>OMBL01000435.1_pt1 | contig 18523 bp, 15 predicted proteins | sample 1644871 | NCBI WGS metagenome assembly OMBL01 (sample SAMEA103958115, study PRJEB25191) | human gut metagenome | biome: human-associated habitat [ENVO:00009003]; feature: intestine environment [ENVO:2100002]; material: feces | place: Germany | collected 2013/2015
GGTTGACAGCGAGCTGACCGACCTCCAGAAGCTTATCGTCAGAAAGCACGAATACGAAGGGCAATCCTTCGAGCGCATCGCCAAAGACCTTGGAATGCGGCAGGAGGCGGTCCGGATGCACATCTCAAGAGCAAGAAAGATTTTAAGGGACAAATTCAGAAATGAGACAGATGAATGAATATATCAAACGGTACTTCGACGGGACCCTTTCCGAAGCGGAGGAACTGAGACTCAAGGACTTTCTCTCCTCGCCGGAGGGACAGGCTCCTGAATATTCCGAAGCGCGCGCGGTGATGGGCTACTTCGCCGTCGGCAAGTCCCTCTCACGGAAGAAGACGAATGAATATTCACGGAAGAGGAGTCGCCGCGCCGTCTGGCTTCGGGTCGCCGCGGCAGCCTGCGCCGGCATATTCATAACTCTTGGAGTGAGTGTCTACAATAAGGATAATGTTTGCGTCGCGTATGTCGGAGGGCAGAAAGTGACTGACAGGGAGGTTGTGATGAACGATGTCGATTGCATCCTTGCCGACCTTTTCTCCGGCGGTACTGACGTGGATGAACAGTTAAACGAAATATTCGGAAAATGATGAGACAAAGAGTTCTTTTGACAGCGTTTCTATGCCTTCTGACCCTGGTTGCGGCTCACGCCCAGAAGGGACTTCAGATTGACAGCTTGTTCAGCGGCTCCATCCTGGATGTCTCGGACATGTCCAGGATCTCCATGTCGGAGGTGAGCGGCTCGGATCTCAAACCCTACAACCTGAAGTATTTCCGCAGCATCAGCTTCAAGGCGGGATCCCGGGCGATTGACAGGGTTGCGTCTTTGGTGGAGGCTGATTCCCGTAATGCGCTTGACCGGAAAATCGACTACTTCGGAGGGCAGATATACTATGCCCTTTTGAGGCTGCGGGCGGACGGAAGCGGGGAGAATGAATATATTGGCTTCCAGATCAAGGGAATAGGAAAGGAAAAGGTCACGCAGGATTCCGCCGGCAACACCGTGGTGGGCTATGAGCTGGACGAGAATGCCCGAGGACCGTTTAGGCAGGCCTACGTGACTGTTGTCTATCTCAGGGGCAAGGCCACCATGAACGACCTTAAGAAAATGTTCAAGCAAAGATAATAATAAAGAATATGAAGAGGTTATTTACAGTTTTACTTGTGTCGCTGCTGTGCGTCCACATCGCGTCAGCGCAGACACGTGCCACACGTCGTTCTGAATTCAAAATCATCGATCCGGCTGATACGGTGAAAATTCAGATAAAGAAACCGGGTGTCAAGGTCCGTTACAACTCCGATGGGAAAAAGTTGAACTATATGTCTGATTCCTTGCTGATTGTCTATAGCCCTGATTCCGTCAAACAGCATTATGATCCTAAAAAAGAGGTCTACTACAAGATGGAGATTTTCGGATCCGAGTGTGACACATCCTTCACGTACACCTTTACGAATTCCAAGATCGACATCAAGGACACAACACGGTTCAGCTTATCCTTCGGCAAAGACAGGACTGAGGATGGAGCCTTTTCCAGATTTGATTTCAACGTGCCTTTCTACAGCAAGGTGGTGACCAAATCATACGGGCATCGCTATAAGGTTGAGCCGGGCAATTTCGGCATGGCATTGCTGAATGTCAACTCGGGCAATCCGGATTTCAAAACCCAACGCTCGTACGAGGTGTTCCTGAATCTGTGCACCGATGACTTCAAACTATCGCGCTCCGTGACATTCAACTACGGTCTCGGGTTTTCCTGGAAGAATTTCGCCATGACCAAGAGCGGAATGATGACAAAAGATGACGATGGGAACATCCGGATCGGAGGATGGCCTGAGAAAGCCGAGCCTAAAGTGTCCAAGCTGAGAGTGTTCAGCGTCACCTTCCCGCTTATCCTTAGTGTCAACGCTTACCGTGGTGTCGGCTTCTCCGTCGGTCCTGTGGTCAATCTCAACGCCAGCAGCTCAATTGTGAACAAGTACCGGCTGAACGATGAGAAGCAGAAGAACAAGTACAAGAGGGCGCACTGCAATCTCGCCACCGTCGATGTGATGTTCCAGCTCAATTTCCGGGATGTGGGAGTATATGCGAAATATTCCCCGATGAACATCATGGACACCGACTACTGGCCCGGCTTCAAGCACTGGGCCATCGGCCTGACATTGAGTCTCTGATGCCGCAGCCTCACACACCTGCCCCGGCAGCTTCCCGTGAGCAAGAAGGCCGGTTCTGCGCACGAGAGACCTCGGCAGCAACTTCCCGTGAGCGAGAAGGCCGGTTCTGCGCACGAGAGACCTAGGCAGCATCCCGTGAGCGAGAAGGCAGGTTCTGCGCACGAGAGACCTAGGCAGCAGCCTCCCGTGAGCGAGAAGGCCGATTTTGCGTACGAGAGACCTAGGCAGCAGCCCACTGGGCGTACACTACATACCCCCGGAAGTTAAAGTTGACTTTCGGGGGTGCTGCGATGTAGAGTCTTGATCTTAGCGCTCGATGGTGGCCTCGCGGTCCGGGCCGAGGGAGATTATGCTGATCGGGACACCGAGGTAGCCCTCCATGAAGCGAATGTAGTCCTTGAATTCCTGCGGGAGCTCGCTTTCCTTGCGGATTTCCGTCAGGTCTTTCTTCCAGCCTGGGAACTCGGTGTAGACCGGCTCGATCTCGGCGGCGATATCAAACGGAACCTGGTCGGTCTCAACGCCGTCCACCTTGTAGGAGGTGCAAACCTTGATCGTCTCGAAATCATCCAGACAGTCAGACTTCATCATGATGAGGTCGGTCACGCCGTCGATCATCACGGTGTATTTCAAAGCCACGAGATCCAGCCATCCGCAGCGGCGAGGACGGCCGGTGACAGCACCGAACTCGTGTCCGACCTGGCGGATCTTTTCACCGGTCTCATCGAAAAGTTCAGTCGGGAACGGACCGCTGCCCACACGCGTGCAGTAGGCCTTGAATATTCCATAGACATGCCCGATCTTTGACGGGGCGACTCCCAATCCGGTGCAGACTCCGCCGACCGTGGTTGAGGATGATGTCACGAACGGGTAGGAACCGTAGTCGATGTCGAGCATCGATCCCTGAGCTCCTTCAGCGAGCATCGGCTTGTTTTCCAGCCATTTATTCACGAAATACTCGCAGTCGATCAGGTTGAATCCCTTCAGGAATTCGATGGCGCTCATCCACTCTGCCTCATCCTTTTCCGGATCGCACTCGAAGTGCAGGTCTGAGAGCAACTGAATATGTCTGGCCTTGAGTTTCTCGAATCTTTCTTTGAAATCAGGGGCGAGGATGTCTCCGACCCTGAGGCCGTGTCTGCTGATCTTGTCTGTGTAGGTAGGTCCGATGCCCTTGAGGGTTGATCCGATCTTACCCTTACCGGCGGCAGCTTCGTAGGCCGCGTCCAGAAGTCTGTGGGTCGGTAGGATCAGGTTCGCTTTCTTGGAGATGAACAGTTTTTCTTTCGGGTTGATGTTCATCTTCTCCACATTCGCGCATTCCTCCCGGAGCGTGATCGGATCCAGAACGACACCGCTTCCGATGATGTTGGTGGAGCCTTCACGGAATATTCCTGAAGGGATGCTGCGAACCACGAAGTTCTTGCCGTCGAAATGGAGGGAGTGCCCCGCGTTAGGACCGCCCTGGAATCTCGCCACGGCCGGATAACGACCTGCAAGCACATCCACAATCTTACCTTTTCCTTCGTCTCCCCACTGGAGGCCAAGGACTACGTCAAGTTTTGAACTCATATCTGATAATATTCGTTTTGTATATTCTTGAATATTAGAACGGAAGGTCATCCTGCGGCATATCGGCCGCCGCGACCTCGATCGGATTCACCGGAGCCTGCTGCTGAGGCTGCTGGATCGGCTGCTGCTGGAATCCCGGCTGTTGCACTGGTTGCGGAGTTGGTTGCCGCACAGGTTGGTAACCACCCTGTTGGTACTGAGGCTGTGCGTATGCCGGCCCCTGAGCCGCATTCCCTACTGGCCCCTGAGCTGCACCATTCACCGGTCCCTGAGCCTGTCGAAGGGCCGGCTGCCCGTACCCTTGGCCCTGCTGATAGCCGCCCTGCTGTCCTTGTCCGGCATTGTAACCACCCTGAGCCTGTCCTCCATCCTGTGCCCCAGGATTGTCCGACTTCCTCCCCAACAATTGCAGATTGTCCACCGTAATCTCTGTGGTGAACCTCTTGTTCCCAGTCTGGTCGGTCCACGACCGTGTCCTCAGCTTCCCCTCTACGTACAACTGCGTCCCTTTGCGGATGTACTTCTCCGCTACATCGGCCGAATTTCTCCAGGCCACGATGTTGTGCCATTCCGTGTTCTCTCGAAGTTCTCCATTGCGGTCACGATAGCGTTCAGTCGTCGCGAGGGTGAAAGTCGCCACCTTCGTGCTTCCTGAATTAGGGTTGTTGTTTCCATCAAGGTAACGTACTTCCGGGTCTTTTCCAACGTTACCGATCAGCATTACTTTGTTCAGTGACATAATTTTAAGTTGTTTAGTTATGTTAAAATGCGCCTGGGCCGCACCGTCGCGTGACAAGCGTTCATAATTCAAGCACAGTCACACGTAAGACTATTGCCGCGGCGGTCATGGCCCAAAGCACTGCAAGTTAGTCAAAATATTCCGTATTCCCATAAAAAAGGAATACATGGAGGTTAACTCGTTTATATTCAGAAAAATAAGGATCCCTCCTCTCTGTTTGAACAATAGGGAGGAGGGATAGTTTTTATGTTGATATTCAATGACTTGTCTTCCACGGAGCATTTTAGAAGTTCAGCTCCAATCCGACTCCGGAGCGGGTCGGACCGACGGTTAACGAGGAACTGTAGCCGAGATTGCGGCGGCCGTAGTTGCGGTTGTAGTCGTCAGCGATCTCATTGAAAGTCTTGTTGGACTTGATCCAAAGCGGGATTCCCGCTCCGAGGCAACCTGCCCCGGCAACATAACCGATAACGTAGCCGGTAGAGTTGCGCTCAGAATGATCCTTGAAGAACTCATCCTGAAAATGCGGGTCGTTATTTTCCTTGTTTGAGAATATGAGATCCATTGTCGTGGCGGTTACCGCAAACACTCCCAATCCTGTCAGGATCATTCCCCACATATACTGGTTCGATGCTTTCCTGTATTTTCCCCCGTACAGAGAATACCCTATGTAATCGGTAAGCTCCTGCCTCCGGAGCCTTCGGTCGTGCATATAGTAGTGTCCCCTGCGATAGTCAAGGCAGCCGTCATCGTATCCGTCAAAATATCCATCGGCATAAGGACCTGTGGCCATGCGTCTTCTGTCGGCGAACACCTGCCTTGTCCCGTTCTCGAAGTCGATGCTCTCGATCCGTGAGACTGACAGCCGGTAATCCGGTCCGTCAAGATTGTTGTAAAGCTTATAGATGATGTCAACTTCCCCGATCTCAATGATTTTCGCTTCGATGACACGGCGGGAGTCCACAAGATGAATCCTGTCCTGAGCTGAAAGACCGCAGCACACGATAGCCAGCGCCACGGTAAGAATGGTCTTGAGTTTCATAGTAATGGCTTTTTCGCGGTTCCTCCAGCAACATATATGCCGTTTATGAATATAAAACCGAGGGGATAGAGTAGAGTGCCTTTCGGCACAAAGCCTATTATCTGGCTATCTTCAGCACCCTTTATACTTTCCGATAGTGACTTCTGACTTTCTCAACCTTGCCAAAGCGGATGCGCTTGTACGCTCTCACTTTGATAAGCCTGACCACCTCAACTCTGATGGAGGTCATAATGCGGAGTACCAAATAAGTTCTCTTTTTCATTATAGGGATAATATAGGACGTAAGAACTATCGGCTCCTCAATCTTTTGCGCCACCTCCCCTCGGTAGTAAAAAAAGGCAGGTATCCTAAAAAGGGGTCGGATGCCCACCTTGTTTTGTCCTATAATCCCATCAAATGACTTTGCAAATATACTAAATTAGTTCTATCTTCCAAACTTTTCTTTTCTGTGGATATGATTTGCAGAATGTCAGGCGGTTTGCTAACTTCGCACCAATCTTTTTGTTTGAAATGTCCTTTGAGGAGAGAAGACATTCAGACAGATCAAAATAGCTTCTTAAAAAGGAATTAGGAATATGGCGAAATATGGTCTCATAGGTGATCCGATCAAGGGATCCGGCAGCCCGGCACTGTTCGAGGCGGCCTACAAAGGAGTGAAGGACGGGGAATATTCATACGACCTGATCGAAGGCAGTGACTTTGAAGCATCCTTCCAGAGATTCATTGATGAATATGCCGCTGTCAACGTCACCGCTCCGTTTAAGGAACGGGCATATTCAAAGGTCTTGGAGATGGTGCGCAAAGGCGAGGGGGCGGTTTCAGGACCGGCGGCCCGCATCGGTGCGACGAACCTTCTGGTGAAAGGCTCCAATGGCATAGAGGCGTATAATTCTGACTTCACCGGCATCGTGACGGCTGTCGTGGAGGCATATTTCCCGGGCATCGTGGAGGAATTCATCGGCAACTTCGGGGACAAGTTTTTCGTGAAGATGCACCAGTTCTTCCTGATGACCTTGAGCCGCACGTTCAACCGTCAGCCTCAGGCGCTTGTGGTCGGTTGCGGAGGAGCTGGAAGGGCCGCCGCCGTGGCCGCCGCCGAACTTGGATTCGCCACCATCCTGATGAACCGAACCCCCGAAAAGGCGCAAGCGATAGCGGAAACTATGCCTGAATATGGTTTCCTGCCGGATCCGATCTCTGATTTCAAGGAGGCCGTCAAGGAATGTGACCTTGTGATCTACACCCTGCCGATGGCTCTGCCTGAAATTGCAGAGTTTACCGCAGATGATTTCGCCGGCGAGGATTCAGGCCAGAAAAAGGTGATCCTGGAGGCGAACTATAAGACACCATCCTTTGACGATGAGGCCCGTATGAAACTCACCTCCGCTGACTGCACCTACATATCGGGCCGCCGCTGGCTTCTGTACCAAGCCCTTACCGGCTATTCCATAATGACCGGTCTCCAGCCCGACCTCAAAGCGATGTCCGAGGTCGTTTTCTAAACCGTCCGGCCACGGACCGCTTCCGTTCACAGACCTTGCCAAATCGCTGTTCGGTCCCCCTTATGGTCGCTGAGCTTGTCGAAGCGCACCGAGTGTAAGAAAGGTCAGAAAAAAGAAATTTCCAAATTTTGCACGTTACCAAAATTTTGAATTTTATTTTTCTGACCCACTGCAACAGGACTGACAAGCCTATGGATTAAGCCCATATTTGTTAACGAACGTCAGGGGAAAAATCGAAAGGCAGATTTTGGTAACGTGCAAAATCTGCCTTTTGCCTTTTTTCCCCTGGCGTCACATATTATTTGTTCTCCAGATCGTTGAGGTGAATCTCCAGCGCGCGGGTGGATATGACCAGCTCACGGATAGAGAGGCCGAGCGAGGAGATCAGGAGCAGCAGGGCGATTCCGAAGATGATGATCGCTGTGACCCTAAGGCTGATGAAGCAGAAAAACATCGACACGACACAGCAGAACAGACTTGATATTCCAAGAATCTGCATGCTCCGTGTCAGGTTCAGCCTTTTGCGAAGGTTGGCGATCTGTGCCGCGGTCACCTCCGACCTGTCCTTGACATATTTATCCTTGAGATTCCGCACCAATTGCGCATAAGACAGAAACCGGTTAGTGTACGCCAGCATAATCAAAGACACGGCCGAGAACAGCAACGTAGGAGTGACCAAAGAGAATTCTTCCATAACGCAATCATTTTAAGGTTGTCCGGCCGGAAATGACCCCGCGTCAACCGACCGCTCCTTCGATTGCAATGACCGTGCCCATAGCTCTATTGATGTAACGATTCCTGTAGAGGTTGCCCTGTCGGGATTTACTGCAAATTTACAGTAAATCCCGAATACGGCTATTTTAGAACATCATTATTAAGAAGAAATTGGAACAACCCCATAACGGTGATGCCATCTTCGTTCGTGTAGGTCGCGATGTCATCTCCGACTATGACAATCTTTCGAAAGGAGTCTCCGATTTTTTTGAGTGACTTGAACTCCTGCTGACGCTTTTCTTCAGTGGGCATTGAATATGCAGATTGGATGTAATACTTATCAATGCCATTGGTCGCAATGAAATCTACTTCATATTGAATATATTCTGATTTTCCGTTGCGCATTTCCCGGGATTCGACCATACCGACATCCACCATATAATCCCTTGCGCGTAGCTCATTATAGATGACGTTCTCCATAATATGCGTGATTTCTTGTTGGCGGAAGTTCAAGCGTGCGTTCCGTAGTCCTACATCAACACAATAGTATTTCTTGAATGATTTGTAGTACTCTTTGCCTTTGATGTCATATCGTTGCGCTCCTTCGAAAAGGAATGAATCGCAGATGCAATCCAAGTATTTCTTGACGGTTTCTTCGTCAATTTTGATGTTCTGTATGCTTTTTAGTGAGTTAGAAATCTTGCCGGGATTTGACAGAGAGCCTATGGAGGAACAAAGACCATCCGTAATGGCTTCCAAAGCTGTTGAGTTTTCGATATTGTACCTGTCCTTAATGTCTGTCAGATAAGTCTTTCTCCAAAGATCTTGGAGGTAAGCCGCTTTTTGCAATTTTGTTTTCCTCCTTAGAAGTCCGGGCATTCCTCCATAAGTGTAGTACTCTTGCCATAGTTCTCGGATCGCTTCCGTTCTCTGGGAACTAAATTCTTTGAAAGAAAATGGATTACACCTTATCTCGTGCCCTCTGTCGCGGAATATGGTGCTGATTTCCTTTGAGAGGAATTTCGCATTGCTGCCGGTGACATACACGTCCACATTTTCTTTATTCCTAAGGCCATTGACTAATTTCTCGAACCCCTCTACCTCTTGTATCTCATCAAGAATCACATAGTAAACAGCGTCCTGGTCCGTGATCTTGCTATACAAATAAGATTTAAGTTTATCCTTGTCGGCAAGATCGCTTTGATTGCTTTCGTCATCCATATCAAGAGAGACAATGATGATGTTGTCCTCGGACACTCCATCGGCAATTAGATAATCTTTGTATAACTTGGTCAAAAGCCAAGATTTACCGCACCTTCTTGGTCCGGTCACGACTTTGACATCACCGTTTAGTCTACTGTCAATGAGTTTTTGCAGATAGACATCTCTTTGAATATATGCTGCCATATTCTTCGATTATTTGCTTGTCCTTAAGACTATTTCCGTAATATTTTCGGGATTTACTGCAAATTTACAATAAATCCCGAAAATAACTATATGCGATTATGGCACGGTGTATTTGTTTGCTTCGTATTATGTGGCGCTTTAAATGGAGCTGAAAGGCTTACTGCCTCTGGCGGAGGGCTTCGAAGAGGAGGATGGCGGCGGAGACGGAGACGTTTAGGGAGTCGAGATCGCCGAGCATCGGGATGCGGATGTGGGCGTCGGCGGCCTCGCGCCAGATGTCGGTCAGGCCGGTGGACTCGGTACCCATCACGATGGCGGTTGACTTTTTCATGTCAGTGTCGTAGTAGAGGGAAGAGTCTTGAAGCTGCGCGGTGAGTATCTGAATATGTTTGGACTTGAGCCAGGCGATGGTTTCCTCGGAGGTGGCTACGGCTACCTGCCTGGAGAACACAGCCCCGATGCTGGCCCGGATGAGATTCGGGTTGTAGAGGTCGGTCAACGGGTCGCAGATGATGACGGCATCGGCTCCGGCGGCGTCAGCGCTTCTGAGTACGGCTCCAAGGTTACCGGGTTTCTCCACGCTCTCAAGAACAATCACCAACGGATTCCTGCTGAGTGTCAGGCTGTCCAGAGTCCTGTCACGGAACTCGACCTCGGCGATGACACCCTCTGTGCCACCTCTGTAGGCTATCTTGCCGTAAAGTTCGTATGGAACCTGGACGACGCCGACTTTCGGATTCTGCTTTTCGGATTTGCCGAGAAGGTCATTCAGTTCCTCTTCGGTCAGGATCTCACCGCAGATGAACAGCGTTTTCGGGACGAATCCTGCATCAAGGCAGTGGCCGAGCTCCCTGCGGCCCTCGACCACGAAAAGCCTTTCCGAGCGTCTCAGCTTGGATTTCTCCTGAAGAGCCAGCAGTTCCTTGATCTTCGGATTCTGCGCCGATGTGATGTTCTCGATTCTCATTTTCTTTAACTTTTGCTTTACGAATGCCGGAAATGATTCGGTGTATGAATCATCTGGATATTCATAGAATGCTTCTGAAAACAATAAAGGGTGACTCGGACATCGAGGTCACAGCCACCCTTCTGATTTTCCAAACCTGATTATTCCTCAGTCTCAGCGTTCTTGTCGTTCTTCGCGATCTTCTCCGGACGCATTTGAGGGAAGAAGAGCACGTCCTGGATGGTCGTCTGCCCGGTCATGAACATTGTCAGACGGTCGATGCCCATTCCGAGGCCGGAGGTAGGAGGCATACCATATTCAAGGGCGCGCACGAAGTCGTAGTCGATGAACATCGCCTCGTCGTCGCCGTGGCTCTTGAGGGCCGCCTGCTCCTCGAATCTCTCCAGCTGGTCGATCGGGTCGTTGAGCTCTGAATACGCGTTCGCGAGCTCCTTGCCGCAGACGAACAGCTCGAACCTTTCGGTGAGGGTAGGATCCTCACGATGCCTCTTTGTCAGCGGAGACATCTCGACAGGGTAGTCGATGATGAACGTAGGCTCGATGAGATGCTCCTCGCAATATTCCCCGAAGATGGCATCGATCAGCTTGCCGACACCCATCGAAGGATCGAACTCGACGTTGAGCTTCTTACAGGTCTCGCGGAGTTCGTCAACGCCCATTCCCTTGACATCCACACCGGCATATTCCTTAATGGCCTCAAGAATAGGGAGTCTGCGGTAGCCGGCCTTGAAGTCGATCTCCTTGTCGCCGATCTTCACGACTGTGGTGCCGTGAAGCTTGAGGGCGATCTTTTCGAGCATCTTCTCCACGAAGTCCATCATCCAGATGTAATCCTTGTAGGCCACGTAGATCTCCATACAGGTGAACTCAGGGTTGTGGGTCTTGTCCATACCCTCGTTGCGGAAGTCCTTGGCGAACTCATAGACACCGTTGTAGCCACCCACGATCAATCTCTTGAGGTAGAGCTCGTTGGCGATTCTCATATAGAGGTCGATGTCCAGGGCGTTGTGGTGGGTGATGAACGGACGGGCCGTGGCGCCTCCCGGGATGGCCTGAAGGATCGGGGTCTCGACCTCAAGGCAGCCGGCGGCGTTGAAATACTCCCTCATCGTGGCGATGATCTGCGCCCTCTTGACGAACACGTCCTTTACCTGCGGGTTCACGATGAGATCCACGTACCTCTGGCGGTAGCGGAGCTCCGGATCGGTGAAGGCGTCATAGACAACGCCGTCAACCTCCTTGACGATAGGGAGAACCCTGAGGGACTTGCTCAGGACAGTCAGTTCCTTGGCGTGGACGCTGAGCTGGCCTGTCTGGGTGATGAAGGCGAATCCCTTGATGCCGATGATGTCGCCGATGTCAAGGAGCTTTTTCCAGACAGTGTTGTACATTGTCTTATCCTCGCCCGGGCAGATCTCGTCCCTCTTGACGTAGATCTGGATTCTCCCTGTCGCGTCCTGGATCTCGCCGAAGGAGGCTGCGCCCATGATTCTGCGGGACATCAGGCGGCCCGCGATGCAGACCTCCTGGAAGTTGCCTTTCTCCGGGTCAAAACCCTCTTCGATCTCCTTGGCGGTCGCGTTGACCGGATAAAGAGGCGCCGGATAAGGATTGATGCCCAATTCCCTTAACTTTGCGAGAGATTCCCTTCTGATTCTCTCCTGCTCGCTGAGTTCGATGTTTGCCATATCTGTTGTGTTTTTATATTCAAATCCTAAGGAATATCCTCCGCCCCGCGCAATGCGGATGCCTGCCATTCCGCGCTTCCTTTCTCCGTTAAAGGCGAATAAGATACGTCCTGAATATGCAAAAATACTACTTTTAATTCACATTCTGAAATTAAATCCGTACCTTTGTCTATTATGGGAAAAGAGCGCAAATGGATATTGAAAGAGCCGGCTGATCCAGAGAAGGTGGGAAGGCTTTCCGCCGAGCTGGGCATAGACCGGGTTCTCGCCGACCTTCTTGTCAAGAGGGGAGTCGAGACTTTCGAGCAGGCGCGCTCGTTCTTCCGTCCGAGCCTGAATGACCTTCACGATCCGTTCCTGATGAAGGATATGGATGTGGCCGTGGAGAGGGTCCGCAAGGCCATCACGAGCGAGGAAAAGATCCTGGTCTATGGTGACTACGACGTGGACGGCACGACCGCCGTGTCGCTGGTATATTCATTCCTCAGAAGGTACTCCTCGAAGGTCGATTTCTACATTCCGGATCGCTACGATGAGGGCTACGGGGTCTCCTACAAGGGCATCGACTGGGCCGGGGACAACGGTTTCGGCCTGATCATCACTCTGGACTGCGGCATCAAGGCCAACGAGAAGGTTGAATATGCCGCCACTAAGGGAATAGATGTGATTATCTGCGACCACCATCTTCCGGAGAACACTCTTCCGCCGGCTGTGGCTGTGCTGGATCCGAAGCGGGAGGATGACACCTATCCGTTTGACGATTTGAGTGGCTGCGGGGTGGGATTCAAGCTTGTGCAGGCATATTCACAGAAATATGGGATTCCGTTCGAGACTTTGATTCCGCTGTTGGATCTTCTGGTGGTCAGCATCGCGGCGGATCTTGTTACGATGGTGGGGGAGAACAGGGTCCTTGCGCACTTCGGCCTCAAGCAGTTGAATGAGAATCCGCGAAAGGGGCTTCACGCTATGGCGACGCTCTCGAAACTGGAACTCGGCCATCTGACGATTGATGACATTGTGTTCAAGATCGGTCCGAGGATCAACGCCGCCGGCAGGATGGAGACAGGCCGTCTGGCCGTGGAGCTCCTGACCGCCTCCGACGACCACACCGCCACAATGATCGGCGAGAAGATCAACGACAACAACAATGACCGTAAGAGCATAGATAGGGAGATCACACAGGAGGCTCTGGAGATGGTTCAGAACGGCTCCGCCCTATCAACTGATGCGGCGACAATAGTTTACAATCCGACTTGGAACAAGGGCGTTGTCGGGATTGTGGCCTCACGTCTTGTCGAGGCGTTCTACAAACCGACAATTGTACTGACAAAGTCGAACGGATTCATCACTGGATCCGCCCGCAGTGTGGCTGGTTTCGATCTCTACGAGGCCATCGAGAGCTGCGCTGACCTTCTTGAGAACTTCGGCGGGCACGTCTATGCGGCCGGCCTGACTCTCAAAGAGGGCAACTTGGAGGAGTTCGTCGGCAGGATAGACAAGTTCATCGCCGGAAAGATCACCGAGGAGATGCTGACCCCTATGACCGACATCGACGCCAAGTTGGAGTTCAGCCAGATCACCCCGAAATTCTTCCGTCTCTTGAAGCAGTTCCAGCCGTTCGGTCCAGGCAACACCAATCCGGTATTCCTTACCGAGAATGTCTCCGACGGTGGCAACGGCCGCAAGGTCGGCGCCGGTGGAGTCCACATGAAGCTAGACCTGATCGACGAGAAGCAGCCTTTCCACCAGATTCCTGCCATAGCCTTCAATATGGCCGAGTTCTATGACTACATCAAAGCCGGCAACCCGTTCGACATCTGCTACTCCATCGTCGAGAACTACTACCGCGGCAACACCACCCTCCAGCTTCGCATTAAAGACATCAAGGAGCGCGACGAGTTTATTTAGGAATATATTTCCTCACCGTTCGGTTCTTGCTGCTGCAAGTGTCAGTGGTGATTACCACTTATGGAGACGAAGCCACCTACTCTTATGTGTGCGATTATCCTCATACTTGGAATATATACTGAACCATTGTCATGTAGATGCTGTTTTAGGTATGCAGTATCGCTCCCTCGTAATGAGCGATATTACATCAGACTTTCCAGGATTGAAGTCGTACAGCAGAAGGCCTATATGTGTACCAAATGGACATAAACACCCCATTGGTACAGGAGATACGCTTCTGGAGTACAAAAAAGACAAACCTAAAAATCAGATATTGTTCTTCTCAGCCATATCGTTTACTCTTGTTTTGGTTCCGGTAACATTTACGATTCTAACCCTGTGTGCTGATTTCCCTCAGTCGGTCGCGGACTTCCATAAGAGCAAAACCAAGAAGATTCTCTCCATTCCAAAGTGCTGGGTTGGTCGCTTCCGGAGCAAACTCGTCAAATCCAATGCGTGCCTCCGTTTTAATCGACAGCGCTACTAGGTGTCGCGTGGTGGATAACTGCTTTACTATTAATGAAATAGCTAATTGTCTTTGGTGGATATCAACTAAAGATAAATGCTTTGTTACTTGATATTCAATATGTTGTCCTCCACGGCCTCTGCGATCTGGGCGAAGCTCAGGCCATCGATGTCGATTATGTGGTGGGCGGTGGCGAGGTACTGTGGGGAGCGGGTTTGCATCAGGGATTCTATGCGGCGGCGGAGGGCTTCTCGTTCGCTTGATACTTCAGTTGAGGGCGCTTCGACTGGTTGTGTGGGATTCAGCATCGGGCGGCCATCGGAGTGCCCTTCGAGGTTGTCAAGGAGGGTGTCGGTGGTGGCGCGGAGATAAAAACAGTCGGTGTGCTGACGGATGAGCTGACGGCATTGTTCGGAAGTCACGGTGCCGCCGCCGAGGGAAAGGATGGCGCGGGGACGGGACTTGTCACTGAATATCTCCTCAAGGGCCTCACGCTCCATCCGGCGGAAAGCCGCTTCACCATATTCATTGAATATTTCGGGAATATTTTTGCCCTGCTTTTCCTCAATGTAGGTGTCCAGGTCAATCAGGCGGCATTCCGGGAGCAGCGTCGCAAGGATTTTCCCGACACTGCTCTTGCCGCAGCCCATAAAGCCTATGAGGGATATGTCTTTCATATTCACCTTGCAACGTCCGTCTCTTGGATCCACGAATGCCCCTGATGGTTTATGAATATGCCAGTGTTTAGAACAACGTAGGCTCGTCAATGTCACCTACATCCGGAATGTCTCCGGAGTCCAGAAGGTCAGCGGCGCTGGTCTGACCGCCGTCAGTGGTGGCACCAGAAACCTCATTGGAGTCACCCTGTGGCTCGTCAGACTCCACATCTTCAATGATGTCCAGCGGCTCGTCCTCGATGTCGTCCTCCGGCTTGTGCAGAGGCTCGATGAACTTCACCTCCTTGAGGTCGTACTGATGACACTTCTTGCCCTTGGCGGCATAGCCCTTCTTGGCGATATATTCCTCAGCGTCAATGTTCTCCGGATCACGATGCTCGTACTTCCCGCCGAAGATCACCTGGAACTGAGGATGCTTGTCCTCGGAAAGGGCCACGAGATAGGATTTCGTGCCTGGGGCGATGAACGACAGCGGTGTGTTGTCGCTCAGGACAAAGCTGAACCTCTTGACGTAGAATGCCTTGGCGGCCGCATCGTAGTATAGGGCGGTGTAGGTCTTGTTCGGATCGAACTTTTCGACCTTGATCACTTCGCCTTGGTAGCGGTTCGAGACATCGAACGAAGTCGTGTAGAAGGTTCCGTCCTTGAATATTGCCAGAACCTTGTCCTCCGGGCCGAACTCGCCGAGGTACTGACCGCGCTGCTCATCGTTAAGCTTCTGGATGTCAGCGTCGTACCAAATGTCCTTGCCGCCGATTGTCGAAACGCCCTTGGATTTCAGCTGAATTCTGGCGATAGGGTTCTTGGACACCAGATTGCCTCTGGAAGCCTTGCCCTTGATCGCAAGGGTAGAGAAATCATATTCAAACTGCGTTTTCTTCAGCTTCGGACGCGGACGCAGGTATATTCGTACAGATTCGGCCTCGCCGTTGTGGTTGACGGTGAACCAGAGGATCTTGGACCCTTCCTCGCCGGTGGTGATGTCGTAGTCCTTGTCCCTCGTGACGCTGGTGATCGCGAACCTTTTGGCGTATGAGACGCTGCTCTTGCCCTCGCGGTAGATGACGTTGTAGATGGTTCTGCCATCGCCTCTGTTGAACACTCCGACGTAGAGCAAGTCCTTCCAGAAGAATGCCTTGTCCGTGACCTTGGTGATGCGGTACTTGCCGTCCTTGCCTATGACGATGACCTCTGAAAGGTCGGAGCAGTCGCAGATGTAGGTGCCGTTGTCGTCCTTCTTGAGGTTCAGCCCGACGAATCCCTCCTCGTAGTTCGCGTAGAGTTTCGCGTTGTTGCTGACCACCTTGGTGACGGCTATGCTCTCGAACGCTGTGATTTCGGTCTGCCTTACGAAAGGCTTGCCGTATTTCGCCTTGAGCATCTTGAACCAGTCGATGGTGTATTCTGTGATGTGCTCTATGTTGTTCTTGACGGTCTCCATCTCCGCCTCGATGGCGGCGATCTTCTCGTCGATGGCCTTTGTGTCGAACTTGGAGATCTTGCGCACAGGCTTCTCCACGAGCCTCTCGATGTCCTCCATCAGGATCTCGCGGCGGAGGACGTCCTGGTAGGTCTTCATCTCCGTGAACACGTCCTGCAGCTGCTGCTCCCAGCTGTTTTGGTTCTGCTCCAGGATCTTATAGACCTTGTTCTCAAAGAATATCCTTTCGAGGGATGTGTAGTGCCACTGGTCCTCAAGCTCGGCGAGCCTGATGTCAAGCTGCCACTTTAGAAGATCCCTCGTGTGGTTCGTGTCGTAGATCAGTATGTCCTTGACAGAGAGGAACTGAGGCTTGTTGTCCACGATGACGCAGGCGTTCGGGGCGATGTTGCACTCGCAGTCCGTGAATGCGTACAGCGCGTCGATCGTCTTGTCCGGTGACACGTCGTTCGGAAGATGGATCAGGATCTCGACCTTTTCCGTGGTCATATCCTCGATCTTCTTGATCTTGATCTTGCCTTTGTCCTTGGCTTTCAGAATCGAGTCGATGAGGATGTGGGATGTCTTTCCGTAAGGGATGTCGGTGATGGCCACCGTGTTCTTGTCGATCTTCTCGATTTTGGCGCGGACCTTCACGCTTCCGCCCCTGGCTCCGTCCTTGTAGTTGCTGCAGTCAGCCGAGCCACCCGTAGGGAAGTCCGGGTAGATCGTGAAATCCTCGCCCTCAAGAATCTTCACTGACGCGTCGATGAGTTCGTTGAAGTTGTGAGGGAGTATCTTGGAGGCCATTCCGACGGCGATTCCCTCGGTGCCCTGCGCGAGCAGGAGCGGGAAACGGACCGGGAGTTCGGTCGGCTCCTGGTTACGTCCGTCGTAGGATGTCATCCAATTGGTGATCTTCGGATCGAAGACGACCTCCTTGGCGAATTTGCTCAGGCGGGCCTCGATGTAACGTGGAGCCGCGTTGCTGTCTCCGGTAAGGATGTTACCCCAGTTTCCCTGACAGTCGATCAGAAGGCCTTTCTGGCCGAGCTGCACGAGGGCTCCGAGGATGGACGCGTCACCGTGCGGGTGGTACTGCATAGCCTGTCCGACGATGTTCGCCACCTTCGTGTAGCTTCCGTCGTCCATTCTGAACATAGCGTGAAGCACACGTCTCTGCACCGGCTTGAGTCCGTCAACGATGTGCGGGACGGCCCTTTGCAGAATGACGTATGAGGAATAGTCAAGGAACCAGTCCTTGAACATCCCCGAAAGCTTGTACTTCCTGCTGTCGGAACTAAGCAGCTTGTCGTATTTCCCTGAAGATTTCGCCGATGTCTCGTCAATCGGCTCCTCGTTCAGTTCCTCGTCCTCGTTGCCTCCTTCCGGAGTCTCTATGTCATCCCACTCGTCGTGTGCCATACTTGAATATTTCTCGTTAATATTGATTATCCTTTATCGTCCTTCGCGGCCGTAGTCGTTCTTGCGGCCGGTGCTATTCCTCGTACCCGAACTTCCGAAGTTCTTTACGGTTCTCCCTCCAGTCCGGATTGACCTTCACGAACAGCTGAAGGAAGACCTTCTTCTGGAAAAAGTCCTCCATCTCCAGCCTGGCTTCAGTGCCGATCTTCTTCAGAGCCGAGCCGCCCTTGCCGATGATGATGCCCTTCTGGGAGTCACGCATCACGTAGATGACCGCACTGATCTCGTACCTGTCCCTGCCTTCCTTGAAGGCCTCCACGGCCACCTCGCAGCTGTAAGGCACCTCCTGGCTGTAGTTCTCCAGAATCTTCTCCCTGATGATCTCGGAGGCGAAGAAACGGAGGTTCTTGTCGGTGAACTGGTCCTTGTCGAACCACGGCGGCGCGACCGGAAGCCCGCTCATCACTGCGTTCAGCACACTCTCAAGGTTGAACCTCTCCTTGGCCGACACCGGAATTATGGTCGCTTTCGGAAGCTGCTCCTGCCAGTAGGCGATCAGGTCGGTCACCGTCTTCTGGTCGCTGACATCGATCTTGTTGATGACGACCACCACGGGGCAATCCAGCTTCTGGAGTTTTTGAATATATTCAATGTTCTTGTCGCTCTTTTCAACCACGTCCGTCACGTAGAGGATGATGTCCGCGTCCCCGATGGCGGCGTCCACGAACTTCATCATATCCTCCTGCAGGCGGTAGTTCGGCTTGAGCATACCGGGAGTGTCTGAATAT
>OMBL01000437.1_pt1 | contig 18491 bp, 8 predicted proteins | sample 1644871 | NCBI WGS metagenome assembly OMBL01 (sample SAMEA103958115, study PRJEB25191) | human gut metagenome | biome: human-associated habitat [ENVO:00009003]; feature: intestine environment [ENVO:2100002]; material: feces | place: Germany | collected 2013/2015
CATGGAATGAAAACAGGGTTTTATAGGGTTATTGAGTGTTGACAGGCGGTTTCTCTCTGTATTGGGTAGGGGAGCAACCTGTATGCTGTTTGAATACAGTACTGAAATATCTGGCGGTTGAGAATCCTGTCTTATCTGCTATGTCATTGACGCTGAGTTCTGTATGGAGAATAAGCCAGATAGCTCTCTCCATACGTATTTGGGTTATATAGTCATTGGCTCCCATATCTGTCAATGCTTTTAGCTTATTGTATAAAGAAGCTCTGCTGATTCCTATTTTGTCGCAAATGAATGGAATACCCAACTGTTCGTTATCCAGATGTTCTGTGATTATCTGATTCAGGCGATTTAAAAATTCTTCATCGGCTGAACTGAAGGTTCCTTCTTCGGGTGGCGGCAGAGGACCGATGTCTGTATAGCGGGTACGCATCCGTTCCCGGTTATGCAGTTGGCTACAGACAATTGCATACAGCATACTTACTTCAAAAGGTTTTGTGATGTAGGCGTCTGCTCCGTTTTTATAACCATATAGTTGGCTTTCTTCGTCATTACGTGCAGTGAGCAGGATAACCGGGATATGGCTTATTTCCAAATCTTCTTTTATTTGTTTACATAGCTCATAGCCGTTCATACGGGGCATTTGGATATCGCTTACAACTATATGAGGACGTTTTTTCCGGCAAAGACGCAATGCTTCCTCTCCATCGGCTGCTACCCATATTGTCTTAAACCGGTCTTTCAGGGCTGTTGCCAGATAATCGGTCAGGTCTTTGTTGTCATCTACTATTAATAAGGTATGGCTTTGGGCTGTTTTATTTTCTTCCTGTTGTTCGGGAATGCTTTCTGTTTCTTGCGTGGGTGCCAAAAGTGTATTCAGATATTCTTGTGGGTGCAGCGTGATATTTCCCGGTTCGGTATTTAATGGAAGTTCGAACCAGAAAGTGGCTCCCGGACTTCCGAAATTCTTGTTGTCGTAGGCTCCAATGTTGCCTCCGTGTTGTTCGACCAGTATTTTAGAATAGGACAATCCGATTCCTGTGCCGGGACGACTGTTGTTGCCTTGGTAAAAGCGGACAAAGAGATTGTTGGTATCCACATCTTTCAGTCCCGGACCTTGGTCGGAAATGGATATGCGTACTCTTGTCTTGTCTTCCGACAAACGGGTTGAAATACTGATTGTACTCTCATCGGGAGTATATTTCAATGCGTTAATTAATAGATTGGTCAGGATAGTCGTACATTTTTCTTTGTCGAAGCACAAGGTCTGAATCTCCGGTTCAGGTTGATAGACGAGCGTGATGCCCCTGACGGAGGCTTCTGGTTTAAAATCGGAAATCAGTTGCTCTGCCCATTCATCCAATTGTATGCTCTGGACATGGAGTGTGCTTTGTCCTACTTCCATCTTGCGAACATTCAGAACAGTATTCAGAATGTTCTTCATCCGTTCAGATTGTTTACAGATGCTTTGGATCAACGGATAATTTTCGTTGTCGGCGGTAAGTTTGTCCATTAGTTGTTTCAAGGGTGCATGTATCAAGGTCAGTGGAGTCCGGAGCTCATGGCTGATATTGATAAGAAAGCGTACTTTTTCTTCGTATACCTGCTGCTCATGTTCTTTCATTGCCCACTTTAACTTGGTTTCTTTGTTACGCAATAACAGGATGAAAATGAGGATAACGCTAACGAAGATAAAAAGGGTGCAACTTAGGATGAACCAGCCAGATTTATACCAAGGAGGCAGTACTATCAGGGTAAGAATATCATAGTCTGCTGTCCAGTCACCGTTGCGGGTACTACAGGCGGCTTTTATGTGATAACTGCCTGTTGGCAGGCTGCTTAAGTTTATTTCCGGTAAATAAGAATAGATGTTTTGTCCGTTCAGTCCTGTAATGGTGTATCTATACATGGGTTTGCGGAAAATATCCTTATTACGGGTGATGATTTTGATGATGATCGGTTTGCTTTTTTCATTGACACTGAGTTGGTGGTCATTTGATATCCGGTCGTAGACACGTTCTCCGCCCACTAGGATGTCGGCCAGTTGGAGAGTGGGGAGAAGTGCGGGGTCGTCAGGTAAGTGCCGGTTGATATGTAGCAAGCCGTTTACACCTCCCATATAGACATCTCCGGATGAAGAGAGCAACCGGGGTTTCTCCAGATATTCGTTTTGTACCACTCCGTCCGGTTCACCGAATAAGATGAACTTCTTTTCTTTAATCAGATATGCGAATAACTTTTCTTCCGTTCCTATCCATACACGTCCTTGCCGGTCACAAATGAGCGAGCTTATTTCATTAATCAGGGTATTGGGGACAAGGGTGTATTGCTTGGTAACTGGATTATAATAACTTAAACCATAGTTACTGCCTATCCATAGCAATCCGTTCTCGTCTTGTGAAACAAAATTGAACACGGTGTCTGTTTGACAGGTAAATATAAGTTCCAGTTCGTTGAGGCTGGAGTTGATTTGATAGATATGTTCCAAATCGTGCAGATAGCAATCCTCTCCTGTGCTGTTTATGGGTAACAACGTACCGACAATATCAGTGATGCCTTTTCCCTTGGTGATGGGAATGAATTGCTTTTTACCAATATGGTATTTATAAGGTGTTTCGGATAACATCAAAATGGTTTCAGGAGTATTTTGATATACATTGACTGTTTTTCCCCGATGGCATAAAATATCATTAATGCTGTCGTTGATAATGACAAGCGGCTGATATCGGTGGGTTTCTTTATGAAAGATAAACAGGCCTTGGCTGAATAGCGAAACCAGTAGATGGTTTTTGTCCATGCCGGTGATGGAAGCTACCTTTTCTTCCCAGGTAGAAAGTATGTGATGAAACTTTCCGGTGGCCGGGTCGAAGAGGTTGATGCCCCCTCCGTCTGTTCCGATCCATATTTGATTGTCATGGTCCTGATAAATGGATAGGATTGTTTTCTCACTCAGTCCGTAATTCTGTCCCGGCAGTACGTCTTGATAGGTTTTCATTCCTACCTCTTTAATATTGATTAATCCATTGCGTACACTTCCCGCCCACATATTGTTGCTTTTGTCGTTATATAGACAAAGAATAGAGTTGGCAGGCAAGGAGTAACGATCTCCCGGAATATACCTCAATGTCGATATCTTGCCGGTCTGCGGATTGAGAATATGGATTCCTCCTCCGTCTGTACCCATCCATATTTGTCCGTTATGCTCTTCTAATGATAGCACTACATTGGTTTTGAGGGGAGAGTTTTGTGTATGATAGGTCTGTAATTGTTTTCCATTGCGGTCATAACAGCTTACTCCCTGATTGTAATGAGCTACCCATACATTCCCTTTTTTATCAATCAACAGTGAAATAATCTGTTCACTGTTGAAGGGAACAGGACGGGTGTTGCCCGTAGCGATATCAATAAACAGAGCTTTTGCCCATCGGTTGGTGGCTAGGAGAGTGTGGGAATCCCATTGGTAAAGATTGGAAATATGATACTTGCCGTTCGGTTTCAACGTATGGAACAGGTTGATAATATGGTCTTCATAGTTGTATTTGTATAGACTGCCTCTTCCCCCGAAGATTACTCCGTCCTCCCATAGGCAAAGAGAACTGGCTATTACCGGATTGTTGTCTTTATCCCGCACAAGGATAAAATTGTCTTCTATTTCATTGTAGCGGAATACTCCCTTTTCTGTGATGACCCAAATGGTATGTTCTTCATCTTCCAAAATATGTGTGACATTACCGCGCAGATATCTTCGCTGTTCGTAACCGTCGAATCGTCCGATTCCTGAGCGTGTCCCTATCCAGACATATCCTTTTTCCTGACTGACTTCCATACAGCGTACCATGGAGGAAAGTCCGTTTTGAGAGGGAATTTGTTGGAAAAAGTATTGTTTGGCTTCTGATATAGAATGCAGTAGAGTGAATAGAAGGAGCAAAGACAGGATTCGTATGTTGTGGGCAGATGTTTTCATTGCTTACTCAAGGTTTGGGAACAAAAATAGTTGATTGTCTTGAATAACACAACAAAATGACGTATGAATAATGCGTACAACCGATAAAAAGTCTTTTTTTGGCTGATTAATTCCTGTCTGCTCCTTCGTTTCCTTTATTTTTTTATAGCATCATAAACAGCTTTTGCCATCACCTTCGCTCCTTCTTCATTGGGATGGATATGGTCGGGGAATAATTCCGGCATTCCATCCATTGCGCTGTGAAGGTCAATGACAGGCAGTTTGTTTTTCTTGGCAACCTTCTTAATCATAGGTATAATCTCTTTTGAGATGATATCATCATTAATGCTTTCTCCGGTAAGATATGCCTTTGAAGGATAGCATAGATAGATTTCAGGTTGTGAGGGAAGGGCTTTAAAGGCGTCAATCATGGTTTGTGTATCTTTTATGAAATCTGCTTTATGTACCCAGTTGAATGACTTGCTGTCATTGGTTCCCAGTTTGATAACAACGATATTGGGGTTGAACGCCAATGCTTGTTGATAAGCTTGTTCTTTCATATAAGGGCGATCACCTTTATTCAGCATGGTACGTGCGCTGACTCCAAAGTTTTTCACCCAGTATTTATCTCCTAGCAAACGGCCTAGAACGGAGGGGTAGCTGTCGTGGCTCCGGTTTTTGATTCCTGCTCCGTAAGTAATGCTGTTGCCTACACAGGCTACCCGGACAGCATCTTTACGGGGAGCTTTGAAACTGCGCAACCAGGCGGATAAATCGTTTAACATCTCATTCTTGTAAATGAAGTTTTCGCGGATACCCCAGCCATGTCCGCCACTGGCATAAATATGGAGTACGGCTGGTACATGATTCTTGTGCAGCCCCAGGTAATAATTTACCCCATTGGCAGGAGGAACTGTCTTGTCATCGTCACTGTAGGCGATAAAGGCGCGGGGAGTTTCTTTGGTTACTTGTTTCTCATTGGAAAATTCGGTTTCCAGTTCGGCGGAAGCGTCCTTACCTAAAAGATTATCGTGAGATCCTATGTGAGTATAGGATTTATCCATGGTGATGACAGGATAGAACAGGATTTGAAAGTTAGGGCGGAGTTCGGGGCGGGCATGTGTGGCGATGGTTGAAGCTAGATGCCCTCCGGCAGAGGAGCCCATTATACCTATATCATATGGATTCAGATTCCATACATCGGCACTGTCGCGCGCCATTTTCATGGCAGCTTCGGCGTCCGAGATGGGGAGAGTGCGGTCACCATGAGGCATCCGATATTTCAGTACAATCAGTGCGATGCCTTGTTTGTTGAAGTAAGGTGCCCAGTCATAGCCTTCGTGGTTGACAGCCAGTCCGCCATATCCGCCACCCGGACAGGCTACTATGGCACGGCCTGTCGCCAGTTCGGGAGCCGGAAGGAAGACGCGGAGCGAAGGGGTGTCAATATCAAACGGTTGGGGAGCCTTTTGGGCGGCCAAGGGAAAAGATGCTGATAAGAAGAACAGCAGGATCGTTAAAATAGAAAGTTTTAGTTTCATAATATATTGATTAATGGATAAAAACATATTTGGAGATACAAAGATACTTGTTTTTGTATTTGGGTCGGTTGTCATTGTCTTTAAAAAAACAATAGCCAGGTTTCCGACTTTGTTTATTCCTCCTCCAAAATTGACTATTTCTCGGTGAAATGGACCTTTTTAGCTAATTTTGGACTTAAAAATAGTGATTATTGTACCCCTTATACTTCTGTTTTCCTCTACATTTGCCACAGATTAAAATAATGTTAACTATCATAAATTACTAATTTAAATTTAATTCTATGAAGAAGAACCTCTTTAACGTTTTTCTAGTGTGTGTCTTCTGTATGGCAGCAATTCCAGATATGTTTGCCCAGCAGATAAAAGTAACAGGTAAAGTTACTGATAGTACTAACGAGGGGATGCCCGGTGTGAATGTACAAGTGAAAGGTACAACCACGGGAACCATTACAGATTTTGATGGCAATTATTCTATTGATGTTCCTGACTCCAAATCTACATTAGTGTTTTCTTTTATTGGCTATGTGACCCAGCAATTGCCGGTAGGAGGGAAAAAAGTATTGAATGTTCAGTTGAAAGATGATACTCAGACATTGGATGAAGTAGTGGTAGTGGCTTATGGTACGGCAAGAAAGAGTGATTTGACCGGTGCTACCGCCAGCTTGCGTCCGGATGCTAACGATGCTTCTAAAACAGCTTCTTTTAATAATCTGTTGCAAGGTAAGGTGGCGGGGCTGAATGTAACTTCATCTATGGCTGCTCCGGGAGCTGCCAGTTCTGTGACAATTCGTGGCGCTAACTCATTGCGTGGAGATAACCAGCCTCTGTATGTTATTGATAATGTCCCGCAATCTTCCACCGGGGAATTTGCAGAGTCGGCTATGGGTGGCGGTGATTTCCAAATTGCGCAAGATCCTTTAAGTGCTTTGAATCCTGCGGATATTGAAGATATCACTGTATTAAAAGATGCCTCGGCTACGGCAATTTATGGTTCCCGCGGTGCGAATGGTGTTATTATCATTACGACTAAAAAAGGGAAGGCAGGTAAGGCTAAAGTAAACGTGACTGCAAACTTTACTATTGCGGATGCCCGTAACCTGCATAATATGTTGAATCTGGAACAATACGCTGCTTATGCCAATATGAAGGCTAATTCCGGCGAGGAAAAGTACTATCCGCAAGCAAATGGCGAGATGCATTATGTGTATGGTGAAAACTTGGATAAATATAAAAAAGATCCTACCAACCCTGAATACTATCGTGTCTTGAGTTATAAGAACTGGCAGAAAGAAGCCTATTCATCCGCTTTCTCTCAAGTTTATTCTGCATCGGTCAGCGGAGGATCGGATGCAATGACTTATTATGTTTCGGGTGGTTTTAAGGATATAAAAGGTATTGTGAGCAATACAGGTATTAAACAAGGTGATTTGCGTGCAAACCTTACGGCTAACCTTTCAAAGTCCGTTACTATGGCACTTGCTCTGAATGGATCTATCAAACAAAATGATATGATGACCGGGGGTAATACGACAGGTGGTATTGCCGGTTCATTGGCACGTACAGTATTGGATACAGCTCCTTATGAAATTCCGGCAGACGACCCGACATTACAAACGGACATGGATGCAAAAACTACTGTTTATAGCTGGCGGGATGACTATGATGATATAACGGATGATAAAAGCTTTGGCGGTAGTCTGGATTTGAAATGGAATATTTGCAAATATCTTTCGTATAATCTTCGTGCCGGGGGAAATGTGAATATAAACGAACGTGCTCGTTGGTATGGCATGCAGCTCACTATCGGTGCTAATGATCAAGGTGTGCTAGCCATGGCTAATTTGAACAAGACCAATTATAATATAGAGAACTTATTGAATTTAAATATTGACTTGGCGAAAGGTATTCATCTGGGAGCGACTGCTGGTATAACTTATGACGGACATACATTCTTGAATAAGAATGTGAAGGGTACTCGTTTCTCTAATTTTGACTTACGTACAAAAGGGTTACACCTTGCTTCTGTGAAGACTCATGAACAACCTACCCAAAAGGATTATCAGTTACTGTCTTATCTAGGTCGTATCAATCTTTCTGCTTATGATAAATATTTGCTTACTGCATCTGTACGTGCGGACGGATCAAGTAAATTCAAAAAGGGTAACCGATGGTCTTACTTTCCTTCCTTCTCTTTAGCTTGGCGTATGGAGCAGGAAGAATTTATGAAGAATATTAACTGGTTGAATCAAATGAAAATACGTTTAGGTTTTGGTGTTACAGGCAATCAGGGCATTAATCCTTATGCTACTTTCTCTGATTATTCACAAATAATAGATTATGCAAAAGCCACAGGGGATCAGATTTTGGCAATGGCGGTAAGCAATTTGCAGAATGACGGGTTGAAGTGGGAACGTACATCTTCTTGGAATGTGGGTTTTGATTTTGCTTTTTTCAACAGCCGTCTGTCAGGATCAGTAGATGTATATCAGAAAAAAACTAATGATTTGCTTATTTCGCGTTCATTGCCTGCTTCCAGTGGTTTTGCAAGTGTGATGTTGAATCAAGGTTCGTTGAAAAACAAAGGTGTTGAAATTAGTTTGAATGGAGATATTCTCCGTAACTTGAACGGTTGGAGTTGGAGTTTGGGCGGAAACATTGGTTTTAATAAATCAAAAATTGGTGATCTGGGTTTTGCACCGACAGATTTTGGAACCTTGAAAAATGTGCGTGGATATCAGGGAACTTCTATAGGGGATCATTTTGGTATTGCTAATCTTTTCATTGCAGGTGAGGCACCGGGATTGTTCTTCGGATATAAGACTCAAGGTATTATTCAGCCGGAAGATATTGTAGATGGAAAAGTTGCTTATACGGCTGCTGACGGATCAACCAAATATTATTCCAGTTCTGTGGCCAATGACTTGGGAGCCGGTAATATAAAAGCGGTGGATATGAATGAGGATGGTGTTGTGGATGAAAAGGATAAAACCATTTTAGGCAATCCGAATCCGGACTTTACTTATGGTTTCCAAACTCGTATTGCCTGGAAAGACCTGTCTGTCTCGGCTTCTTTTAATGGTGTGCATGGTAATCAGATATTGAATACGAATATCCGTTATTATACGCCCTCTCGGCAAGCTGGTAATTTGACACAAGAAGCATTCCGGAATATCTGGACGGAAGAAAATCATTCAAATCTTTATCCGTCGGCTACGGCGAATGTAAAGAACGTGGTTTATGACCGTTATATTGAGGATGGAAGTTACTTGCGTTGTTCGGATATCACTTTGAATTATACATTGCCAAAATCTTGGATGAAGAAAATCGGCTTTCAGAATATAGGTGTATTTGCTTCGGTTAAAAATGCATTTGTCATCACTAATTACAGTGGATACGATCCGGAAATCAATTCGTTTGCTTTTGATGGATTACGCCCGGGCATTGATATGAATGCATTTCCAAGCCAACGTTCTTATGTCTTTGGATTAAATGTGGCCTTTTAAATAGTTTAACCGATAATTTTTTTTGTAAAATGAAAAAACTAAAATATATATTTTTATTAGCAGGTGCTTTGTTATTGGCATCCTGCGAATCGTGGCTGGATGAAGACCCGCAATATACGATAAATACAAAAACTCAGTTTAGTACTGTGGAAAATGCCAAACAGGCTTTGATGGGATGTTACGGATATATAATGCTTATGGCCAGGCATGGCAGGAAGTAACATTTGGATATTGTGGTTTTGGATGGTCACAAACAAATGGCAGTTCTACAGATTTATTGGTCTCTATGGACGGAGGAATTGATGAAACCATAAACACAATGGCGTGGAGAGGGATGTATAAAGTGATTGGTGAAACAAATGCATTCATTGCCAATATTGCCGATAGTCCGTTAGAATCGGCTGATAAATTGCCAATGGAAGCGGCTGCTCGTTTTTTGCGTGCATTGGCTTATTACAATTTGGCAGTTACCTATGGAGATGTACCTTTAAAGACCACTCCCTCTGCTCATGACGGAGTAGCTGTTCCTCGTTCTCCTAAAAATGAGGTCTTTGAATTGGTACGTACTGACTGGGAGTTCGCTTATGAGAATTTACCGGAAAAAGATGATGACGGTTTTGCAACGAAGTGGGCAGCGAAAGCGTATCTAGGAAAACTTTATCATACTTTGGGCTGTCAGGGTGATAATACGGCTTGGGAGAAGGCGAAAGCGTGTTTTGATGAGGTAATGCCTAAATACCGGCTGGCGGATAAATTCAGTGATTTGTTTGTTGATTATGTACAAGGTTCTCCGGAATCTATTTTTCAATTGAATTTTGCACTTGCAGGTTCTACCACCCGTAACCGGGGTAGCTGGCTGGTCGCTCCTAATGGCTCTTGTAATGGGCAGGCTTGGGACCGCATACGTGCTTCAAAAGCTTTGTATGATTATTTTTGGGCTACTTATCCCGGTGATCCACGTATTGAAAGCACATTCCTGACTTATTGGAAGTCTTATGCCGGAGTAGGAAAAGGTGAGAAACCTAAAGAGGAGCCTATAGCTTCGGCGCGCGATACTGTATATGCCTATCCTTATTTTACATATACCATTGAAGGAGAAGAAAAACCTGCCGGATGGAAGAAACCCAAGTTGTATGTAGGACGGATTCCTTACGAGAAATTAGCTGATCCGGCTAGTCCGAAAGCTGAAGAACTTTATGCTATGATTGCCGATACGGCTACTGCGACTCCCGCTGAAAAAGGGTATTTGAAAGGCTTGTTGTCTTTGTTGGAAAATGCGACAAAAAAGCCATCTACCAATACAAAGTCATGGCCCTATTTCAGGAAACCGTGGGATCCTGAGCAGAGTGGTAATAACAGTCATAAGAATTTAATTTTGTATCGTTATGCAGATATGTTACTGATGGCAGCGGATGCATATAATGAATTGGGGCAGACTGATAAGGCGATAACATTTGCCAATGAGGTGCTGAAGAGAGCGCGTCAATCAGGAAACGCGTCTCAGCCGGCTGACTGGAAGAGTGGCTTGTCTAAGGAACAAGTGCGTGAGAAAATTTATTTTGAACGTATTTTTGAAGGTGCCGGTGAACCGGAAATGTATCAGAAAATGCGTTTACGCGGCACAGAGTTTCTGAAAAAGGCTTTTGAGGTCAACAATGGGCATGGAATTATTCAAGAATCAGTGGCCAATAATCCTAAAGGGAACGGGAACTGGGGAGAACGTATTTTTAATGATGGAAATTTGAATGATGAAAACTTCCTGAAGAAAAATTTATTGCTCCCGGTTCCGAAAGATGAGATAGACACCAATTCAGCTCTTGACTATAGTGACAATAATTATGGTTATACTAATTAAGGAAACATGATAGAACGCTTTATTCAATAGGTCTTTATTGGATTTTTCCGGATGCAGGGCGCACCTGCGCTTTGCATCCGTTTTTTTCTTGTCTGTAACCTGTTTCTGGACATTCTCAGATATAAAATAGTCATTTCCAGACAAGAAACAATAACATAACTTGTATCTTTGCGGATGTTAATTCTTTGCTTATTTAAATTTATGAATATGAACAACCTACAATCAGGATTACTTTTTTCTTTGACCGGCATCACTGCTGTGGCATCTTTGTCATCATGCGCTTCACAAAAGAAAACTGAGGAGCAGAAACCTTACAACATCGTGTATATAATGACCGATGACCATACTGCCCAGATGATGAGTTGCTATGACAAGCGTTATATGGAAACGCCCAACCTTGACCGCATTGCTAATGATGGAGTGCGTTTTACAAATAGTTTTGTGGCCAATTCATTGAGTGGTCCCAGCCGTGCCTGCATGATTACCGGCAAGCATAGTTGTGCTAATAAATTCTATGATAATACCACTTGTATATTTGATGGTTCGCAACAGACTTTTCCGAAGCTGCTGCAACAGGCCGGATACCAGACCGCCCTTATCGGAAAATGGCACTTAGAGAGTTTGCCCACAGGTTTCAATTATTGGGAGATTGTACCCGGACAAGGTGATTATTATAATCCGGATTTTATTACGCAAGACAATGACACCATTCAAAAACATGGGTATATAACCAATCTCATTACTGATGATGCCATAGACTGGATGGAGAACAAACGAGATAAGGACAAACCTTTTTGTATTTTAATTCATCACAAGGCTATTCATCGCAACTGGCTGGCAGATACTTGTAACTTGTCTTTGTATGAAGATAAAACTTTTCCGTTGCCCGATAATTTCTTTGATGATTATGAAGGACGCCCTGCGGCAGCGGCACAGGAAATGAGCATCGTGAAGGATATGGATATGATTTATGACCTTAAGATGCTTCGCCCCGATAAACAAACCCGTTTGAAGGCTCTTTATGAAAATTATATCGGACGTATGGATGAGGGGCAGCGTGCGGCATGGGATAAGTTTTATGGTCCCATTATCGATGACTTCTATAAAAAGAATCCTCAGGGTAAAGAATTGGCCGATTGGAAGTTCCAGCGCTATATGCGTGACTATATGAAAACAGTGAAATCGTTGGATGATAATGTAGGCCGTGTACTGGATTATCTGAAAGAAAAGGATATGCTGGACAATACCTTGGTGGTTTATACTTCAGACCAAGGCTTCTATATGGGAGAACATGGTTGGTTTGACAAACGCTTTATGTACGAAGAATCCATGCATACTCCGCTTATAATGCGGTTGCCCAAAGGTTTTGACAGGAAAGGTGATATTACAGAACTGGTGCAAAACATAGATTATGCACCTACCTTTCTGGAATTGGCAGGTGCTCCTGTTCCCGAAGATATCCAAGGTGTTTCGTTGCTTCCACTGTTGAAAGGAGAAAAACCTGCTGATTGGCGCAAATCATTGTATTATCATTTTTATGAATATCCGGCAGAACATATGGTGAAACGTCATTATGGTGTACGTACAGAGCGTTATAAATTAATTCATTTTTATAATGATATTGATGTGTGGGAATTGTATGATTTACAGGCAGACCCTACGGAAATGCATAATCTTTATGGTCAGAAAGAATATGAATCGGTTGTGACGGAGCTGAAGACTGAATTGGCAAGATTGCAGGAGCAGTATAATGATCCGGTACGCTTTTCACCCGATAGAGACAAAGAATAAGAAAAATAGCATATATCATGAAATACACCTGTTTGATTTTGCTATGGTCGTTATTTGCGACTATGGCCTTACCTGTTGACAACCTAATCCAATCTATATCTATTGTTCCCTGCCCGGAGAGTATTACTCCGGGTACAGGTTATTTTACTTTCTCCGGAAAAACAGACTTTACGGTAGAAAATGAGGAGCAGGCAGAGGTTGCACGCTGTTTCTCTGCTCTTTTTACCCAGGCGGCCGGATTTACTCCTTGTGTGAAGGTTGGAGAAAAGAAGGGAAAAATCAGTTTCCTTACCGATGACGCATTAAAGAGTGAGGCGTATCATCTGGAAATAACTCCCAGGCAGATAATAGTTAAAGCTTCAGATACAAAAGGTTTCTTTTATGCCTTGCAGACTATTCGTCAGTTATTGCCTGCTTCCATTGAGGGCACAGCGGTGGCGGAAACTGCGGATTGGAGCGTGCCGGCTATGACAATCAAGGATGAACCTCGTTTCGGGTATCGTGGATTGATGGTGGATGTGGCCCGCTTTTTTATTCCGAAAGAGAATCTGCTTCGTATTATCGATTGTATGGGAATGTTGAAAATTAATACCCTGCATCTGCATTTGGTGGATGATAATGGTTGGCGTATTGAAATAAAGAGATATCCTTTACTCACTGAAATCGGTTCACGGCGTGTAGATCGTCCTGGAAAATCTTTTCCGGAGCGTCGTAATCCCCGGCAGGGTGAACCGACTGTAGAAAAAGGATTTTATACTCAGGAGGATATCCGTGAGATAGTGGCGTATGCCGCTCGACATCAAGTTGAAGTGATTCCTGAAATTGAGATGCCGGCTCATAGTAATGCGGCGTTGGCTTCTTATCCGTTGCTGGCTTGTCCTGTGGTCGATAAATTTATCGGTGTCCTTCCAGGATTGGGAGGAAATCATGCGGATGTGATCTTCTGTGCAGGAAACGATAGTGTGTTCACTTTCTTGCAAGGGGTGATTGACGAGGTGGTGGAGCTGTTTCCCTCCAGGTATATTCATTTGGGTGGGGATGAGGCTCGGAAAACGCATTGGAAGGAGTGTCCGCTTTGTCAGGAGCGTATGCGACAGGAAGGCTTGGAGGACGAAGAAGCGTTGCAAGGTTATTTTATGGCGAGAATGAGTAAATATGTACAAAGCAAAGGGAAAGAAGCCATGGGCTGGGATGAACTGACCAATACCCGGATTCCCGACGGAGCAATTATTTATGGTTGGAGAGGCTACGGTCAGGCTGCCGTCAAGGCAGCGGAGCAAGGGCATAGGTTTGTCATGACTCCTGCACGTATCATGTATTTGATTCGTTATCAGGGACCGCAATGGTTTGAACCTTTGACCTATTTTGGGAATAATACATTGAAGGATGTATATAGGTATGAACCGATACAGAAAGAATGGAGTCCGGAGGTACGTTCCTTGCTGATGGGAGTACAGGCTTCTATGTGGACTGAGTTTTGCAATAAACCGGAAGATGTGGAATATCAGCTGTTCCCTCGTCTGGCTGCTTTAGCCGAAGTGGCTTGGACACAGCCTTGGCATAAAAATTGGAGAAGTTTTTTGGTGGCAATGGATAAATTCAACGAGCATCTGTCTGCTAAAGGGATTGTGTTTGCCTGTTCCATGTATAATATACAACATACGGTAACCCCTGTAAATGGAAAGCTACAGGTGAAACTGGAATGTGAACGTCCTGATGTGGAAATCCGTTACACAATGGATGGTAAGGAGCCGACAGACCGGTCTCTGCTATATAAGAGCCCGTTGATGGTGACCGGTACACAAACTATAAAGTGTACGACTTATAGAGCAGGTCGGCAGATGGGAAAAACATTGACATTGCCTTTGGTTTGGAATAAGGCTACCGCCAAACCTGTTTTAGGAAATAAACAGGCCGGGAAGATTTTAGTAAATGGCATACGTGGCAGCTTGCGCCAGTCGGATTTCGAATGGCATTCATGGGAAAGCAGTGATTCTGTCGCTTTTACTATAGATTTGCAAAAGAAGGAGTCGCTTCGTTCTGTATCAGTGGGATGCATAACGAATTATGGCATGGCTGCCCATAAACCGGCAGATATTGAAGTGTGGGTTTCAAATAATAATCGGGATTATCGTAAAGTATCCGGTAAACAGTTCACGGATGGAGAGATTTTCCGTGAAGGGACTTTCAAAGAGGATGTGGTACTTGATTTGAATAAGGAAATTGGCCGTTATGTGCGGATTATTGCTAAAGGAGCCGGAGAGTGTCCTGCAACCCATGTACGCCCCGGACAAGAGGCAAGGATTTATTTTGATGAGGTAATGATAGAATAAATAGATATATGAGAAATACATTATTATATTTTTTGGCTGCTCTGGTTATATTTCCAGTAATGGCGCAACAACAACCCGAATGGCAGAGCCAATATGCTGTCGGACTGAACAAACTGGCCCCTCATACTTATGTGTGGCCTTATCAAACCGTATCTGATATCCGTAACGGAGATTATGAATCTTCTCCTTATTACATGAGTCTGAACGGTAGTTGGAAATTCCATTGGGTAAAGAATCCCGATAACCGTCCGAAGGATTTTTATAAACCGGAGTTTTATACAGGAGGATGGGCGGATATTCAGGTTCCTGGCAATTGGGAACGTCAAGGATATGGAACAGCTATTTATGTAAACGAAACCTATGAGTTCGATGACAAACTGTTCCATTTTAAAAAGAATCCGCCTTTAGTTCCATATAAAGAGAATGAAGTCGGTTCCTACAGACGTACCTTTACAATTCCTGCCGATTGGGAAGACCGCCGTGTGGTTATCTGTTGTGAAGGAGTGATTTCTTTTTACTATATTTGGGTGAACGGACATCTGTTGGGCTATAATCAAGGTTCAAAGACACCGGCCGAATGGGATATCACTGATAAATTGAAGAAAGGTGAGAATACGGTGGCATTGGAGGTTTACCGTTGGAGCGCCGGATCGTATTTGGAGTGCCAGGATATGTGGCGGTTGAGTGGTATTGAACGTGATGTGTATCTTTACAGCACTCCTAAACAGTATATAGCCGATTATAAAGTAACCTCTTCTTTAGACAAACAACAATATAAAGAAGGTATTTTCGGTTTGGAAGCTACCATTGAAGGGCCTTCTACTTCCATGACTACCTTTGCTTACCGACTGGAAGATAAAACCGGTAAGGCGGTTCTGCAAGGTGAATATCCTATCAAATCGAAGGGATTGAGCCATTTCTTGAAGTTGGATGAACAAAGTTTGCCGGATGTGGAAGTCTGGAGTGCTGAGCATCCGAATCTTTATACACTGATCTTGAAATTGAAAGATGTAACAGGTAAAGTAACGGAACTTACCGGATGTGAAGTAGGTTTCCGCACTTCGGAAATTAAGGACGGACGTTTTTGCATCAATGGTGTGCCGGTTTTGGTAAAGGGAACGAACCGTCATGAACATTCCCAATTAGGACGGACTGTAAGCAAGGAACTGATGGAAAAAGATATCAAATTGATGAAACAGCATAATATCAATACGGTCCGCAATTCGCACTATCCTATCCATCCTTATTGGTATCAGCTTTGTGATCGTTATGGACTTTATATGATAGATGAAGCTAATATTGAATCACACGGCATGGGGTATGGACCTGCTTCATTGGCCAAAGATTCCACTTGGTTGCCTGCCCACATGGATCGTACCCAACGTATGTATGAGCGTTCCAAGAATCATCCGGCTATCGTCATCTGGTCATTGGGGAATGAAGCCGGAAATGGTATTAACTTCGAACGTACATATGACTGGATGAAGTCAGTGGAGAAAAGTCGTCCTGTACAATATGAACGGGCCGAACAGAATTATAATACCGATATCTATTGCCGTATGTATCGCAGCGTAGAAGAACTCATGGCCTATGCCCGCCAGACAGAACCTAAAGTCTATCGTCCTTTCATCATGACAGAGTATCTGCATACTATGGGTAATAGTGGCGGAGGATTAAAGGAATATATGCATGTATTCGAAACCGAACCGATTGTTCAGGGAGGTTGTATCTGGGATTGGGTGGATCAATCTTTCCGCGAGATAGATAAGGATGGTAAATGGTATTGGAGTTATGGTGGGGATTATGGTCCGAAGGATGTGCCCAGCTTTGGCAATTTCTGTTGTAACGGGTTGGTCAATGCAGCCCGCGAACCGCATCCGCATCTCATTGAAGTGAAGAAGGAGTATCAATATATCAAATCGGCACTGACCGATCCTAAGAAGCTGACAGTGGAAGTCAAGAACTGGTATGACTTTACCAATTTGAATGCCTATACGTTGCACTGGCAGGTCATGGGGGATGATGGGAAAGTGATAGCAGAAGGAACTCGAAAAGCAGACTGTGCCCCTCATGAGGCTGTAACATTCTCTTTGGGTGCTGTAAAGTTGCCTTCTACGATTCGTGAGGCTTATTTAAATCTGTCTTGGACGCCTGATAAGGCAACTCCCTTTATTGGAACTCATGACGAAGTGGCCTATGACCAGTTTGTACTGTCTGCCAACAAAGGGTATCGTGCGCCGGAAATCAAATTGGCTGATAAGGTGAAGATAGATATTGATCCTGCAACCGGCGCTTTACGCTCTTATATATATAAAGGTAAAGAGATGCTTTCATCTCCTGTAGTTCTCAGCCTTTATCGTCCTGTTACGGACAATGACAGCAGGGAAAAAACAGGAGGAGCCAAAGTTTGGAGGAAAGAAGGTTTGGATAATATGATTCAAAAAGCTACTTTTGTCAAAGCATCTGAAACAGGTGGTAAATCGGAAGTAGAATTATGGAATGCTAAAGGCGTAAAGTTGGGAATGGCTACCTTTGTATATACTTTGCAGAGCAATGGTGCATTAAAAGTAAAGACAACTTTCCTGCCGGATACTTCTGCTGTTACTTCATTGGCTAGAGTGGGCCTGGCATTTGAAATGCCGTATGCCTATAACAAGGTTTCTTATTTGGGACGTGGTGAACATGAAACTTATATAGACCGTAATCAGTCTGGATGTATCGGAATTTACCATACAGATGCAGAACGTATGTTCCATTATTATGTGAAGCCCCAGGCTACAGGAAACCGTACGGATGTGCGTTGGATGGAATTGGCGGATGAGGCAAGAGAAGGTTTGTCTTTCCGTTCGGATAAAGTGTTTCAGTTCTGTGTTATTCCATTTACGGATTCTAATGTAGATAAAGCTACTCATATTAATAAACTTGAGAGAACAGGGATTATAAATGTTCACTTAGATGCGGAACAGTCGGGGGTAGGTACTGCGACTTGTGGTCCGGGGGTATTGCCGCCATATCGTGTTCCGGTGGAGAAGCATACGTTTGAGTTTATGATTCGTCCATTAAAATAACCTAGTAATAAAGAAAAATGAGAAAAACGATTCTAACCGCAGCCTTACTTTGTGCTTTTCTGGGAACTCAGGCACAGGAGTATTATGAGAAACACGTAGCTTTTCCGGCAGGAGCGACTACGGAACAGAAGATAGATATGGCTTCCCGCTTGGTGCCTACACCGCAACAGTTGGCATGGCAACAAATGGAATTCACTTGTTTCCTTCATTTTGGTATTAATACCTTTACAGGCCGTGAATGGGGAGATGGTAAAGAAGATCCGGCCATTTTCAATCCTACCGAATTGGATTGTGAACAATGGGTAAGAGCTCTGAAGGAAGGTGGCTTCAAAATGGCTATCATTACTGCCAAGCATCACGACGGATTCGCCATGTATCCATCCGATGCTTATCCCTACGATATTCGCCTTTCCAAATTTCAGAAAGATCCGATGGAAGCATTGAGCAGAGCCGCTAAGAA
>OMBL01000447.1_pt1 | contig 18301 bp, 14 predicted proteins | sample 1644871 | NCBI WGS metagenome assembly OMBL01 (sample SAMEA103958115, study PRJEB25191) | human gut metagenome | biome: human-associated habitat [ENVO:00009003]; feature: intestine environment [ENVO:2100002]; material: feces | place: Germany | collected 2013/2015
CGCTGAATGCATAAAGGAGCAGCGTCCACCCGGAGAAGATCAGTTCCACTGCAATCAGAGTACCTACGAACCAGGCCGTGGATTCAGGCCAGCCGAAGATGACCATGAGGCCCAGGATCAGCGTGATGATCACGTTGAACAGCCGCCACCCGCTGGCGGGCAGGGAACGGGTTTGAAGCCAGATGGCCCCCTGAAATACGGCGGCAATAACCAGGCCCCACCCGATGATGAGCGTGGTGATAGCCAGGGAAATATTGGGGTCCCGGAACAGAAACCAGCCGGCGATGCCGTACAGGATGGCCGTCACCAGGTTCCACCCACGGGAGGAAGGGACGGTGAAGACCTGGATCAGCCGGACGACGGCCAGAACCATCAGCATGATGCCGATTACCCAAATGAAGCTGGCTCCGACGATCCAGGGAGAGGCCAGGGCGATGAAGCCAAGAAATAGCTCGATGACGCCAAGGATACCCATCCACCATGAGTTGCCGGATACCGCGGAGCTGCTGACTTGAGGTTGAGTTGTCATATGGCGGTATGACCGGGCCCGCAACGGAAACGTTGAAGAATGACGATTTTATTTGCCGGCGGCTGCCTTCGGGGAAGAATTCTTCGGCTCCATGGTCTTCAGCAATTCCGGAGTGACGTTAATCAGCACAGGGCCGCTTTTGGGGTGCGCCTGGGGGGGGACGAAGTAGGAAAAAGCCCTGGCGGGCAGGTGGCCCGGGATTTCCGGCATGATGTACACTTCCACGAGTACGGCGCCTTTTTTGCCGTTTGGGCTGTCGGAAAAGTTCAGTGTGAGTGAATTGGTTCCGTCCCTCAGTCCTCCGGAAATGACTTCCGCCAGGCGGGTGTTGTCAAATTCATGCAGGGAAATATTGTTTACGTTCGCCTGGACGGTGCGTCCGGGGCAGTCCACCAGAATTTTTGCGATGTATTTGGGCGGCGGGCAGACAGGCGGCACGGCGGGAATTTTCCCAAGGGGCTGGAACCCGTCCTGCTCCATCAGCACGGAGGCGTCTCCGCGTTTGAGGCGTTCTTTGACGGCGGGCAGGCGGGTGAACAGCAGCACCAGGGCGTTCGAATCCGTGGGTTCCTGGCCCAGCCCCAGATCCACCTTGCCGTAGTAGGTGGCTGCGGCCGTGGGGCCGTTTACGACGGAACCTACGTACATCAGCGGAGCGAGCGCGGGGGGAGCCATGGGCTGCCGGAACAGGGAGGCGGGAAAGGGGCGTTTTTCCGAAACGGCCAGATTGCGCACTTTCACCTGGCGGTAGGCGGAGGTTGTGGCTCTCCAGCCGTCATAATTGCCGCGCAGCAGATGCAGACGCCATGTATTGTAAGCCACGTCCAGGTCGTCTCTCAGTTTGGCGTCTCCGGGGCGGGGAGCTGCGGAAGCGGGAGAAAGAAGGGCTGCGGCGCAGCAGGCCAGGGAGAAAATGGAACGGAAAGTCATTACACGATTATTTAGACATCAAACTTGCGCGGAGTGCAACACAATTGCATCATGAAGCCGTTCTTATGGAATTGTTCACAGAAGCCGATCATTTGGCGGAAGCCCGGTACAGGAAACTGTTGCGGGAACAGCCCGGCTTTGTGTGGAGGCGGTTTTCAGACGGGGAGGAGCTGATGGCGTACGTCTTTTTTCCCCCCGGCCACCGGGCGGAAGCCGCCGCTCCTTCCGTGCTCTTTTTCCACGGCGGCATGTGGGTGGGCAAGAGCCTGGGGGATTTTGTGCCGTGGGCGCTTCATCTTGCCCAGCAGGGTATTGCAGGCATTATCCCCATGTTCCGCACGCGCGGCGATTATGAAGTGGAGCCGATGGACATTCTGGAAGAGGGCCGGGAAGCCTGGGCCTGGGTGCATGGGAACGCCGCACTGCTGGGGCTGGACCCGGCTCGCATTACTGTGGCGGGAAGTGATGCCGGAGGGCTGATGGCCCTGCATGTGGCCCTTCCTGACCACCCCGCCCGCTGGTCTCTGTTCCGCAAAAAGGCTCCCCTTCCTCCTGGCCCCGCCGCCGTGGCCCTGTTCCGAGGCGTGTGCGACCTGACGGCGCAGTCCGCTTTTAAGCTGGGCGGCATGATGCCTCCGGACCAGAGGGATGCCGTCAACCCCCTGCGGCGCGTGCAGAGGGGGCTTCCTCCCCTGTTTGCGAGTCATGGAGGAAGGGACAGGCTGCTGCCGTGGCGCAACAGCGAAAGGCTGGCGGAGCTGTGGAGAAAAAAGAAGAACCGTTCCCGATTTGAACTTCTGGACGTGGCGGACCACACATTTTACCATTTCAATGTGAATGCCGCCTATTTTGAACAACTGCTCAATAGCTGGAGCGCGTTTATGGTGGAGCAGGGAATTTGGGAATATAACGAAGGAATGGATGCCGGGCTGCTGGGGTGACCTTGGCCTGATATCCGGGAAGGTTCCCGGAAGGCGCTGCATGCGGAAAGGCTGTTTTCTATCTGCCTCCCAGCATGTTTTCCCGGATTTCCCGCATGTCCCGGCGGAAGGCGTCCTGCGTCTGCGGCGTAGGCGGCTGGATATCCCATTCCTTCATTTTTCGTCGCACCTTGAGAAAGAGTTCCTGCTCGTTGGCTCCGTATTTTTTGCAGACGGCGGAGAGAGTCAGCTCCGGCCCCGTGAAGCGGCCTTTGAGAAAGAAAGGCAGATCGTGCTGCCAGGCGCGCCGGAAGTCTTCCGGGCATCCTTCTGTTCTGATGGGGGCGAACAGTTCCCTGACCTGGCTTTCCCGGATGCCCGCAGTATCCATGCAGATGGCGGTTTCCATGTAGGCCAGCGTGAATTCCAGCATGACTCGTTCAATGGACTGTCTGGCTTGGGACAGCTGGGCCGGGGTGAGGCCCATGACCTGGGCGCGCAGGGCGGCCAGGGCTTCCAGGATAGCCTTGGGGTCTCCGCATGTGCGCGGGTCCATGCGTGGAATTTGTTCCCCTTCGTCGTAAAGGGGGATGGGTGGATGCACCCGAGGGTTGATTTTGAACAGTTTGCCCTGGAGCCTTTCCCTGAGGTCTTTCAGGCTGACGCCGTACTTGCGCAGGACGGGAGCCGCATAATTGCGTCCCGGCCTGGCCGTTTGCCGCAGCCATGCTTCCTGAAAGTCCGCGGGGCATTGCTGAAGGCCCGCCGCCAGCATGGCTTTCCGGAAATCCTCCGCCTTGGGCGTTTTATTGGCATAGGCGTGGGTCCATTCCATTTCCAGCATCCAGATGGCGGTAAGACCCAGGAATTGTTCTATCGCCTGCCTGGGAGTCTCAGGTTTCGGCGCGGGAATGGCAGTCGGGACCGCGTCGGAGGCCATGGAATGCCGGCAGAGCGGGAGCAACAGGGAGAAAGCAAGGAGGGGATACAGCGGGTTCATGGAAAATGAAGCAGGGAAAAATGAGAGGAAATGTGCGGAATTATTCCGTTGTTACAGTAACGTCCAGGGGGCGGTTGGAGACGGGGAATTGCAATTCATAAAACCCGTTCCCCAGATTTCTGACGGGGGTGTTTCCTACTTTGACCGGGCCTTTTCCCCGCCAGATGACGACCGGCCCGGATTCCTTCACGCGGAAGCGGAGGCTGTCCTCCCTGTACCCGGGAGCGGAATCCAGGGCGCAGGGAGAAAGAAATTTGTCCCTTCTGCCAATGACGGCCCAGCCTTGGACTATAGGGGCCATGATGAACAGGCGGTCCTTGAATCCCGTCAGCTCTACGTCCAGATCCGGCTGTGCCGGAGTCAGCGCGCGGCCTCCCTCTCCGGAATAGGCGGCGATGCCCTCCGGCGGGAGAGAGGCATACGCTTCCGCCGCATTGCCGTTCAGCAGGGCCGCCGCGCTTTTATAATCCTCCAGGGAAATTTTCCCCCGTACCGGTTTCGCCGGGGAAGGATGTTTGAGGTTGTACACCACCACGGCGGCGCTTTGACCGGGCAGAGGGGCGATTACCCGGTACAGGCGGTTCTCGTTCAGAGCATCCGGAAAGACGGAATCCGGAAGGGGCACGGCGGGAGCCAGCGGGCGCAGCAGAAGACCGTCCGACCAGACGAGAGGCATGATGTTTTCCGGATTAAGTTTGTCTGCCGGGTCTGAAAGATAGACAGGGCCGCCTGAGACGGCTTTGGATACGGCCATGAGGCGGGCGCAGGCGGGGTCTGTGGAATGGAACATGTCATGGTCCGGCCACACGGTCTGTCCCAGCCAGAGGGTATTGGCGTAGGACTGGAGGATATGGGATTTGGCCATGGCTTCATCTCCCAGCTTGTAGTCAATGCTGCACCGGGTGACCGCGCTGTAACGCGTGTTCTGAATGTTGACGGTACCCTGCGCCATGCAGTTGACCAGGCTGAGCCCTGTTTTCAGGCAGGCCTGTTCCAGGGCTTCCGAGCACTTGGTATTGTGGCGGACCGGGTTGTCCAGCCCGTCCGCATGCTTCAGGTATTCCGCCTGCACATCAATTTTCACGAAGTCGAATCCGGCGTCTTTGACGGATTGCAGGAAGGGGGTATAAAACGCTCCGGCTCCTCCGGGGCCGTCACCGGGGAGGATTTTCCCTTTGGCGGTACGGACCAGACCGCGGGCAGTCTCGTCATCCAGATGGTGCCTGGGGTGGATGCCGTTCCAGAGGCCGTAATAGCAGTGCCACAGGCCCATCCATTTCAATTTGGGGCTTTTGTGTTTCATCAGGGGCTGCCAGCCCCGGGGGAATCGGTCCTGCCGGGGTTGGAAACTGACCAGCTGAAGCCTTTCCTGGGTCTGGAATCCGTCGTCCACCAGCATCCACCGGACGGGGACGGGGGATGCCTCCAGTTTTTTGGCCGTTTCTTCAAGCAGCTTGGAGGAAATGTTCTTTTTATACTGTTCCCAGCTGCACCAGCCGAGGTACTTGAACGGTTCCGGATAAATTTTCTTTTCCCGGGGCAAGGTTCTGCCCTTGATGAAAGGGAGGGAAAGGGCCTTGTTCCATACGGCGGAACAGGCGCGGTAAATATCCTTGTCCGTGGCGGTGACGGCCAGGACGGCCTGCGGTTTGGCGGGGGAAGTTCCCAGCGAACCGGCTTCCACAAGGAATGTCCCGTCCCTTTCAAGTTTCAGCCACGCGAGGGAATCAGGGGCGGCGACGGGGAGCACGGCCATGAAATTGCCGTCTTTGAGGTGGAACAGGGCGAACATGGCATGGTCCCCCGGTTTGGCGGTGCTGGGATTCGGTCTGCTGTCCAGCAGGTTGCCGGGGGATGTCCGTCCGAACCAGGGAAGAACCCGGTTCCCGTCTCCGGGCCAGCGGCCGCGATCCGCTGAAAACCAGCAGAAGGTCTGGTAGGGCGGGAGCGGAAGCCGATACGCCTTTTTGCCCGATATGGGAGGAATGGCGGATGTCCGGGGTTGGGCGGCGCCGGTCCAAGCGCTCAGGGCCGCCAAAGCAAGGACCGGGAACATGATTGCTTTCATGGAATGATCACAGGGTTGGAAAATGGGGCAGGGGAACCCGGGGGAATTGTGGAAGGAACGTGCTTTGCCTCTTTCGGAAAAGATGGCAGAGCTTTTCCCTGAAACGAGCAAAAAATGATGTTTCCGCTTTATTTCTCTTTTCAGGGCGTTGAGGGAAAGAAATAACGTCGGCCGGCCGTCTCACAGGGGAACTTCGTTTTTTCAGAGAACACCGGCCACCCTGGCCGGGAGTTCCGCCGCCCGGTTACTTGGCCGCTTTTGGGGCGAGGGAAGTGCGGCGCCTGTCAAGGAAGTACAAGACGAGCCATTGCAGCACCAGCAGGGACACAGCCAGGAAGACGGGTTGGAAAGGTGTGAAAAAATCTGCTATACCGCTGAAGACGCGTCGGTTAAGTGCATGAATGTTGAGAAGAGAGTTAATGAGGTAGGCGGCCAGGGCATTGATGCCGATAACGCGGAGGGGAAACGCCCATAGGGCCCATTTCCCTTTGTTCCACACATCGACGGCCAGATGAAACAGGGAAAGGAGCGTCAGGGAGATGCCGGCGGCGGCCAGGACGAAGGTGCCTGTCCACATGCTTTTAATGATGGGGTAGAGGCCGTCCAGCATCCTGGCGGCGCAGAAAAGGAGAAGGCCTGCCCCTGCCATTGCTGCGCAGAGGTGCACGGGAGAGAGCCGGCTTTCCTTCAAAAATTTCCCTGCCAGCCATCCTCCCAGACACAGGACGGAAGCGGAAACGACGCAGAGCGGGCCTTCCGGGTCAAAAACTCCCCCATGCAGACGACCGGCGAGCCAGTGCCTGTCCACCCATGAGTTGACGGAGCCGTCCGGCGTGAAGTTGCCGCAGGTGAACTGGAGCAGGGTAATGAGGGCCAGGATGAACCCCGCCGCAGAGGCAACCGCTCCCGTCCGGCGGCACAGCAGGATGCAGGTTCCCGCAATGGCGCAGGAAAAACCAATCAGCCCCAGAACGGAGGCATAACGCATGCTTTCCGTCCAGGTAAGCGTTCCATTGACCAGTAGCCCCAGAAAAGCCAGGACGAGAGCCCGTTTCCAGAGATGGAGAAGCCCGGGGACGGAGGAAGCGTTTCCGCTGGTGTATTTCCCCAGGGAAAAGGACATGGAAACGCCGGAAATGAAGACGAAAACGGGGAATACCAGGTCGTACAGGTGCAATCCTTCCCAGCGGGCATGCGTCATCTGGCGTGCGGCTTCCTGAAGAAAAGCGCTTTCCGGATTTCTGGAAGCCAGGAGCAGAACCAGGGCGTCCAGGCCCAGGATAATGAGCATGTCCAGCCCGCGCAGGGCGTCCAGGGAGTGCAGGCGGGGAGAACGGGAGGGGGGGGAAGAGGAATAGGCCATTTAAAAGCATCATACGGAAAAAAAAGGAGTTTCTATCAGGATTCCTCCAAACATGAAGGAACGGAGGGGAATCGTGCTTGATTTCCACGGGGGAAGAAGGTAAAGCAGGCCGCATGCCGCACACCCTTCCCGCTTTTCTTTTTTTTCTGTGTGTCTCCCTGTTTTTGTCCGCTTGCTCCTCTACCCCCAGGACGCCTCACGGAAAGCCGTTGATGAAAGACGGCAGGTATGCGTCTTCCTATGAAGCTTTTGTCGCGGACCCCCAGTACCGCTTCACGCGCGATATCTGGTATCATGACGAACGCATCCAGCAGGCGCGGACGCGGAACAGCAGAATCGTCATTCATCTGAATGATCAGCGGGGCGTGTTGTGGGTTGACGGCAAGCCGGCCATGAACTTTCCCGTTTGCACGGGCAAATCCGCCCATGAAACGCCGCGCGGCAAGTTTTCCATCATCCAAAAAGATGCGGATTACCGTTCCCGGTCTTACGGCAGCGTGTTTGACGCAAGCGGCCTGTGCGTGAATTCGGACGCTACCTCTTCTTCCCGCGTGCCGCCCGGCGGTAAATTCATCGGCGCCAAAATGCCGCTGTGGATGCGCATTCATGGCGGGATAGGGCTGCATGTGGGCACCGTGTACCGGGATGCCAACTCCCATGGGTGCATCCGGGTTCCGGTAGAGGCATGCCGCATCCTGTTTGACAAATGCGGCCTGGGAACAGCCGTCATCGTTCAGGAATAAGCGTGAGCGCGAATAATCGTTGATTCCTTGCGGTATATTTGCCACACTCCTGCAAACTGATGAAAATAAAGGTTCTGATACGTTCCCTGGTATTGTTGGCCGGGTTGGCCGCGTGGACGGCGGATACGGCCTGGGGCCAGGCTTCCACGCGCCGTTCGTCTTCTCGGGGGGGAGCGGCCGCTGGCCGGGCTGCGGTGGAGCAGCGCGGAGAGGATGACGCTGTGGAAACGGTTGACCTGGGAGACAGGAAAAAGGATTCCGATACGGCCTCCGGAGAACGGGAAGGCGTGGCCGCCGCTCCGGAGATGCCCGGGGAAACGGAAAAGGAACAGAATGGCTTGGATTCCCTGTCCCTGATTCCTTCCCTCGGCGGGGGACGGCTGGACGCCGCGCGGGAAGCGCACACCAGCACGCGCCCTTCCGCCAGGACCATGGCTTTGCTGATTCCCGCGCCGCGCGGCCCCATCCTGGACCGCAACGGGGAACCGCTGGCCGTGACGTCCGTAGCCTATCAGCTGGCTTTGCGGTTTGAAATTTTTGAAAACCCCGACCGTTCCCGCGTAGTGGAATTCGGGCGCAACTGCTTGGAACAGGCCAAAAAAATTGCCGGAAAGGCGTGGTCTTTTTCCGACGAACAGCTCTGGAAACATTATGAGCACCGCCGCTGGCTGCCTCTTCCGCTCACGAACGTCATTCGTGCGGAGGAAGCGGAAAAGCTGAAGGATAAAGTGAAAAGCGTGCGCGGCCTTCAGCTGTTGCCCATTTACATCCGTTCCTATCCGGAGAAGGAAATCGCCGGCCATATCATCGGCTATGTGGGATCCAAGGGAAAACTGCCAACCGGCCCCATTAACCACATGGACCCGCTGTGGGAGCAGGTGGAAGGCCGTGCGGGGCTGGAAAAGGAATTCAATAAAAATCTGACCGGAACGCCCGGCGTATGGCGTTTGATGTTTGATGAAGACGGCAATAAAATCCTGGATGAACTGCAAATACGCCCCAAGCCCGGCGGAGCTGTCGTCACCACCCTCAACCTGAAATGGCAGAAGGATGCGGAACGCATCCTTTCCCGCGGCAAGAGGCGCGGCGCCATGGTGGTGCTGGATTGCGTGACGGGTGAAGTTCTGGTGATGGCGTCCACGCCGTCCTATGACCCGAACATGTTCATTCCAAACATATCCCAGAAGGATTACGACGCCCTGCGCAACGATCCTGCCGGTCCTCTGGGCGCCCGTGCTTTCCAGGGCCGTTATCCTCCCGCTTCCACATTTAAAGTCCTGACGGTAGCCAGTGCCTTGAGGAACAACAAAATCACGGAAAATACGCTCGTTTACTGCCCGGCTTCCGTGACGATCGGCAACCACGTTTTCAAAAACTGGAGCAAGACTCCCCTGGGGGATATCAACTGTGTCCGCGCCCTGGCGATGTCCAACAATCCGTTCATGTACCAGATGGGCCTGAAGCTGGGTGCGGAAGCCCTGATGGATACGGCCCGCGCCTTCGGTCTGGGAGAACGGACCGGCCTGCCCATTCCGGACGATCCCGGCCTGGTGCCGACCAGTGATTATATGATTCGCAATTACAAGCGCGATTTCATGTCCGGGGATGCCGCCAATTTGTCCATCGGCCAGGGGACGCTGCTGGTTACGCCCCTCCAGGTGGCGCACATGATGTCCGGCGTGGCAAACGGGTATCTGCCCAGACTCCAGCTCATCAAGCAAATTCAGGACGGCAACGCCAATGTCGTTTACGCGCCCAAGCCCCAGGAAGTTCAGCGCCCGCTGCCTGCTTATGAGCGTGCTCTGTCCAGCGTGCGCAAGGGGATGAGGGAAGTGGTTGAAGCCGGTACGGGGGGGCGTGCGCGCCTGTCCTATTCCAGTATCGCCGGCAAATCAGGAACGGCCCAATGGGGGCCGGAACGGGAAGACAAGCGTCTGGCGTGGTTTGCCGGTTTCATGCCCTGCGACAATCCGCGCTTTGCCTATGTGGTGCTGTATGAAGGCCGCGCCCACGAACGGCTGGGCGGGGGAGCCGCCGCCGCTCCCATCGTCAAGGAGTTTTTCGAAACGGAGAAAAAAGACATCAAGGCTATTATTGACCCGCCCAAGGACGACATTCCGGTGGCGGAACCGGTGGAGGAAACCCCGGAAACGGCCGCGGCCGCTCTTCGGGAACGGAGCGGGGCCCCTGCCGTCGTGCCGGACAACCTGCCCCCCGGGTTGTATGATCCGGAAGGGATGGAGCCGATCAAGGCTGATGAAATCCCTGCCGATCTGGATGACTCTTCCGATGCGGAAATCAAGGCAACCCCGGTGGGCGGCTCCTCAGGGCATGCCGGGCCGTCGGCACCCCCGTTGTCGGAGGAGCCTTCTGCGGCCCCCCTCACGCCGCGCCGGGGAGACTCCGATTACATTCCCGGGTTGCCCCAGCAGATTCCCCGCCATCTCAACCGCTCCACTCCCGTAAACGCTCCCGCGCCGCAGTCTCCCCTGCCGGAGGATGATATTCCCATGGCGGAACCCCTTTAATCCGTTTTTCAGGGAAATCCGGAGCGTTTTTGCGGTTCCCGGAAAATCCCGGGAAGATGCGGAAAGGGGCGGCGCGGAAAGGTTCTCCATGCGTCAACGCCCTGCGCGCCCTGAGTGGCGTTAATGCTTTGCATTGTGCTTGCGTCTCGCGGGAAAACGCCTGTATAATGAAGACGGTGCGCTGATGAGACTGTTGCCGCAAGGAGCGGCGTTCCTGTCAGATGACATCATGACCCCACGTTTAAAGATAATGAAAAAGCATTATTTCTACTCCATACCCTGTTTGGCGCTGACCTGCGCTCTTGCCGCCTGCTCTGACGATGATAAATCATCTTCCGCCAAGGCCGGCCAGGATACGGCCGGCCTGACTTCCGCCGCTTCGCCTGATCCTTTGACTTCCGTTGCTTCCGATCTGGTGGCAAAGCGTGCCGAACGCCTCGGAATAGCCGCCCTCTTTCCCAAGGATATGGGGGTGGTAGCGGGGGTTTACGATATCCCCGGCATCATGAAGAGCGTTCAGAATTTGAACATGGTTAAAACCTGGAGTTCCTGTTCATCCGGGGAGGTGGCCGATGAATCCATAGCCATTCCGGGAGAAGACGCTCCCGAACCCGTGCAGCGGAAATGTTCTTTCAGCAGTCCTGTCATTGACGCGATGATCGGCTTGGGCCCCGAATGGGCTCCGTGGCTGGATAGCGCGCAGTCCTCTTTTACCAGGATGGGCCTGAACCAGATGAAGGAAATTTTATCCGTTTACAGGCTTTTCCAGGGAGTAAAGAATGGAAGCGGGGATGACGATGGCGCGGAAGCGGAGGCCATGGGCGGCCAGGGGGTCGAGATGATTGCGCAGTGGGCTGAGCTGATGGATTTACGCCCTTCCCAGGCTGCGACGGCGCCCGTGATGATTGCCGCCAAACTGACGCCGGAAGCCCTGGCCCAGGCCAAAGCTTTCCTGAAGGACGCCAATCTTCAGGAGGATATGGAGCTGCATGGAATGGTTTCCCTGTACGAAAAGACCTACAATGGCCTGGCCTGCAAGGTGGCGGAAGTGGACTGCAAAAAGGTGCGCGCGAAGCTGGAAGAGCTTCTGGAGGAGGCAAAGGGGCAGATGGACATTTCCCAGGAAAATATGGACCGCCTCAAGGCGGCGCTCGTTCGTCTGGATGAATCCAGGCTGTATGTAGCCGTCTCTTTTGTGGAGGATACCCTGGTAGGCTTTATAACCACCAATCCTGAAAAACAGGTCCGCATAGCCTCTTCCCCCCAGGACTCCGTGCTGTCTCGTCCTGATTTTTCCATGGCCGATGCCCGGTCCCAGTATCCGGCCTACGGTCTGCTCTTCGCAGACAAAGCCTCCGTCAAAGGGGTTATTAACATGGATCTGGCCTATTACAAGGGCATGTTCACCGGGTTGAAGGACGTGATGCAGGCAATAGGCGCCGATTGGAAGATTGCCGATCCGGCTCCTTCCATGACGGCTCTGGATTCCATCAGGGGCAGCATGCTTGGCATGTATGAAGAGCTGGCCCGGAAGGCCACGTCCGTTTCCTACTATTCATGGCAGGATCAGGGGGTGCATGTGGAAGCATGCACATATCCGCTTGAATTTTACAAGCTGGACGCCCCCTCCGCCATGAGCGGCGTGCGTCCGGGCGCGTCCACGGTGCTGTATTCCTCCTGCACGGTCAATCCGCAGATGATGGATATGGGTTGTTCCCTGTGCAGTAACCTTGCCCAGATTGTATGGGACTACGGCAATGCCTATATTTCCAACCCGAAGCATGATGTGAGCGATCAGGTGCGCATGGCCGCCCCTATGATCCAGATGGCCAGGCCTACCATTGAAGAGCTCTGGAAGGCTTATAAGACTGCTCTTTCCGGCCTTACGGGTTCAGGCGTATTCATGATGGACATGCAGGGCGCTCCCAATCCCATGCTCAAGAATGTGCCGGCGCCGCGCTTCTCCGCTGCGTATGAAGTGAACAACCGCGCCGCTCTGGGCGAGGCCTGGCAGAAAGTGACTCATGCCGCCAAAACCGTCGTCACCCTGCTCAGCCAGGGTAAAATGGCGGAGCTTCCCGCTCCCCAGTCTTCTGTGGACGGGAATATCACTACCTACGATTACCAATGCCCTCTGGGCGCCGATCTGAACCCGGTAGTAAGCGTTTCCGACACCCGCTGGGCAATCAGCATGCCGAAGGCTTTCGGCCTGGAAGTCCTCAGGGAATCCGTGAAATCTCCGGCGCAGGGAGCCCCTCTCGAATTTCAGCTTAACCTGGTTCCGGTCCGTGACGCCCTGAAGAGCGCGGCGGAGGACAGCAAGAAGCTCCGGAAGACTGTGGAAACCCTGGATGTAATCACTTCCGATGTTACGGGAGTGCATGCCACGGGGCGCAAGGCCGCGGACGGCAGGGATGTGTACCACATCCATATTATTCCCGCCGCCAAGTAACGGCCTTCCTCCGCCCAGTTTTTCCTGCAGGCTTCCGGGAGTTTATTCCGGAAGCCTTTTTTGTTGATGGAGAAAAGGTTGTGTTCATGACGCAACGGTCATCCAGGTAGGCTTTAAAATTATGTACAAATGTATACAATTTGCGTACGCGCCAAGTTTTGGGCTTGCCAAAAGAAAGAGGGAAGTACATAATCAAAACCGTCAAATAAAGGGAATGGATTCCCTCTTCCAGTATTTACAGGAGTTGGCACAAGTAATGGTGAGAGAAAGACAATGAGCAGATTTTTCCAGTTCCTGTGGTTGGCGGCGTTGACCATGTTCGGCGTTATGGGCGGCAGCGCCTGTGCGGCGGAAGCAGGAGCGGAGCACGGATTGGAACAGGCTGCTCCCCATTTGTTTTCCATTCCGCTGCCCGGAGGCATTGAGCTCCCGGTGTCCAACTCAATGCTGATGCTGTTTCTGGCGGTTCTTCTGATAGGGGTGGTCGTATGGTCCGCCACCCGTTCCATGCGCATCCTGCCTTCCCGTTTGCAGAATGCGGTGGAATACTTTTTTGAGACTCTGTACAACTTTGTGAAGTCCCTTCTGGGGCCGCGCCTGACACGCAAGTACTTCTGGTACTTCGGGACCATTTTCACCATTATTCTGGTCAGCAATTACATGGGGCTTCTTCCCGGGGTGGGAACCGTCACTTACCATGGGGTGCCGCTGTTCCGCGGCGCGAATGCGGACATGAACGTGACGATGTTCCTGGGTATTTTTTATGCGCTGATGTGGCTTTACTGGTCTATCCGGGAGCAGGGACTGAAAGGCTTCTTTATGCATCTGTTCGGCCCCAAGGGAAGGCTGCCGGGGTTCATGGGATTCGTGCTGGTGTTCATCTTCATCTTTGTGGGGCTGGTGGACGTCCTGAGCATCACGATCCGCCCCATTGCGCTGGCAGCCCGTCTTTACGGCAATATTTACGCCGGGGAGACGATTATTGACACTATGGCTCACATGTTCGGGCCCGTGCTCAGCGCCCTGTGCGTACTGCCGTTTCTGGCGATTGAACTGCTTGTGGGGTTCATTCAGGCTCTGGTTTTCCTGCTCCTGACGGCGATTTTCCTGAAACTTCAGGTAGGGGACGATGACGCCCACGGCCATACCTCCAAAAATGAGGAAAAGGAACTTCCCGTTCCGGACAGCCCGCCTCCCGGAAAAGCCTCATAAACCGTACCGCCAACTTTCCGTTCCGGACCATGGGCGACCTGTGGGGGAACGTTCAACAAAAAACATAAACCATACCAATAACATGATCGATCCTATCGCAATGACCTCCCTGGCCGAATTGTCCGGCAACGTAGGTTTCGGCCTCGGCATTGGCCTCATCGGCTCGAAAGCCGCGGAAGCCACCGGGCGCAACCCCGGAGCCTCCTCCCCCATTATGGTGATTGCCATCACGCTGGCGGCCCTGATTGAAGGCGTGGCCCTGATCTCCATTTTTGTGAAATAAAACGGAAGTTCCGTTCCCGGAGGGAGCTTTTCCGCTCCGGGGCGGCGCGCCCGTCCCCTGCCGGTCCGGAAAATTTCCGGCATGTTCAAACCGCTCATCTTATGCTGAATCTCATAGCTGACCAAGCCTGGAATCCTTTTGCTCCCTTCGGGGTAACGAGTTGGGAGCCTTTTGTTGCCAACCTGATCGCTTTCATTCTGATGGTGGCGATCCTGCGGTATCTGGCGTTCAAGCCCATCCAGAACGTTCTGGAAAAAAGACGCCGGCGGATTGAAGAAGGAGAGGAAATGCGTGAGGAAAGCGAGCGGCAGCTGGCTTCCGTCAAGGAACAGACGCATGAAATGCTGGTGGAAGCAGGGGAAAAGGGGCAGGAGAAAATAGACGCCGCCAAGGCTGCCGCCGCCCGCCTGTTGGAAGAACAGGAAGCGGAAGCCTCCCGGAAGGCTGAGGAAATCATAAAAAAAGCCCGGCAGCTTGCGGAACTGGAACAGCAGAAAGAGCGTGAAGCGTTAAAAGAACAATTTGGCCAGCTGGTGGCCCTGGCTGCGGCCCAGGTTACCGGAAAAATGCTGACGGAAGAAGACCAGCGGAGAATCAACCGGGAAGCGATCGACAGCCTGGATTCCTGAAACGTTTATGAAGATCGGAAAGGACACGCAAAATGCCGCCCGCAGGCTGTTCCGGCTCTGTATGGACGGGAATGCCGTGGCGGAGGACCGCGTGCGTCTGATCGCCCGGAAAATTGCGGAACGCAAGCCCCGCAATTATGCCGCTCTGCTGAAAGCTTTTTCCGGCATGGTGGAATATGCGGTGAAAAGCCGTACAGCCACTATTCAAAGCGCCGTGCCCCTCACGGAAGAGGAACGTTCCCTGATTCAGGCCAAACTGGAGGCCAGATATGGCGGCGCCCTCTACTACCGCTGGGAGGTGGAACCGTCTCTGTTGGCGGGTGTCCGTATCCAGGTAGGGGACGACGTGAAGGACGGTTCCGTGCGTTCCAGAATCGACCGCCTGGCTGCGATGGCCCGCACCCTTTCCAATTAACCAACGAATTTTTCCCATGAGCAACATACTTCAAGAACTCGAAGCAGAAATAAAAAAAGCCACGGCTTCCGTCAGTCAGGAAAACGTGGGCGTCATTCGTTCCGTGGGGGACGGCGTCGCCAAGATTGAAGGATTGAGCGGCGTCATGCTCAATGAAATGATAGAGTTCCCCGGCGGGGTGATGGGGCTGGCGATGAACCTGGAAGAACATGAGGTTGGCGCCGTGATTCTGGGGGATGATTCCAGGTTGAAGGAAGGGGACACGGTCAAGTGTTCCGGACGCCTTCTTTCCGTGCCCGTGGGCCGCTCCCTGCTGGGCCGGGTGGTGAACACGCTGGGAGAACCTATTGACGGCAAAGGGCCGATTGAGGCGGAAGCGTATTACCCGGTGGAAAAAATCGCCTCCGGCATCATCTCCCGCCAGTCCGTTTCCGTGCCCGTCCAGACGGGCATCCTTCCCATTGACGCCATGATTCCCATCGGCCGCGGCCAGCGCGAACTCATCATCGGGGACCGTGCCACCGGGAAGACCGCCATTGCCATGGATACCATGATTGCCCAGGCGGAACAGAACCGTCTGGCGGAGGAAGGCAAGCTTCCGGATCACCAGCCCCTCTACAATATTTACGTGGCTATCGGCCAGAAGCGCGCCAACATCAGCCGCCTGGTGGCGAAACTGGAGGAAACGGGAGCCATGAAATATTCCATCGTCGTGGCGGCTTCCGCCTCCGATCCCGCCGCCATGCTGTACCTGGCGCCCTACGCCGGCTGCGCGATGGGGGAATACTTTATGGACAAGGGGGAAGACGCCCTTATCGTTTATGACGACCTTTCCAAGCATGCCGTGGCCTACCGCCAGATTTCCCTGATTCTGCGCCGTCCCTCCGGCCGCGAGGCGTACCCGGGGGACGTATTCTACCTGCACAGCCGCCTGCTGGAACGCGCCGCGCGCATCAACAAGGAACACGGCGGCGGTTCCCTGACGGCTCTTCCCATTATTGAAACGCAGGCAGGCGACGTTTCCGCCTACATTCCCACGAACGTCATTTCCATCACGGACGGCCAGATATTCCTGGAAACGGACCTGTTTTACCAGGGGGTGCGCCCGGCCATCAACGTGGGCATTTCCGTCTCCCGCGTGGGTTCTTCCGCCCAGACGAAAATTATCAAGAAGCTGGCCGGCTCCATTAAGCTGGATTTGGCCCAATTTACGGAATTGCAGGCGTTCGCCCAGTTCGGGTCTGATCTGGACCCCAGCACGAAGGCCAAGCTGGCCCGCGGCCAGCGCATCGTGGAGCTCTTTAAGCAGAACCAGTATGAGCCCAAATCCCTGGGGCTGGAGGCCGCTGACTTGTATGCCATGCAAAAGGGGTACTTTGACGATGTTCCGGTGGACAGGATCAAGGAATGCCAGAACGCGTGGGAAGCGGTGATGCAGGATCAGCATCCGGATCTGCTGGAAAGCATCCTGAAGGAAAAAGACCTGACGCCGGAAATAGACGCAGGGCTTAAAGCCGCCATCGAATCCTTCAAGCTCAGCTGGAACTAACGATTACGGGAGTACTGACACATGGGCAATCTGAGAGATATCAGACGCCGGATCAAGTCCGTCAAAAACACGTCCCAGATCACCAGGGCGATGCAGATGGTGGCTTCCGCCAAAATGCGCCGCGCCCAGGACCAGGCCGTCAAGGGCCGCCCCTACATCCGCGCCCTGGCGGAAGTGCTCTACCATCTCCAGGATGAAATTGACACCAGCAACAGCCCCCTGATGCAAACCCACGGCGGCGCGGATCTGGTGCTGCTGGTGAATACGGACCGCGGCCTCTGCGGCGGCCTGAACGCCAACCTGATCAAAATGGTCCGGGAACAGGCTCCGGAAAACGCCCATTATATCACCATCGGACGCAAGCTGAATGCGGCGCTCGCCAAATTGAATGAACGGTTGGAGGCCACCTGGAGCCTGACGGATCCCCTTTCTCTGCTGGAACTAAAGCCGGTATTTGATTTCATCGTGCAAAAGTTCAAGGCGGAGGAATATGGGCGCGTCTTCGTGGCTTTCTCCGGTTTTGTGAACACGATGGTTCAGAAGCCTGTCTTTCGCCAGCTTCTTCCCATTGAACCGGAACCCCTGATGAACATGGCGAAGGCCGGGGGCTCTTCCCTGGACGGAGCGGAAGCCCATAAGCAATTCCTGCTGGAACCCAGCCCCGCCGCCCTGTTGGATACCATCCTGCCTCTTTACGTTTTCCACGGACTGGTTCAGATTGTGCTGGAGGCCCGGGCATCCGAACATTCCGCCCGCATGGTCGCCATGAAGGGGGCTACGGAAAACGCCAAAAACATTATCGGCGGCCTCACCCTGGACTACAACAAGGCGCGTCAGACGCAAATTACCAACGAACTTCTGGAAATTACCACGGCCATGCGCGCTATGGAATAACATGGCTCCGCTTTCTTTACCCGCCTTTCAAACAGAACATTCTTTCTTCTCCATTTCAACACCAAGTTTTTCCCATGATGAATAACACAGGCATTCTCGTTCAGATCATCGGCGCTGTGGTCGATGCGGACTTCTCCCAGGCAGAAACGCTTCCCGCCCTGCTCAATGCGCTGGAAGTGGACTATGAAGTTGACGGCAGGCGCAAGACCCTGGTTCTTGAAGTCCAGCAGCACATCGGAGACGGCTGGGTCCGCGCCGTGGCCATGAGTTCTACGGACGGTCTGCGGCGGGGGATGCCGGTGCGCGACACGGGGCGCCCTATTGAAGTGCCTGTGGGGCAGTGCGTGCTGGGACGTATTTTCAATGTGCTGGGGGAAGCTGTGGACGAGCGCGGCGAACTCTCCTGCGCCGGCATGAAGAGCATCCACCGCGGCGCTCCGCCGCTGGACGAACAATCCACCAGCACGGAAGTGCTGGAAACGGGCATCAAGGTCATTGACCTTATCTGCCCCTTCCTGAAAGGCGGCAAAATCGGCGCCTTTGGGGGTGCGGGGGTAGGCAAAACCGTGCTCATCATGGAGTTGATTAACAACATTGCCAAGGCGCGCAGCGGCCTCTCCGTCTTTGCCGGGGTAGGGGAACGCACCCGTGAAGGGAACGACCTGTACAATGAAATGATAGAGTCCGGGGTCATCAACCTGGAAAAACCGGAAGAATCCAAGGTGGCGCTGGTGTACGGACAGATGAATGAACCTCCCGGCGCCCGTCTGCGCGTGGCCTTGTCCG
>OMBL01000459.1_pt1 | contig 17896 bp, 21 predicted proteins | sample 1644871 | NCBI WGS metagenome assembly OMBL01 (sample SAMEA103958115, study PRJEB25191) | human gut metagenome | biome: human-associated habitat [ENVO:00009003]; feature: intestine environment [ENVO:2100002]; material: feces | place: Germany | collected 2013/2015
TTATTATAAAGAAAAAGAATTATTGGATAACTTTAATAAGTTATTTATATACCAATATAATGAATCCTTTGAAAAAAGGGCAGCTAATGTATTATATAGTATTTTGTTGTCTGTAAAGGCTTATGATTTAGCTAAACCTTATTTGGCATTAAGACGAAAATATGGATTACATATTGATAAATCCATTGCTTTAAGAATTCTTGGATATCCACATTTAGCTTCTTTAGTAAGTATTCTAAGTAGAATAAAAGGTAAAATATATAAAAAGGAAAAATAAATGATTAACTCTTTTTGAATATGAAGATTTTATTTTATTTTGAATTGATATTGATGCGTATTAGCTTTCAAATTCTCAAACTCTTCCATTGCAAGATTCATTTTGTAGGAAAGTGTTGTTGTAGAAACTTAAAAATATTAGAAGTAAAAGGGACATCAGGTAATCAAGTTATCTTTGATGAACATGTGGTTCTTAAGAACTGTATAATTCGTTTTGAGGGAACCAATCATACGCTTCATTTTGGAAAAGGCATTAAGTTTGAGAATGTATCTTTCTTTTTTGAAAAAGATAATAGTAGCATAGATATTGGAGATGGTACATGGATTGGTCCTCATTGTGAATTATCAGCTTTTGATAATTCAAAAATAGAAATAGGAAAAGGTAGTGTGTTTGCAAAACAATGTATGATACGAACATCCGATTCGCATATCATACTGGATTTTGAAGGCAATGTGCTAAACAGACCATCAGATATTTCTATTGGTTCTCATGTTTGGTTGGGACAAAATTCATACATTTTAAAAGGAGCAACCATACCTAATGGATGTGTCGTTGGAGCAAGATCTACTGTTACAGCTTCTACTAAAGCTGTACCTAATTCAATAATAGTTGGTCAACCTGCAAAAATAGTAAAAAACAATATTCAATGGAAATTATAAAATCTTTAGACAGAACACTTGCAATAAAAATGCGAGGTATATATGGCAGATTGTTTAATCCTTCTCAACCGCAGTTTACTCTTAACTGTGAGAAGAATAAAGATACGATTCAGAAGCTTATTTACGATTGTATCATAGAAGGGCAACCTTTAATGGTTGCACGAATGGGAAGAACAGAAATTGATGTATGCGAGAATGTAAAGTATACATTCTTTAAAAAAAGAAGTAATTGGAAATTCATTTCTTGGAAAGGACAGCCAAATTTCTTGAATCCTTTCTTAATACCCAATTTCAATAAGCTCTCTGGTTTTTGGCCATGGGATGATGAAACAGCATTGAAGCGGTTTTATCAGTTGATATGTTCTGATATGAAAGAGGTTGATGTGCTGGGAAGCTGGTGTCGGAATGAGGAAGATTTTTCTGAAGAATTAAAGAAATCTATAAAAGTAGATAGGGAATTGATGACACCTCTGCTCACCGACAAGCCTTGGACCATGGCATTGAAAGGCAAGAAAGTTCTTGTGGTACATCCTTTTGCTGAGACCATACAAAACCAATATGCCCGAAGAGAGAAGCTTTTTCCTGACAATCCTGACATATTGCCTGAATTTGAATTGAAAGTGCTGAAAGCAGTCCAAACATTGGGCTATGAAGACCCGAATTTCAAGGATTGGTTTGAGGCTTTGGATTATATGAAGAAGGAAATAGACAAGGTGGATTACGACGTTTGCCTTTTGGGTTGTGGCGCCTATGGTTTTCCATTGGCAGCACATTGCAAACGTCATGGCAAGCAAGCTATACATCTTGGCGGAATCTTGCAGTTGCTGTTTGGAATCAAAGGAAAACGATGGGAGACAGATCCTGGATACATTAAGGATTTTCCATACGCAAGTACGTATTACAATGAATATTGGGTGAGAGCATCAATTACAGAGACTCCACAAAAAGCTAACGAGGTGGAAAATGGTTGCTATTGGTAATACTTGCCTGCATTTTATAAGATAAATTAGAACTATGAAAGTTGTTCATATAACAAAATTACCAGATGGTGGAGCATCTTGGTGTGCGATGAGAATTTGTCGTGCTTTGAGAAAGCAGGGCATAGATGCAGAAATGCTATTGATGCAAGGTCAGACTTCTAATCATATATCTATAGTTGAGGCTGATTGGTTGTATCGTCAGTATGATAATATAGTGGTTCGCTTGTTGGTGAAGATTTTTAAATTGTTTTTTAGACCTCGTTTTGAATATCTGATTCATCAACGTAAACAGGCAGAGAAAACATGTAAGGCTTTCTTCACGTCTCCAGTGACTGGTTATACTAGTTTGGCAAATCATCCTTTGGTGAAAGAGGCAGATGTCGTTCATTTGCATTGGATTTCTGATTTCGTTGATTTCCCTACATTCTTCAAGCGAGTGAGGAAACCTATCGTGTGGACTATCCATGATGAGAATCCTGGGCTTGGCGGCTTTCATTATCTTTCGCACAAAGAAGAGGCTTCAAAAGAGTATTTAAGACTCGACAAAGTGTATGAGAATATAAAGCGGAAGGCATTGGAGAAAGGCAATCGTCCGCATTTGGTTGCCATCTCTTCTTATATGAGAGACTTTTTTAAGAAAAGTCCGATTCTAAGGGATTGTCCGACAACACTTATACATAACGGCGTGGACTGTAAAGCCTTCCATTCTTTGCCAAAAGCTGAATGTCGTGCAAAGTTGGGGATTCCATTGGATAAAAATGTATTCTTGTTCTCCTCATACCAAATAGAAGACAAACGAAAGGGACTTCACATGCTTATTCCCGCATTGGAAGCACTACATGACGACTCTATCATACTGGTATGTTTAGGAAAATACAAGGCAGTTCCTAATACAAAATATATTCAAGTACGATGCGAAGGATTAGTTAAAGGTAGTGATTTGCTATCTGAGTATTATTCTGCAGCCGACTATTTTGTACTTTCTTCTTTCCAAGAGGCTTTTGCGCAGACACCTTTAGAAGCTTTGGCATGTGGAACTCCTGTAATTGCCTTTCCTTGTAGTGGTGTTCCTGATTTGATAAATCCCACGTTAGGTGTGAAAAGCGATGATTTTACAATCGAATCGCTTACTGTTGCTATAAAAAAAGCAATGACTACAACGTATAGTCATGAAGATATAAGAAATGAAGTAGAGTCTCGATTCTCTTATGATATAATTGCCAAACAATATATCGATTTATATAAAAAACTGCTTCAGAAGGATTAAGAAATGAAATTATCTGTTATTACCATTTGCTATAATGATAGGAATGGACTACTAAAAACATTGGAAAGTGTGAAGAGCCAATCTTCACATGATTTCCAGTATATTGTAATTGATGGGGCTTCTAAAGATGGTTCAGCAGATCTATTGACAGAATATGCTTCTGTCATAGATTATTCTGTGAGTGAATCTGACAAGGGCATATACAATGCTATGAATAAAGGTATTCGTGAAGCGAAAGGAGAATACTGTTTGTTTATGAATGCTGGGGATACATTTTATGCAAACGACACGGTAGAGAAAGCCTTACCTCTTTTAGATGGTACAGATTTCTTGTCTGGTGATACATATTGTGTTTTTCCTGATGGTAAATCAACAGTTTGGAAAGCGGTAAATAATGTTACAACTTATCTCATGGCTATATATTCTCTTAGTCATCAAGCAACATTTATTAGAACTGAGTTGCTAAAGCAACGCCCATATCGCGAAGATTTAAAGGTGGTATCAGATTGGGAACAAATGTTTTATGAACTGATTATTTGCGATAAGAGTTACAAACGTTTGAATTTGAATATTTGCAAATTCGCTCAAGGTGGAGTGTCATCTTCACAAGCTGAAACAAGGGAAAGAGAAAGGCTGATTGTTCTTGATGAGCATTTTTCAAAGAAAATGCAGTCTGACATTGCTCATCCCAACTTGCTTGTCCGGATAGCAACATTAGCTGATTATGGCAGTTTATACTATCATAAATTAGAGTTTGCTGCAAGGATTGTCAGAAAACTGTTTGGCAAAAAATAAAATATAAGTTTATGAAACACCGTTTGGAATATGTTGATGCACTTAGAGGTCTGGCTATTCTTTTAGTGGTCTTTATGCATGTTCCTCAATATGGATTTGGACAGTCTATTGGTGGATATTATATGGAGATGGCAATATTGTTGGCTGTACCTTTGTTCTTCTTTATTTCTGGTTTGTTTGTACCATTGGAAATCACCCCCCCATTTCAATAAAAAAGATTGGTAAAAGACTTCATTCAATTCTTTTGCCTACATTTTTGATTGGAGGATTTTATGTCTTGCTCAATCACATTCCAGTTCTGGATATGTTGCAAGATAAATTCAAGGCTGGATATTGGTTTACAATAACCCTATTTGAATTTTTTTTGATCGTTGATATGATAAGGTTGATGGCATGTAAAAGTCAAAAGTTGTTTAAGCTTTTTTTAATAGGTGCATGCTTCGTATGCTATGGATTATCGATGCCAACAGTACAACGAATGTATGGAGATATAGTTATTGCACATATCTTAGGCATAGCACAATGGAAATACTTTATTTTCTTCGTCTTGGGTATGTTTGTTAAGCATAATGCTGGAATGATCTACTCTGATAAAGGAGGATTAGCGATTGTGATAGTATTTCTGATAGTGTATGCTGCTAATGCTATAGGAAATTTTCAGTTAAATGGCTTGTTGTATAATATAAATCTGCTTCTGAAAGAAATAAGTATTGTACTTTTAGCATACTATGTTTTCTATACATACCGATCTAAGTTATCTTCTCAGACAAGAATGGGTAGATGGTTATCTAAGATAGGTACATATACGCTGGAGATTTATCTCATACACTATTTTGTTTTGCCAAGGAATCTGAACTTACTGGTAGACTATTCTGATTTGGAAAGGAATTCGTTAATCGCCTTCCTTTTTTTATTGGTGGTTACGCTTGGAGTTGTTGTCGTCATATATGCTGTTAAGGTAGTCCTGCAATGCAATGTTTACATAAGACGATTGCTATGGAATAAATGAAAGCAATTATGAATATTCTTTGGAAATTATATATCCTGCCGCATATACTTGTGTTTTTATGGTATAGAAACAAGCGGCAAGATATTCTTGAAGATTTGTCTGTCTTTTCTCAATCTGGGGGGGGCATGTCTTAATGATTTTATCATTTCAATGAAGTCGAAAGATTATCGCAATGTGTTTTATTATCGGATTCCTTTCCTTTGGCGACATTTGCTGAATATATTATTAAAGCGAGAGCGTACTTGCTGGATACATACAGCCAATATAGGCGGAGGATTGAAAGTGCAGCATGGTTTCGCTTCACTCATTGTGGCAGAGAGCATTGGCAGGAATTTTTGTTTCAACCAGAACGTTACGGTAGGATTTGGAAAAGGCGGCAAGCCTGTAATCGGTGATAATGTGAGAATATATACAGGAGCGGTAGTGGCAGGCAGAATAAGAATCGGCAATAACGTAACAATAGCCGCAAACAGTCTTGTAAGGGAAGATGTTCCAGACAACAGTCTGGTTTATGGGAATCCATGCATTATTAAAAGTAAATAAAATTTAGCTTACAAACAATTGATAATTGGATATGTCGAAAATATTTGTTTCAATCATAGTGCCCGTATATAACGTGGAACGGTATCTCCGTGAATGTCTCGACAGCATCGCGCAGCTGAAAGCATTCTCATGGGAAGCGATACTCATTGACGATGGATCGACAGATTCGTCGGGAGCAATCTGTGATGAGTATGCAAAGCGAGAACCGAAGTTCAGAGTTGTTCATCAGAAGAATGCTGGCGTTAGCGCTGCAAGAAATGCTGGTCTGGAAGCTGCTGAAGGTGAGTGGATATGGTTTGTAGATTCGGATGATAGCATTAATCCTGATTTTGAAATAACTAATATGGAGGCGTTAGAACAGGCAGATTATGTAATGTTTGATTATCGTGATTTTCAAGATGGTATAAAGGTTAACGCTTTGAAACATCAAATTGGCGAAGTTTATGATGCACAGCTTGGAAAAAATGATTTTCTTTGTAAATACCAGTGTAATCATCACCAACGTCTTTTCTACAAAAAGACGTGGGTGATGATTGATCACCACCAACGTCTTGCCTTCTCTGAAGGCATTAAGGTAGGGGAGGACTTGGAGTTTCAGTACAAGTATCTTAGCCGTTGTCAACATCCAGTCCGTTTGAACGTGGTATTGTATAATTATCGTATACGTGAAGACTCTGCTACACAAGGATTGGAATATCGTTCTAAGAACTTGGCGGATTTGCCACAGGTAATAGAACATATGCTTGATTGGTGTAAGAGGGAAAAGGTAAAGTCTGAACCCTGGTTGGAAATGCGAATCCAACAGATATTCCAAACTTTGCTTTATAGTGCATCACTTGTGGAAAGTGTTGATAAGAAAAAGTTACAAGCAACTGTTCGCCATTTGTTAGCTGAATATCGAAAACAAGGATTCTTCTTTCCATGTTCATGCAAGATGAGATTAGCATATTTGAATGTAAATATATATTTTGTTCTAAATAAAATGTATTTGAGAGCAAAAGGAATAAAATAATAAAATAAAGAATATAAGATGAAATTTATTGTTAATGCTGATGATTGTGGATATTCTGTTCATGTTAATGAACATATTAAAACAGCTATAGCTTTAGGGCATGTCAGTTCAACCACGATTATGGCAAATATGAATGATTTTGAAGGTGCTGTAGAAATGTACAAAGAGTTACACGACAGGGCTTCTTTTGGAGTGCATCTTAACTTGACAGAAGGGATGCCAATGTTAGAAAATGAAGAATTACTTGATTATGGATTCTATAAAGTTGAGAATGGAAAAATGGTATTCAATGGCAAGGATTTCAAGCATAAGTTCTTGTCAAAACGTATCCAACAAGGAATAAGGAAAGAACTTGATACCCAAATATTAAAGATACTTGATTCTGGTGTTGAGGTTTCTCATATTGATGGTCATCATCATATTCATACTGCTCCTTTTATTTTGCCCATAGTGATCGATTTGGCAAAACATTATGGCATTAGAAAAATTCGAAGAGTTGCCAATACTGGATTTAAAAATATCAAGTTATTTCAATTTTTATGGATGCAATATGTCAAGTCTTGTGCCAAGCTTATTACACCTACTCATTTTTATGGTTTTGATGAATTCTTGGAAATCTCCAAAACGCATAACTTTCCTTCACAAGCAACGATTGAACTGATGTGTCATCCTGGTGGAAAGTATCATCCAAAGGAGGAAAATTTGGTCTTGGGAATCGATTTGAAAGAGCGGTTTAATGCAGAAATCATCAATTATAATGAACTATGACTTTCCAACAGAGTTTTACTTGAAAATATTATATTATGATACCAAAGATTATTCATTACTCCTGGTTTAGTGGTGACCCCTATCCAGCAGAATTAAAAGCTTGCATGGATACGTGGAAGAAGGTGTTGCCTGACTATGAGTTTATACTGTGGGATGCCAAGAAATTGGCAGAATGTAATAACGTGTTTGCCAACGAGGCTGTGAGTGTGAAGAAGTGGGCTTTTGCAGCCGATTTCGTGCGCCTGTATGCAGTCTATCATTATGGTGGCATCTGGCTTGACACAGATATAGAGATGTTTAAGTCATTTGATCCTTTTTTGAACGATGGTATGTTCATTGGTAGGGAATATTATGTATATCGAGATAAGTTGTGGCGTGAATTTACTATGCTTACCTCGCATTGCTTCGGTGCAGAAAAGGAACATCCATTTATTGGTGAATGCTTGGAATTTTATGAAAACCGTCATTTTATCCGTTCACACAATGAAAAATTAGATCAACGTCTTCGTTATGATATGACTATTATTCCTGATTTACAGACCGCACTTGCCCAAAATTATGGATTCGACAATCGGAATGAGAACAACAAGCTTCAAGTGCTGACTAATGGAATACATATATATCCGTATCAGTATTTCGACCAACCTGGATATACAAGTATGCAGGATGTAATTTGCATACACCGCGTGGCGCAGAGTTGGAATCCGAAGGCAAATGGAACTACTGCTAAATCAATAACAGATGTAAAGAAGAAAACATTGGGATATTGTAAAATGAGAATTCAACAACGATTGGCAAAATTTATTCTGGGATTATAGCTTTATGGAAAACAAAATCATTCTTTCAATTATTATTCCTTTTTATAATGTGGAGGAGTATTTCGAACGTTGTTTGAACAGTATATTTTCACAAAATGTATTGTCTGAACATTTTGAGGTTGTTGCTATTAATGATGGTTCTACGGACAGAAGTCTTGAAATTGCTCAACAAATAGCTACGCAACAATCGAATTTGATTGTAGTTAGTCAAGAAAACAAAGGACAGAGTGCCGCTCGGAATTATGGTGTGCGATTGGCTCATGGTAAATATATCTGGTATGTAGATTCAGATGATTGGATAGAGGAAGGATGTTTGCAACTTATCATCCCATTATTAAAAGGCTCGGACATAGATTTGTTTAATTTTGGACATAAAAACTGGTATGATGGTAAGTTGACAACAGTTCCATATAAAATAGATGAAATGGGAATTATGTGTGTAGAGCATTTTTATAAACGTAGTTTCTTGATAGATAATGGTATTTGTTTTGTAGAAGGTATTTACCATGAGGACTTGGAATATAGCCCGAGAGTTTGCTATTTGGCTGTTAAACAACAAAGTTTGGATATCTCTCCATATATAGTCTATAAGCGTCCGCAATCAACCACTACAGGTTACAATCCAAAGAAAGCTTTTGATTTATTGGTTGTGGCTCGTAGCTTAGCGCAATTTGCTCAAAAACATAGAATTAAAAATGCAAAGTTCATCTATGTTATAGCCTTAGCCCTTAATGATTCTCTTCAAAATGTCTATATGTTTAAAATGGACAAGGCTAACGAACGTAAATTAAATATGGCGTTTTATGACAATCGAGATTTGTTTATATATTTGAAGCGTTCGAATTTGCTTAAATATAAAATAGAATATATTGTGTTCTCAATTTTTAGTAAGCATTGCGTTCAGCTATTTAAACTGATGAAATTGTTTAATTTTCGCGACTTTAGTCAGTATAAAAAAGTAAATAGTCATTAATATTTTCAGATAATGTTTAAACTATTAAACTATATTACGAATAACAAGTTTGAAGCTTTTATAACATTTTGTGTTTTGTCAAACTTATTCCCTTTTTTTCTATCCCCAAACATTTACTATTTAGGGTTGTTCTTGCTGGCATATAAAATGTCTCAAATGGGTGTGCGACGAAATAAAAATGCAACTTTGTTTATATTGTTCATCCTATTGATAGCCATATCAAGTCTTGTGAATATGATGCTGGACTTGCGAATGGTACTTTTTGCTTTTGTGTTGTTCCTTACATGTCCAATTTACACTTCCCTAAAGTGGCATCTTTATAAGAGGAAAATCATGAAGTGTTTATTTGTTGGTTTTGTGGGAGTCGTGATTATCAATATGTATGCAAAGATAACAGGTTTTAATCTTCGGGCTATAACCCAGCAATGGGAAGATTTGACAGACAAACAGTTTAGTGGATTCTGTGACCAGCCGATGTGGCTTTCTGCAGCATCAGCAGTAGCTTCAATATATTGTGCCAATCTTGTTTTTTCCCAAATAAAGAAAACAAAGAAAGCAAAATACACTTATGTGATTTTATTGCTTTGTTCAATTTATATGACTATGATTTCTGGCTCACGTGCAGCTTTTATGGCTGCTATTGGAGCTATGTGTATAGTCCTTTATCTCTTGGTGAAAAACAAAGTACGATTAGTAAAATATATCATGGGTTCGGCTGTAGTAGTCTTGGTATTAAGCCCTGTGCTATTTAGTCGCAATACCATTGGTGCAATGATGGCAAAGCAAGAATATCAAGAAGAAGTTGGACATACATCTCGAGATGCGGTATGGAAAGACCGTATGGTAGAATTTAAATCTTCCCCTTTTATTGGTGTAGGTTTTGGTGCTCACGGAGTTGGATACAAAAAAGAAGTCAGCCGCGTTGAAACTGGTGGTGGATGGATTTCTATACTCGCACAGACGGGTATAATAGGATTTATATTGGCTCTATGTATCATCCTTAAGGCATTTAATCCTATTCGTATGATTCGTCAAAATATCTCTATGGTATGTATCTATGCTGCCTATTTCTTCTTTGTAGTACACTCCATCGTGGAAGGTTATATGTTTCAGGGTGGTTGGTATCTATGCCTCATTTTCTGGATGGTTATCGGTTTGTTGATAGAAAACAAACAGTATGGACCAATGATAATGCGTTTGAAACAGGAAAACAAGTTGCCATATAATGTATAGGATTAATAAAAGAAAAATTTATATAGCTATTAGTATTTGTTTAATATTAATAGCGTTGTCAGAACTCATTCTCCGCTATGTCTTTGGCTTCTGTGATGCGGTATTATACCAGTCTTCGCCTGCCTATGAGTACATAGCGCAGCCGAATCAGCATCGCTATCGCTTTCTTTCTCATATTGATTACAACTCATATTCGCAGAGGAGCGAGGAGCCTGATTCTACAAAAACAATAATATTGGGACTTGGTGACTCGGTAATCTTCGGAGGGACGATGCTTGATCAAGACAGCATTGCTACTACATTGTTCTCTAAGGAAACAGGGATGCAGATGCTGAATATATCGTCAGGAAGTTGGGGACCTGACAACTGCGCCGCTTATCTGAAAGAGAAAGGTACTTTTGGAGCCAAGGCGATGGTACTTGTCTGCAGTAGTCACGATGCCTTTGATGTAATGAGTCATATTCCTGTGGTCGGTATCTATCCAAATTATCCTGATAAACAATATAAGTTGGCTATATGGGAGGTGATAGACCGTTACTTGAAGCCTCGTATCAAAGGATGGCTTGGGCACTCACAACTTATTGATCCTGATGCACAAGTGGTAGAGAAAGTGAAGAATGAAGAACGAAGAGTGAAGAATTCAAATGCTTTGAGGGATGAAGGAGTGGCTCAGAAATCTTTGAATTTTGATCCTGGCTTTGACCTGCTCCTTCAAATATCTAAAGATAAGAATATTCCTTTTATTATTTATCTCCATCCAGAAAAAGGTGAAGTGGAAAAAAATGAATATAAAGAAGGAGGTAAACTTATCATTGATTGGGCTAATACTCATCATGTAAAATTAGTGGATGGGCTGAAAGAAGGTGTCACCACTGATATGTTCCGTGACGTGATTCATCTTAATGAAAAGGGACAGAGAAATTTAGCGGATAGTTTCAATAGAATCATCAAAATTTAAATTGAATATTAAAATAATCAAGATGACTCGCCTTATGGTAGTCATCGTTAATTTAAATATGTAATAATATGGAAATTAAAATTGCTGTAATTGGATTAGGGTATGTAGGATTACCTCTTGCGCGTTTGTTCTCAACTAAGTACAAAACAGTTGGCTTCGACATGAACCAGAAACGTGTTGACGCTTTGATGGCAGGACACGATGCAACATTGGAGGTTAGCGATGAGCTGCTTCAAGATGCCATTAACAATCACGGTTTTGTATGCACAACAGACTTGGATAAGATTCGCGAGTGCAATTTCTACGTTGTTGCTGTGCCAACACCAGTAGACGTAAACAACCGTCCCGATTTGCGCCCATTATGGGGAGCAAGCGAGACTGTAGGTAAGGTGATTTCTAAGGGTGACATTGTAGTGTATGAATCTACAGTTTATCCTGGAGTTACAGAGGAGGAGTGCTTGCCAGTTGTAGAGCGTGTGTCTGGCTTGAAATTCAATGTCGATTTTTATGCGGGCTATTCACCTGAGCGTATCAACCCTGGTGATAAGTTACATACTGTAGAGAAAATCAAGAAGGTAACTTCTGGTTCTACTCCTGAGATTGCCGACATTGTAGATGGAGTTTATAACTCTGTATTGATTAATGGAACGCATAAGGCTCCGTCAATCAAGGTGGCTGAAGCTTCTAAGATTATCGAAAATTCTCAGCGTGACGTTAATATTGCATTCATGAACGAGTTGGCTAAGATATTTAATGCTATGGGCATTGACACTCGTGATGTGATAGAGGCTGCTGCAAGCAAGTGGAACTTTATCAAATTGAGTCCGGGTCTTGTAGGTGGTCACTGTATCTCTGTTGACCCTTATTATTTGATTCAGAAGGCACAAGTCTATGGTGTGCTTCCTCGTGTGATGTTCGCTGCTCGCCGCTTGAATGATGGTATGGGTAACTATGTGGCAGAACAGACAATTAAGTGTATGAACAAGAAGGGACTTTTGGTTAAGGATTCCAAGATTCTTATCTTAGGTATCACGTTTAAGGAGAATTGTCCTGATATTCGTAACACTAAAGTTGTTGATATCTACACAAGTCTTGAAGAATATACTAAGAACGTTACGGTATATGACCCATGGGCTAATAAGGAGAATGTGAAACGAGAGTATGATATTGACATTGTAAGCGAACTGCCTACTGGTGAGAAGTTTGATGCTGTAATCTTGGCCGTTGCACATAATCAGTTCAAGGAATTGGATATTAAATCTTTGGTAGTTGACAATGGTGTTGTTTATGATGTTAAGGGTATTTTGGATCGTACCATCATTGACGGTCGTTTATAAGTCGTTTGTATTAAGTAGATTATAATCATGAAGATTGTACATCTCTGTCTTTGTGGTTTGTTTTGTGAGAAGTATGCCTATCAAGACAATCTTCTCACCAAATATCACAAGAAAATGGGGAATGAGGTTACTATCATTGCTCCTACAGCTTCTAAGTTTACTTCTAATGGTGGTGTGGTCAATGAGCCTGCTGGATCAAAGACATTGGATACAGGATGTAAACTGATAAGAATTGAGAATAAGTTCAAATCTAAGAACATAAATAAGCATTTCAATCTGTATAAAGACTTTGCGAATGTTGTACTGTCTGAGAAGCCTGATCTTATTTATGTTCATAACGTTACTTGTTTCAATTATCTATGTTTGCTCAAAATTAAAAAGAAATTGCCTCAGGTGAAAATCGTTTTTGACAACCACATGGACGAGTATAATAGTAACCAAAACTCGCTATCTCGTTTCTTGAACGGTTTTGTTTTCCGTTATTTCGTTGTTAAACGTCTATTGAAACTATCCAACATATTCTATGGGGTAACACCTTCACGATGCACTTTCTTGAAAGATGTATTTAAGGTGCCTGAACAAAAAATCAGACTGTTGTATATGGGAGCAGATGATGAAAAAATGGATTTGGCTCATAAGAATGATATTCGACTGTCTGTACGTAAACAATATGGCATAGCTGATGATGATTTTTTAATTGTTACAGGAGGAAAGATAGACAAAGTAAAAAACATTCATTTATTGGCTGAAGCGATAAGTAAAATTGAGAATCCTCATGTGAAGATCCTGATGTTCGGAACAATCGTAGATGAATTGAAGCCAATCATAGAGTCTTTACTTTCTGATAGAGTTATTTATATCGGTTGGATTAACTCAGATACTGTTTATAATTATTTCTTTGCTGCAGACCTTGTTATGTTCCCAGGTCTTCATTCTGCTATGTGGGAGCAAGCTGTGGCATCTATGGTTCCACTTGCGGTTACAAAACTCCGCGGGTTTGATCAAGTGGATTTTAATGGAAACTGTCTTTTTATGGATGGAAAAGGTGTTGACTACTACAAATCATTTGTAGAACATATTGTAGATGACTCTATTTTGTATAATCAACTGAAAACAAATGCAGAAAGTGAAGGTGCAAGCAAGTTCCTCTATAGTAACATTGCCCAAAAGGTTATTGAGGATGCCTTTCATTCTTAGGACCTTTACTCTTTGAAATAATCATATATGTCTATGAAAATCATTCACTATATCCCAAGTATCGACCGCATGGCAGGCGGTATATCTACCTATATGCAGGTGCTGGCGAAACCGTTAGGCACGATGGCCGAGGTGCATATCATGACGCATGCTTCGGAGAATCCATTGCCAATGGAGAACTGTAAGGTGCATGACATTCCTCGCTACCGACCGTTCTCTGGCGTGTGGAAAAAGGCGGTTGTGGATTTGTTGGACAGCGTGAGACCTGACATCGTGCATGTGAACTGCTGTTGGACACCTGACTGTGCCATGATTCAACAGTTGGCCCAAAAGCGGGGATACAAGGTGGTGTTGACGCCGCATGGCATGCTGGAACCTTGGATCATAAAGCGACACTACTGGACGCGGAAGGTGCCTGCGCTGTGGCTGTATCAGAAGGCGGCGGTGCAAAGGGCTGACTGTGTTCAGGCTACGGCGGAGAGCGAACGTGATAATCTGTTGAAGCTGGGATATAACTCTAACATCAAGGTGGTGCGATTGGGCATTGACGCGGAGGGCATAGCGATGAAGAGGTCGTGGAAGAAGTCGCGACAGATTCTGTTTCTCTCGCGCGTGCATGTGAAGAAGGGTATCAACTTCCTTGTAGAGGCGGCTGACGTGCTTCGCAATGAGCTCCAGGGATATAAGATTCTTGTGGCTGGTGAGGGCGACGCCGACTATGTGGAGGCTATGAAGAGGATGATCTGTGACCGTGGGCTGCAAGACATCGTGCAGCTCATAGGGGGCGTGTATGGGGATGAGAAATGGCGGCTGTTCCAGACGTCCGACTTCTTTGTGCTGCCTACCCACTCTGAAAACTTCGGTCTGGCAATCGCTGAATCGCTTGCCTCTGGCACGCCTGTCATCACTACCGTGGGAACGCCATGGAGCGACCTTAACAGTTATGAGGCTGGTGCATGGATCGAGATTGGCACGGAGCCGCTGGTGGAGACGCTTCGTAGGTTCCTTGGTTTGTCGGAGGATGAGCTTGAGACAATGGGACGCAACGGGCGTAAGCTCATCGAAACGAAATATTCGGCCCATGTCATGGCGGAACAGATGATGGAGGTGTATAACGGTCTTTAAAAAGGCCAAGCAAACAGAATGACATTTATGTATAATATAAAGGTTAACCTCGCCGCGTTTGACGGCTCCGACTTCAATAAGGGTGCAGGGTTCTTGAAGACCACCGCGTGGTATTTTGTCAACGCTTTGCTTGTTCGCGCCTCATGGAACCCGTTTATGGGGATAAAGGTGGCGCTGCTTCGGGTGTTTGGGGCTAAGATTGGTAAGGGGTTGGTGATCAAGAATAATGTTATCATCAAATCGCCATGGAACCTCATCGTTGGTGACCACTGTTGGCTTGGCGAGGCGTGCTGGATTGATAACCTTGACAAGGTGGTGATTGGCAACAACGTGTGCATTTCGCAAGGGGCGCTGCTCCTTACTGGCAACCATGACTACACCATATCTTCTATGCCATACAGGAACGCTGCGATACATGTTGAAGACGGTGCGTGGATTGGAGCTAAGACAGTTGTATGTCCCGGTGTTACGGTTCATAGCAACGCTATACTTACGGTGGGTAGCATTGCAACAAAGGACATGGAAGAGAACGGCATATATCAAGGGAATCCTGCTGTCAGAATCAGGGAGCGTAAAATTAAACGATGAATAGTATGAAAATCGTTCACTATATACCATGTATCAACCGCCTGTGGCGAGATACGGTTGGTATATAGCAAATGGTTGAAAGAGGTTAGAATTCATGGTCAAGAATTTCCATCATCTGGGCGGCAGTGATGACCTTTGGGGTCTTTGGAAAAGTGCTTGAGGTTGCCTGTGACTAAGAAAGAATCTTCTTCGCTTAATGCCACTTCATAGAATACCCTGTCATCCTCATCTGGCATGATGCCGTCATAAGAAAAACGTTCGGAATCTATTCCGTTTTGTTTTACACAATCTATCACCAAACGAATTTGGTCTTCTGTAAGCTTAAATTTTCGTCTATGCAAAACGTCTTCATATTCCATGATAATGTCTTCGTTATATAAGGGAATAAAACGCTGCAAGAACAAACTTTCAAGAACTTTTACAGTTGATGAGTTTGAGTTGTGGGGATACCAAAATGTTCGTATCAATTACAGCATATACCATTGCGCTCTTTTCTTAATCGTCTTACTTCTTTTATTTCTGCGTTAATATCGTCGAGTGTCAACTCTGGGGTCTCTCCTCTTTCTGCTGCAGACCGAAGGCTTTCAAATGCGGCGCGGGCATTGGCTGATGCGTCGTCGTCATCCTTTGCCTTGATGGGAAAAGGTATGCTCTTGCTACGAATGACGGCCTTAACGAAGATGTTGATGGCTGTGTTTGCACTCATGCCAAATTGCTCACAGAGGCGGTCGAACTGTGATTTCTGCTGTGCGTCCATGCGGACTGTCATTGCTGTCTGTGCCATAATGCTTTCATTTAGATGTTATATCGGTAGCAATATGCCACCTGTGTGATGCAAATATAATGTTTTTATTGGTAATGGAGATTGTTTCCTTCGACATTTTTGCATTATTTAATTGTTTGACAGGTTCTTAGGATGAGAGAAGGGGGTGAAGGTGATGGGATACTGATAATCCCAATCTGTAGGTCGTGGGCTTACAGACTGGGATTGGAGCTGTTCTAAGAAAAGGCTTATGGGGCTGTCGGGGGGCGATGGCTTCTATCGGGGGAGGCCGATGGATGGTAGCCACGCCTTTACGTCGAAGCAGGGACAGGCTTTCTTGACACCGGGGAGGTCGCGATGGCCTATGATGCTGGCATCGGAGTAGTCGAGGAGGAGGCTCCTTAGGAGCGCTGCCATGCTGCACTTCTGGGCGTCGGTGCGGGTGTCGGCAGGGATGCCGCGGGCATCGAGGCCGCCCTCGTAGCAGATGCCTATGGAGTGGGCGTTGTAGTGCTTGGCGTGGGCTCCTACCATCGACTCGGGACGACAGGGGTGGACTTGGCCGTCGCGGGTGATGTAGTAGTGGTAGCCGATGGTTATGAAGCCATGGGCCTTGTGGCTGGCTTCGAGGGATTGAACACTAAAGCTGCGGTCTGCCCTGGTGGCGGTGCAGTGGATGATGATGTGGGTGATCTTTCTCATGATTGCTTGGAGGATTAATGGATTTTTATTATTTTTGCATGCGGATGGGAATATTTTGTTTTGCACACGGATATCACACACAGATCTTGTTCGCGGCGGTGCGCTCACGGTTTTTGAACACGAATCGCACGAATTAAACGAATAATTTATTGCACACGGATCTCACGGATCACACGGATCTTTTTGCTTTCGGCAATTCTTGACTATGAGATTCTTAGATTTCTAATGAGACACATAAAAGGTCATCCGTGAGCCATGCGAAGCATGGGCAGATCCGTGAGATCTGTGAGATCCGTGTGCTTATAAAAACTATAGATATCCGTGAGCTTATGAAACTATAGAGATTCGTGTGCATAATAAATCATCAAGGGGGTATCCATAAGACATCTAAACTAAAAACATTAATAATATGCTGCTATATAGTGATCTAACATTCAAGATTAGGGGCGCAATCTTTAAAGTATACAACTTTTGGGGACCAGGCCTATTTGAACAGGTTTATGAAGAATCATTAATCTGCCAACTAAGAAAAGAGGGGTTGAAAGTAGAGCAACAACTTCCTCTTCCTGTAGTTTATGATGGCCAGACCCTACCTTGTGACTATCGTTTAGATCTTCTTGTCGAGGACAAGATTATCATCGAGTTAAAATCGGTTGAAGAATTAAAGCCTTTGCACTATAAGCAACTATTGACGTATCTTAAAATCGCAAACAAGAAGGTTGGTCTCCTGGTCAACTTTAACGTTAATGACATGTCTAAAGGCATTCATCGTGTTGTGTTGTAAAGATTGCTTGAGGATATAAAGCACACGGATCTCACTCGACAGATCTTTTTGAACCTTAATTCCGCAACACTATTACAAATATAACTTTTTAAGTACCTGAGCAACAAA
>OMBL01000461.1_pt1 | contig 17860 bp, 18 predicted proteins | sample 1644871 | NCBI WGS metagenome assembly OMBL01 (sample SAMEA103958115, study PRJEB25191) | human gut metagenome | biome: human-associated habitat [ENVO:00009003]; feature: intestine environment [ENVO:2100002]; material: feces | place: Germany | collected 2013/2015
CAACCACCGCCAGCAGACGGTACAGCCACGTCAGCAGCTTCTTGCCGCGCGTGTGCGCCCATTGATGGTAGCGCTCGTACAGCGTCTCGTCCTTGTCCAAGCTCTCCTGACGGTGCTGCTCGAATTTCGTTTCGCGGGTAAGCGCGTCCTGCGAGTCGGGCAGCAGGTGCTCTTCACTGCCTTCGTCCAGCTCGTGCGCCATGGCGTCATCGAGCAGACCCGAACCGCCGTCCAGCCACTTCAGCAGCCGCGGAAACCAGCTTTTTTCGTAATTATTCCTGATCTTCGCCATGCCGCGTCACCCCCTCCTGAACGTTGTTTGTGGTCTTGTCCGTGCCCTTTTGGATGTCGATGGCGTGGATTTTCTTCAGCGTCACGAACAGAAGCAGGCTTGTGATACCTGCGCCGACAGCCGCTTCGGTAATTGCAAGGTCGGGCGATTCCAGCAGAATCCAGATAACGCTCATCGCCAGCGACTGCCCCATGAAGATGACCAGCGCCGTCAGCAGATTCTTCGTCAGCGAGACGGAGACAGCGCAGCTGATGATGAATACCAGCAGCAGAATGTGCAGCACCTGCATGGTCAGTCGCCCTCCTTTTCGTGCTGAACCGCCGTTTCGTCCATGACGGCCATGTCCTTTTCCAGTTCATCGTTGATGGTCACTTCCAGCCGCCCGATCAGGTGCGACGCGACGGGGCTGGTAATCCACAAAAACAGAATGACGACGACCATTTTTGCCGTTGCCACGGTAAAGCCGGTTGCGACGGACAGACCGGAGAGCATCAGGAAAATGCTGACCGTGTCCATCAGCGAAGCGGCGTGAATGCGCGTGAGGGCATAGCGGAAGCGGTACAGCCCCAAGACGCTGGAAATCATGCAGAATACACCGGCAAGCGTCAGCAAGGCGGCAATCACAAAACGGAAAATCTGCCAGAAGTCACTCATGTGCTTCATCCTCCCTCGCTTGATTTTCTGCCGCTTCCCGGCGGCGGCGCTTTTCGCGGTAGACACCCATGTAAATCTTCGTCAGCAGCACCACCGCGAGGAAGGACAGCATCGTGTAAATCATCGCGATGTCCACCAGATACCCCTCGTTCATCAGGAACGCCAGCACGCAGATGGTGATAACAATCAGCGTACCCATCATGTTGATGGAAATCACGCGGTCGGCAATGCGTGGCCCGCGGATGGCGCGAATCAGGCAGAACAGCAGCAGTACGCCGATGACAATCAGCGTTCCATTGTAGAGAAATGCGTAGGCGTCCGTCATGCTTTTTTCGCTCCCTTCTTGGATTTCTTGGCTTTCGGCGTTCCTTCCACCGCCATCACGCGGCGCTCCATCTCAAACCCCTCCTTGCCCACGTCAAAGGACGTGTCAAGGCAGTGGATGAGGAACAAATCGTCGTGCATGTCCACGGTAATCGTACCGGGGGTCATGGTGATGGAGTTCGCCAGCACCACTTTGCCGGGCAGTGTCCGCACATGGGTGTGGAATGAGGTGATTTCCGGCTCAACAACGAGCTTCGGCGACCACACGAGCTTGATCGTCGCCCACGCCGAGAGGAAAACCTCCTTCACCAGATACAGAAAGTACCCGATGATGCGCGGCAGACGGCGCACAATCGCCCATTCCTTCTTTGGCGAGTAACCCATGAATTTGACGATGAACGCGTACAGCGCCGCCGAGACAACCAGCCCAATCAGCGCAATTTCGAGCGTCCAGCTGCCGTTGAGCAGCACCCAGAAACCAAAAAGCAGAAAAAACATCCCGTAACCTCCTTGTACCGCACGCGGGAGACGCGGTAAAAAATCAGTCCGCCGTCTATTCTATATCTTCCTATTAAATATGTCAACAGGGAAAACGATAAAATTCGCGGGAAAAATCAACACGCTGACTTTTTATGCTGGACGGTGTTTTTTTTCTGTCAGGCAGACCGACTTCGGAATGAAAAGCCCGCGCGGGCGTACTTGTCATATGATGGCGGATGTGCTATAATGTCGATATTCGGCACAAACGCCGGAGGAAGAAAGGAAGAAACACGATGAAAAAACTGACAGCATTGCTGGTGCTGATGCTGACGATGGGGCTGTCCATTCTGCCGGCGCAGGCGGAGGTGGAGCGCTCGAAGCTGCTGGATGCTGCCTTTTCCATGCTGGAAGAGGGGAACGACTTTGTGCGCCGCTACAACGAAATGACCGGCGCTGAGGTGACAGCGACGTTTGTGGATGGCTGCCCGTATTTCTTCGGCGGCAAGGCGGATGACGAAACGACATTGACGCGCCTGTTCTCCCGTGCGCCGCTGTACAGCAAGCGCGAAATCTGGGAGCAGACCCGCTTCTATGACAAGGGTTCGTACTATCTCTATGGGCTGGACTGTTCCGGCTTCACGCAGTGGGTGTATGCCGAGGCGGGGCTGCCGAAGCATGACAGCCTGTCCAACATGATTCTGCAGTATGGCAAGTACGGCAAGAACCATGTGTACAGCCACCGCAAGGGCAAGGGAATGCCGTCGTATGACAAACTGGCGGAGAACCTGCAGGTGGGCGATCTGCTGGTGGCGAAGAAGCGCGCGCGCCATATCATGATGTTCATCGGCACGCTGCGCGATTTTGGCTACACAGAGGAGGAACTGCCGGAGCTTGCGCCGTATCTGGATTACGCGCTGGTGATTCATTGCGGGCCGAATTTCGCTTATACGGACCGCATTCAGGCGTTCCTTGATGCCCATCAGGATGATTCCTACTACAAGGGGGTCAAGACGACCGACGGCGGCGTGGCGATTTCCATCATCGGCGTGCCGTTTGCGGATGCGCCCAATCGTGGCTCGTACGGGGTCAACGACTTTGCGTGGTTCGATATGCCCGACGGCTATAAGCTGACGATTTGGGATCTGCCGAACGCGACATCCTTCTGCTGGTTCCGCATGAATCCCTGAAAATGCCGCCGCTGGTTGCAGAAATACGCAAAAAGAACATTTCTCGCTTGCAATTCCGCCGCCTTTGCGATAGAATAAACTGATATCCTTTTCACAAGAGGGAGGAAGGCACAATATGTTTCCCATTGTCAAAAAGCGTGTGCTGAATGAAACAGTCACGCTCATGGAAATCGAAGCGCCGCTGGTGGCGCGTAAGGCGCTGCCAGGGCAGTTCATCATCTTCCGCATTGATGAGGAAGGTGAACGCATCCCGCTGACCATTGCCGGTTACGACCGCGAGAAGGGCACTGTCACCATCATCTTCCAGAAAGTCGGCTACACGACCATGAAGCTCGATACGCTGAACGAGGGCGACGCGCTGCTGGATTTCGTCGGCCCGCTGGGTGAGCCGAGCCATACCGAGGGCGTGAAGCGCGCGGCGGTCATCGGCGGCGGTCTGGGCGTGGCGATTGCCTATCCGCAGGCGAAGGCGCTGCACGAGGCGGGCTGCGAGGTGGACTTGATTGTCGGCTTCCGCAACGAACACCTCATCATTCTGAAGGATGAACTCGCAGCGGCGTGCACCGACCTGACCATCATGACCGACGACGGCTCGAACGGCAACAAGGGCTTTGTGACGCAGGCGCTTCAGGCGAAGCTTGATGCAGGCAAGGCGTACGACGAAGTGATTGCCATCGGCCCGCTGCCGATGATGAAAGCTGTATGCGACCTGACCAAGCCCAAGGACATCAAGACCATCGTGTCCATGAACCCGATTATGATTGATGGCACGGGCATGTGCGGCGGCTGCCGCGTGACGGTTGGCGGCGTGACGAAATTCGCGTGCGTGGACGGCCCGGACTTTGATGGGCATCAGGTGGACTGGGCGGAAGCAATTTCCCGCAGCCGGAAGAGCAGCGGGCGATGGAAAAGCTCCACAAGTGCCGCCTGACGGGAGGTGTTCGATAATGCCGAACATGAGTCTTCAGAAGCATCCGATGCCGGAGCAGCAGCCGGACATTCGCGCGACGAATTTCAAGGAAGTCGCGCTGGGCTATACCCGCGAAATCGCCATGGAGGAAGCTGACCGCTGCCTGCATTGCAAGAATGCGCCCTGCGTCAAGGGCTGCCCGGTGAATGTGCCGATTCCGGACTTCATCGCGCATATTAAGAAGGGCGAGTTCCAAGAAGCGTATGAGACGATTCGCTTGCAGAACGGCCTCCCGGCGATTTGCGGCCGCGTCTGCCCGCAGGAAACGCAGTGCGAAAGCAAGTGCGTCCGCGGTATCAAGGGCGAACCGGTCGCTATTGGCCGTCTGGAACGCTTTGCGGCGGACTATGCCATGACCGAGGGCACGGTGTCCGCGGAAACAGCAGCGCCGACGGGCAAGAAAGCGGCAGTTGTCGGCTCTGGCCCCGCGGGTCTGACCTGCGCGGCGGATTTGGCGCGCGCGGGCTGGGACGTGACCGTCTACGAAGCGCTCCATACCCCCGGCGGCGTGCTGATGTACGGCATCCCGGAGTTCCGTCTGCCGAAAGCGCTCGTGCAGAAGGAAATTGACAATATCCGCAAGCTGGGCGTGAAAATCGTCACGAATGCGGTTGTCGGCCGCGCCATGACGGTGGAAGAACTGCTGGAAGAGGGCAACGACGCGGTCTTCGTCGGATCGGGCGCGGGTCTGCCGAACTTCCAGAAGATTCCCGGCGAAAGCCTCTGCGGCGTGTATTCCGCCAATGAGTTCCTGACCCGCATCAACCTCATGCGCGCCTACACCTTCCCGGAGCATGATACGCCCGTGAAGGTTGGTCAGCGCGTGGCGGTCATTGGCGGCGGCAACGTCGCGATGGACGCTGCCCGCTGTGCGCGCCGCCTGGGGGCGGATGTGTCGATCGTCTACCGCCGCAGCGAGGCGGAAATGCCCGCTCGCAAAGAGGAAGTTCACCACGCCAAGGAGGAAGGCATCCACTTCCGGATGCTGACGAACCCCAAGGCGATTCTGGGCGATGAAAACGGCTTTGTCCGCGCCATGACGTGCGTGGAAATGGAACTGGGCGAGCCGGACGAGCGCGGGCGCCGCCGTCCCGTGCCGAAGCCCGGCAGCGAGTTCGACCTGCCCGTGGAGACGGTCGTTGTCGCTATCGGCAACAGCCCGAATCCGCTGATTAAGAAAACCACGCCTGACCTGCCGACCGAAACGTGGGGCGGCATCACGACGGATGAACACGGCCGCACGGGCAAAAAGCATGTCTATGCGGGCGGCGACGCCGTGACGGGCGCTGCGACGGTTATTCTGGCAATGGGCGCTGGCAAAAAGGCGGCGCAGGCCATTCTGGAAGATGCCGCAAAGGAAGAATAAACCAATTAAGACGCCTGACCGTGCTTGCGGCGGGCGCTTTTTTTGCGCTCGACAAATCAGGAAAATAGGTGTATAATGGAAGTGGCAAGAGAAGAGATAGGAGGGGACACCCATGAGCAAAGGCAAGCGACTGGTATTGGCATTGGTGCTGCTGGTGACGTTTTGCACCGTGGCGATTGCGGCATCCCCGAAGGTGGACAGCATTCTGCAGGAGCACGACGTGCTTGTGCCGTTCTTCCTGCCGCGCACGCTTTTCACCATCACGCCGCAGGGCGACGACGTAACATGGTCAATCAGCCGAAAGAACGGCGACGAATGGGAGGACGCGACCGTTTCGTGGGATCAGTCCACACCGCTGCAGGGCGAAATCGGCGCGGACGACGGTCAGCAGCGCATCTGGTGGAATTTCAAGAATTACGGCGATAACACCGGACATGACGGCGGCGTGACGCATCGGCTGGACGTCAAGGTCAACGGCAAAACGGTCACGCAGGTGGATTTCGATGTGACCTATGTGCCGGAGCTGGGGCTGGACTACATTTCCCTGCGCGACTGGAAGACGGAAGAGGACTTGAAGGCAGCGCGGTACGCGTGGTACAACAAGGCGGAGGTTTGCTCGTTCGGCCCGCAGTTCAAGGAGGCTTGCGACGAGCTGACGGACGAATGGTACCGCTTCTCTGTCGTTGATTTGAGCCAGCAGGGCACGCAGGTGTTCGACATGATTGCGAACGACACCTGGCATCTTGGCTATGTGACCGTGACGGTGGACGGCGATTGGGCGCAGGTGGATTATTTCTGCTCCGAAGACCTTGACCCGGACAGCCAGTGGGATCAGGTGCACGTCTACCGCGAGTTCTTCACCTTCTTCCGCAGCACGGAGGAGGTGCACCGCCTGACGCCGCGGCGTATTGAATCGCCGTTCACCTTCGGCAAGCCGTTCCGCATTTCGGATTATTTCGGCGATGACCGCGTGGCACTGCTCTACGTCAACAATCTGATGTCTTTCAGTACGGCAAACCCGTATGTGACGCGTTTCGGGATGAATAAACCGGAAAATCAGGATACGCTCAACGCCATGAAAGCGCTGATGAATCATGCGCTGTAAGAAGGGACGGTACGCGCCGCCCCTTTTTTCTGCGGCATGATGGCGCATTTGTCCCCGCGAACCCTTGAAATTTGCGCGGGGATGCTGTATACTATCAAAGGGGCTTATGCGCCCGAAAGGAGACCGGCAAATGAAACTGATTATTGCAATCGTGCAGGATGAAGATGCCTCCCGGCTGGTGAATCAGCTGATGAAAGCCGGAATCGGCGTGACGAAGCTGGCGACGACCGGCGGCTTTCTGCGTGCGGGAAACACGACGCTGCTCATCGGCGTGGATGACGCGAAACTGCAGGGAACGCTGGATATTATCGAGAAAGTCTGCAAGTCGCGGAAGCAGATGGCGGCATCCCCGACACCGATGGGCGGCGCGAGCAATGTCTACACATCTTTCCCGATGGAAGTGACGGTTGGCGGTGCGACAGTGTTCGTCCTGACAGTCGATCAGTTTATGAAACTTTGAGGGAGCGTCAAATGGCGGCACAGACAGGGAATGCAGCGCCCGTTCTGAGCGATTTTCAGGGACAGGGCGCTGTTTATGATGGCTTGATGCGCACATTGCGCGACGGCACGTTCGTTCACGCGTACCTCATTACCGGGCTGGAAGGCATGGGCAAGCGGACGCTGGCGCGGCTGCTGGCGCAGTATTGGCTCTGTCAGGCGCCGGAGGGGGAGAAACGTCCCTGTGGTGTCTGCCGGGCGTGCCAGCAGGTGCGTGACGGGACGCACGCGGACTTGGTCATCATTGCACCCGGCAAACCGATTAGCCCGGACGTGCGCCCGGACATGAAGTCCATCCCGGTGGATGAAATCCGTGCGCTGATTGCGATTACGGGTCGCCACACATTCGAGGGCGGACGGCGTGTTGTGCTGATTGAACAGGCAGACAAGATGAATCCGCCCGCGCAGAACGCCCTGCTCAAGACGCTGGAAGAGCCTGTGCCGGGCACGATTTTTCTGCTGATGACGGAATCGCCGTCGCTGCTGCTGCCGACGATTGTCAGCCGCTGCCGCGAACTGAAGCTGCATCCGTGGGATGACCGAACGGTGCTGTCCGTATTGGAAAAGCACGGCGTGACGGGTCAGCGCGCGCAGGAGGCACTGCATGTCAGCGGCGGATCAATCGGCAAAGCGCTGGCGGTCGCGGGCGATGAGCAGTATTGGCAGCGGCGGAGCGAGGTTATGCGCGATTTCTTCGCCTTGGAGCGGCGGAGCGATATTCTGCGCATATCCAGCACATGGAAAGACCGCAAGGACGACGCGGAAGAGCTGCTCGACGATGTGGAGGACATGCTGCGGACGCTGCTGCTGTGCCATTTGGGGCAGCGGAGCGAAAGCGCCGTGACGCCTTATCCGGCGGCGTGGCAGCGGTTCAGCCGCGAGGGAGAATTATCCGCCATGATGCGTCTGCTGGATGCCGTTGCACAGGCACGGCAGATGCGGGCGAATCAGGTGACATGGCAGGCAGTGGTCGAACGGCTGCTGCTGAGCCTGATGGAGGAAAAAAGCAAATGGTCAACGTAATTGGCGTTCGATTTGAGAACGCGGGGAAGCTGTATTTTTTCACGCCCGGTGCGCTCTGGCCCACGCCGGGTGATTTTGTGATTGTTGAGACGACGCGAGGCATTGAGTTTGGTGAGGTCGTCACAGAAGTGCGCGAAATTGACGACACGAAGCTGACCTCGCCGCTCAAGCAGGTCGTCCGCATCGCGACGGAAGAGGACATCCTCCACGACAAGGAGAATAAGGCGGCGGAGAAGGAAGCCTTCACCATCTGCCAGAAAAAGATTGCCGACCACAAGCTGGATATGAAGCTGGTCAGCGTCGAATACACGTTTGACAACAAGACGATTCTGTTCTACTTCACGGCGAACGGGCGTGTGGACTTCCGCAGCCTGGTCAAGGACTTGGCGGGTGTGTTCAAGACGCGTATTGAGCTGCGGCAGATTGGTGTCCGCGACGAAGCGAAGATGCTCGGCGGACTCGGCCCCTGCGGCCGCCCGATTTGCTGCGGCACGTTCCTTGGCGACTTCCAGCCCGTGTCCATCAAGATGGCGAAGGAACAGAACCTGTCGCTCAACCCCATCAAAATCAGCGGCGTCTGCGGTCGTCTCATGTGCTGCCTGAAGTACGAGCAGGATACTTACGAGGAAATCCGCAAGTCCATGCCCAAAGAGGGCAAGGAAGTCATGACGCCAGACGGCGTGGGCGTCGTGTGCGAATTGAAAATCATCACTGAATCGGTCAAGGTGCGCATCAAGAAGGGCGACAGCTTTGAAATAAAGGAGTACCCTGCGACCGACGTGCAGCGCTTGACCCCACAGAATGCGCCGCGCCCGGAAGCACAGCGTGCGGAGAAGCCGGAGCAGAAGCAGGATACTCCTGAAGCTGCGGAAATCAAGGAATGCCCCGCCTGCCCGGAACGTCCGCCGCGCGCAGAGCGTCCGATGCGTCCTGAAAAGCCGATGAAGGCGGAGAAGCAGCCGGAAGCCCCGAAGCCGGAAAAGCCTGCTGAAGCGCCCAAACCTGCCGTCAGCCCGTGGAAGATGGCGGTCGAGCAGGCGCTCCGCGCTGCGCAGAACAGTGTGGATACGGCGGATGAGGTCATTGAGCAGCCCGTGCAGGAAGCGCCCGTAAGCGAGGAAACCATCGCCATGCCGGAAGCGGCACCGGCGGCTGCGTGCGAAGCCGTGGAGACGGTCGTGGAAGAATCCGCAGAGGGTGCTGAAACGCCCCTTTCAGCAAGCACCGAAGCGGTGGAAGAAGCCGTCGAGGATGCCATGGAAATGCCTTTGATTCCGCTGGACGAGGATGACGACACCATCTAAATCCCACGAACGATTTTGCCCCAAAGGAAGCTGCTGGGGCTTGCAATTCGCGGCAATTCGTGATATGATATTGCCATCAACCAGTGCGTTGATAAACCAAGTAGAAGATTCACAAGGAGGACATTCCGCATGGCTTACAAGATTTCTGATGCTTGCATCATGTGCGGCGCTTGCGCCGAGGGCTGCCCGGTGAACGCGATCTCCGAGGGCGACACCCAGTACCAGATTGATCCCGACGTGTGCGTGGAATGCGGTGCTTGCGCCGAAGTCTGCCCCGTTGGTGCGCCCGCACAGGCGTAATTCCCTGTCTTGCTGATGCAGAAAAAGCGTCCTGATGCTTGGAAAAGTGTCGGGGCGCTTTTTTGTGCGCCGTACATGATGCTATTTTCATACTATTTCCAGATTCGCCTGCGCCATCTGCTTGCGCCTTTTTGATTCTGGCGTCCACTCATTCCACTTAGCGTAGCGCTGCTACGCTGCGTTTCATTCGTGTTAGCCAGAATGCAAAAATTCGCGGCGCATCTTGGCGCATTCTTATCTGGAAATAGTATCAGATTCACCTGCGCCATCTGCTTGCGCCCTTTCATCTGGAAATAGTATGACAATTCAGACGCAGAATGTCGGTTTTCAGACAAAATGCCTTGCATTGTGAAAAGTTCGGCGATATAATAGACTTATCAAACAGGGAGGTTTGAGAAAATGATTGATTTTGACCATGTGGTGAAGCAATACGGCAAGAGCAATGTTCGCGCAGTGGATGACCTGACGCTGCACGTTGGCAAGGGGCAGCTGTTCGGCTTTATCGGGCCGAATGGGGCAGGCAAAACGACCACGATTCGTCTGCTGACGGGTATTTTGCAGCCCACGAGCGGCAGCGTGACCATCGGCGGCGTGTCGATGAAGGACGATCCGATTGCCGCCAAGCGGATGATTGGTTTCGTTCCGGACAGCCACGAACTGTATGACCGCCTGACGGGGATGGAGTACCTGAACTTTATGGCAGATGTTTACGGCGTCGGCGCGCAGGAACGCAAGGCGCATATCGAGAAGTATCTGGCGCTGTTTGAGCTGGAAAACGCGGCGGGTGAGCAGATTAAGTCCTACTCGCGCGGCATGAAGCAGAAGCTGACGATTATCGGCGCTTTGGTGCATCAGCCGCCAGTCTGGGTGCTGGATGAGCCGATGGTGGGGCTTGACCCGCGCGCGGCGCACATCCTCAAGGAAGAAATGCGCAAGCACTGCGAGAAGGGCAACACGGTTTTCTTCTCCACGCATGTGCTGGAGGTGGCGGAAAAGCTCTGCGACGAGATTGCCATCATCGACAAGGGACGTCTGGTTGCGCAGGGGACGCTGGAGGCGCTGCGATCGGGTGAAAAGGGCGCGTCGCTGGAGCAGCTCTTCCTCGAACTGACCGAATCGGAGGAGAAACAGGCATGAAATCGTACTTTCTGCTGCTGCGCCTGAACCTGCGGAATCTGCTGGCCGGCTTCCGCGGCGCCATGCGCAAGCCAAACGGGAAAATCGACATTTCCCGGCTGATTCTCTATCCGCTGGCGCTGCTGGGGATGCTGACGCTGGCCGGATTCGTCATTTTCATGGAGTTCAGCATGTTCAGTGCGTTTGAAATGCTGAATGCGCCCGAAATGCTGCCGGGGCTGGCGATTCTGCTGGCAATGGTGACAGCGCTGCTGTTCAGCGTCTTTCAAATGCTTGCTGCGCTGTACTTTTCGCGCGACACAGCGTCCATGGCGTATCTGCCGCTGACGAGCCGAACTGTGCTGGCGGCAAAGTGGACGGAAGTCTACGTCAGTGAACTGCTCTTTTCGCTCCTGATTGCCGCGCCCGCCGTCGTCCTCTACGGGATTCACTACGCGGCGGATTGGACGTACTATCTGCGGATGGTGCCCGTGCTGCTGGCGGTCAACTGTATCCCGCTGACGATTTCGCTCCTGCTGGCAAGCATTCTGGGGCGCTTCACGTCGCTGACCCGGCATAAGGAAGTCTGGGTCGTGCTGGGGACGGTGCTGATGCTCGTCGTCGTGCTGGGACTGGAATGGTCGATTCTCCCCAAAATCCCGGAGGATGCGGATGCGGCGTTCTTCGCGCAGATGCTGACTGGCGTTCAGCCGATGCTGCGCGCCTTCATCCACGCGTTCCCGCCGGTTGCGTGGGCGGTGGATGGCATTGCGGGCGACTGGCTGCAATGGCTGGCATTTCTGGCGGTGTCTATCGGCGGCGCGGCGCTGGTGATTGCGCTCGTCGGCGGCAGCTATCTGGATACGACGCTCCGGCAGAATGAGGGCAGCCGCAAGGCGCGGCGCGTCCGCGTGACGGATAAGACGTTCCGCGCGTACAGCCCCTTCATGGCGATTTACCGCCGCGAATGGAACGAGATCCTCAAAGTCCCGGTCTATCTGCTCAATGGCGTTCTGGGCGTGATGATGCTGCCGATTATGCTCATCGGCATGAGCGTCGGCATGTCTTCCGAGCAGGACAGCGAAGTGTCGTGGAATTTCCTGCTGCGGCTGATGCAGGATTCGGTCAGCCTGATGGACGTCATGCTTATCCTGACGGCGCTGCTGATGTTCATCAGCTGGGTCAACCCGATTATCGCCACCGCGATTTCCCGCGAGGGCGGACGGATGCCGATTGCCAAGTACATCCCGGTTTCGCCGCGCACGCAGCTCTGGGCGAAGCTCTCCGTCAGCCTGACGATTAACGGCGCGGCGATTCTGCTGATGGGCATTGCCGTCGCCGCACTGCTGGGGACGCATTATCTGGGCGCTGTGCTGGGCGCGGTCGTGCTGGCGAACCTGTTTAGCCTCGCGACGGGCTGCATCGCGCTGACCATCGACGCATCGCGCCCGATTCTGCACTGGCAGACCGAGCAGCAGGTGATGAAGCAGAACATGAATCAGATGATTTGTATGCTTGTCGTGCTGCTGGTGGCGTTGATTCCGGTGGCAGGCGTGGTCGGCATGATGATCCTGTCCAGCGCCGCGCAGGACATGGAAGCCCCATCGATGCTCATGCGCTTCGCCGCGGAACACGCGGTCGGGCTGCGCAGTGCGGTCGCGGCGCTGCTGATGGCGGCGGAAGCGGGCGTATCTATTCTAATTTTGCACAAGGTCGGTGAAAAACGCTTCAGCGCCATCGAGCCGTAAAGAAAGCACCTCATCCGGCGAATGTAATACTATTTCCAGATTCACCTGCGCCATCTGCTTGCGCCTTTTCCCTTCTGGCGTCCGCTCATTCCACTTAGCGTAGCGCTGCTACGCTGCGTTTCATTCACGTTAGCCAGAATGAAAAATTCGCGGCGCATCTTGGCGCATTCTTATCTGGAAATAGTATAAAACTTCGCATCAAGCCTTGAAAAAACACGCTTCTTAGAGTACAATGGAAGCGTGACAGGTGGCTTGAAAACGGATGAGGTGATTTTTATGTGGAAGCGGGGAGCAGCGTTTTTGACGGCACTGCTGATGCTCTTTTCCTGCGCACTGGCGGAAGATGTGTATCTCGACGAGCCGACGCCCGAAGCGGCGGAAGAGACGGCGGACGACACGTTGACTGCGCGTGATGACCTGATTAACCGCATTATTGCGCTGGGGCAGGAACTGTATATTAAGGCGAACGGCAAGAGTCAGCGCGCACACTACAAGCGCGATATCTACGTCTGCAAGAACTTCACAACGTACCTTTTCCGCCAGAATCGAGACGATTTCTGCATGGCGGAATACCCGGACGTTCAGCTGCTCGTGCCGAACAACCTGTCCGCGGCAAAGAGCAAGCCGTACAGCTATGGCATCGAGTGGGAGGACATTTCGCCGGAGAAGGGGAATCCGTTCTACATTGCGGCGCAGTTCAAGTACGATAAAAGTTTGTCCGAGGAGGAAAATATGGCGCTGGCGTGCGACTTCATGCGGCAGGCGCAGCGCGGCGACTACTTTCAAATGTCCGCGAAGTACGAGTACGGCACGGGCGCACACAGCGCCATCATGCTCGGTTACGATCCGGAGACGGACGAAATCCACTGGATGGACAGCAACATGCGCGGCGGCAAGAAGAAAGGCATTCGTTATGGCTTGGTGCAGTTTGACGAGGTGAAGAGCGTAGAGTGGTGGGCGAGTACATTCTGCAAGAAAACACGCGGCGCGACGCTCTACCGTCTGCGCGATGACATTGTCTACCGTCCCGGTCATGAGCCGGAAAATACCACAGGTGAATAAATGAAATCCCCTCTGATGCCGAGATTGGCGCATCAGAGGGGATTTTTGCGCTTACCGCATCTCTGCTGCCGTCGGCATTGCCGGAATCGCCCCTGAACGGCTTGTTGTCCAGCTGGCGGCGCGGTTTGCGTAGCTCAGCATGTCCCGAAGCTGCGGAATCGTCAGGTTATCCAGCGTGAATGCCCGCATTCGGCTCAAAAACGCACCGAAGAACGTGTCGCCCGCGCCGTTTGTATCCGCGACAACGCACGGAACGCCATCGACAATACCCGTTTCGCCCCGGAAACGGTAGAAAGCGCCCTTCGCGCCGAGCGTCACCAGTACGAGCAGAATCCCGGCATCCGCCAGTGCTGCCGAACCGTCCCGCAAATTGTCCGTTCCAGTCAGCAGCGCCATTTCTTCGTCCGACACCTTCAAAATGTCTACCAGCGGCAGGGGACGCGCCAATTGCTTGATGGCATCCGTGCGGCTGCCCCAGAGCGCCGGGCGGTAGTTTGGGTCGTAGGTGACGCACGCGCCGAGATTTCGCGCGCGCCGGGCGGCATCCAGTACCGTATCGCGCGCGGGATTCGCTGTTAGGCTGACGCCGCCGAAATGGAAAAAGTGCGTGCGGCGCAGAGCCTCATCCGGCACATCGTCCGGCGAAAGCGCCAAATCCGCGCTGTGCTGGCGATAGAAGGAGAACGACCGCTCACCGCGGCTGTCCAGCGAAACGACTGCCAGCGTCGTCGGGCGCTGCGCGTCGGTCAGCATTCGCGACACATCCACACCGTTTGCGCGGAGGCATTCGCGGAGCTGCGTCCCGAAAGCATCCGCCCCGACGCGCCCGATGAAGGCGGTGGAAGCCCCCAGTTTCGCGGCGGCAACCGCCAAATTCGCTGGAGCGCCGCCGGGATTCGCGGCATATTCCGCCACGCCGGATGCGGAAAGCCCAGTCTGCGTCAGATCAATCAGCGCTTCGCCGATGGCAGTGATATCGAACATGGTCAGCATCCTCCCAAAGTGGATTTGCTTGCATTATACCGCAGGAAAACCGAATTGACAAGGTTTTGTCATGCAAATTTAGCAAAAAAGTGCGCTGATTTCGCACGAATCTGTCAAAAACGATTGCATTTTGCGAAAATTGATAGTAAAATATACTTGACGCATTGCCGCAAAAACAGGCGGCTTTGCAAAGCAGAAGGAGGAGACATCCCCATGAAAATGACATTCCGCTGGTATGGCCGCGAGTCCGACCCGATTCCGCTGAAGTATGTGAAGCAGATTCCCGGCATGTCCGGCCTGATGGGTCTGCTGGATAAGCCCGCCGGTGTCGACTGGCCTGAAGAGGAGGTCAAGGCGCTGGTGGAGGAAGTCCACGCCGCTGGACTGGAGCTGGAAGTGGTCGAGTCTGTCAATGTCCACGAGGACATCAAGATGGGTCTGCCCACGCGCGACGAATATATTGCCAACTACATCTCGACCATCCGCACGCTGGCGAAGTACGGCGTGAAGGTCATCATCTACAACTTCATGCCCGTCTTTGACTGGCTGCGCACTGACTTGGCGCGTGTCATCCCGGAGGACGGCTCGAACTCCCTGTACTTCGACGAGAAGGATTTGGGCGAAATGGGCCCGATGGAAATCGTCCGCCGCACCGCCGCCGATTCGCAGGGCTTTACGTTGCCCGGCTGGGAGCCGGAGCGTCTGGCGCTGCTGGAAACGACCCTGCGCCAGTACGAAAAGCTCACGCCCGATGACCTGCGCGCGAACTACAAGTACTTCCTTGACGCTGTGATTCCTGTCTGCGAGGAAGTTGGCATTCGCATGGCGTGCCATCCCGATGACCCGGCATGGCCGATTTTCGGGCTGCCGCGCATTGCGCATAGCCAGGAGGATTTCGACAAGATTATCAAGCTCCATGACAGCCCCGCGAACACCGTCTGCCTCTGCACCGGCTCTCTGGGCTGCTCGCCGGACAACGACATTCCGTCCATCATTCGCCACTTCGGTGAGATGAACCGCATCGGCGCGATGCACGTTCGCAACATCAAGTTCCTGGGCTACCATCACTTCCGCGAAGCCGCGCACCTGTCCGAAGCGGGCGACCTGAACATGTTCGATATCATGGAAGCCATCTACGACACCTGCCCGGACACCTACATCCGCCCCGACCACGGCCGCATGATCTGGGACGAAAAGGGCCGTCCTGGCTACGGTCTGTATGACCGCGCGCTGGGCGCGACGTACCTGAACGGCCTGTGGGAAGCCATCTGCCGCATGAAGGGCGAAAAGAAGTGATACTATTTCCTGCATTCGCCTGCGCCATCTGCTTGCGCCGCGAATTTAGAAATAGTATAAAAAAGGCGGGTGCGCGGAGCTTCAAACTCCATGCACCCGCTTTGCGTATATCAATAATTACTTCTTGTTTCCCCCGAACAGACCCGTGATTCCGCCCAGAATCCCGCGCGTCACCTGCCGCGTCACTTCGCGGGTCGCGGTGTTAATCGCCGTATTCTGCACGCGCCCCAGCAATGAGTCGTTCTTCCGGGCACGCGCGGCACGTTCTTCGCGCAGTTCATCCGCGTGCTTCCGGCGTTCTTCCGCCTGGCGATCCTTTTCGGCTTTTTCAGCCGCTTTGCGTTGCTTTTCCGCCTCGCGCTCCTGCGCCTTCGTTGTTGTCGGCGCTGCTGCGGGCTGCGCCTGAGCCGGGACGTAATTGCCCGTCGCGGGGTCAAGCTGCATCGGCATCATCTTCTGCACATACTGCCCGCTTGCCGGGTCGTAGACCATCACCAGCATGTTCTGTACCTGCGGCTGCTGCACAGCCAGCACCGGAACAGGCTGCGCCTGACCTATCGGCTGCTGCTCCTGCTGATTCTGCCACGCCGGACGTGCGGGTTCGTCCGCCGCCATCCACGCGGGACGCGGCGTGCTGCCCTGTGCGGCAGGCTGCGCCTGAGCCATCGGCTGTGCCTGAGCCATCGGCTGTGCAGCCTCGCGCTGCACATAATGCCCTGTCTGCGGGTCGAACACAAGGAAAGCATCGGGGCGGCTGACCGTCGGCGCAGCGGTCGAAATCTGCGGCGCGGCGGCTTCCGGCGCGGGCATCTGCTCCTTCTGGAACGCGCTTGCCAGCATTTCGTAGGCGGAAACGCGGTCAACCGGCGTGTCGTAAACGCCGCGGAAGGGGCTGGATTCGATGCACTCCTGCCGCACATCGCCGTCGATGGCGTTCATGGCACTCTGCGGGGGGAGGATGGTCGCGCGCTCGACGATGCTCGGCGCACCGTCCGCATCGAGGAAGGAAACCAGCGCTTCGCCTGTTTTGAGCGTGGTGATGGCTTCTGCCGTATCGAACGCGGGATTCGCGCGGAAGGTCATCGCAGCGGTGCGGACGGCCTTCTGGTCAAGCGGCGTGTAGGCGCGCAGGGCGTGCTGAACGCGGTTGCCGAGCTGCCCCAGAATGCTCATGGGAATGTCGCAAGGGTTCTGGGTGACGAAATACACGCCGACGCCCTTGGAGCGAATCAGCCGGACGACCTGCTCCAGCGTTTCCAGCAGCGCCTTGGGGCAGTCGTCGAAGAGCAGGTGCGCCTCGTCGAAGAAGAACACCATGCGCGGCTTGTCCAAATCGCCGCATTCGGGCAGCAGCTCGTACAGCTCCGACAGCATCCACAGCAGGAAGGTCGAGTACAGCCGGGGCTTGCGGTAGAGCACGTCCGCCGCGAGGATGTTGATAACGCCGCGCCCGTTTTCATCAAGCTGCATCCAGTCGGCGATGTTCAGCGCGGGTTCGCCGAAGAAGGCATTGCCGCCCTCGTCCTCCAGCATGGCGACGGCGCGCTGAATCGCACCGACAGATGCCATGGACACGTTGCCGTAATCGAGCGTGTACTCCTTGGCGTGTTCCCCGACGTAGGCAAGCATGGCCTTCAAGTCCTTGAGGTCGAGCAGGAGCATGTTCTCGTCATCCGCGACGCGGAAGAGGATGCTCAGCACGCCTGCCTGCGTGTCGTTGAGGTTCATCAGCCGCGCGAGCAGTGTCGGCCCCATTTCGCTCACGGTTGTGCGGACGGGATGCCCCTCTTTGCCGAACACGTCCCAGAACACGGTCGGGAATGTGCGGTACTCGAACGTCGGCACGCCGCACTGCGTCAGGCGATTGGCGATATTGTCGCTGTGTGTGCCGGGCTGCACCATCCCGGCGAGATCGCCCTTGATATCCGCGAGGAACACGGGCACGCCCATGTCCGAAAATCCCTCTGCCAGCACCTTGAGGGAGACGGTTTTGCCCGTACCGGTCGCCCCGGCAATGAGACCATGGCGGTTTGCCATCTGCGGCAGCAGGCAGACGGGGTGTTCACCCGTTCCAAGCCAGATTTTGCCTTCGTAGAGCATGTGTGTTGTGTTCTCCTTTTTCCTTTTATAGTGGTACTATTGGTACTTCTT
>OMBL01000462.1_pt1 | contig 17780 bp, 14 predicted proteins | sample 1644871 | NCBI WGS metagenome assembly OMBL01 (sample SAMEA103958115, study PRJEB25191) | human gut metagenome | biome: human-associated habitat [ENVO:00009003]; feature: intestine environment [ENVO:2100002]; material: feces | place: Germany | collected 2013/2015
AATTTTTTAGAATATAAATCAATGATGATATCATAATAAGTAAAAACATTATTGTTCCTACAATTCCCTGAGAAGATAACAGGTCCATAAACATATTATGAAACGCGTCAAAAACGGCAAATCCATTGGTTAACATGTAGCAATTTGGAAGTTTTTCTCCTGCATACGTAACATTATTTCCAAAACTTATTCCAAAGATTGGACTTGTTTTAAAAAGTTCAAATGCATTATTCCAAAGATCAAATCTTCTGTTGCTTACATCTCCCTCCAATTCCTCTTGTCTTCCAATTTCTATTTTATTTTTATTATCTTCCTTGTCGTTATCAGACCCATGTGCATGATTCCAGCTCTCCACAGCTGCCACATAACCATTATATCCAGCCTTAATCCCCTGTTGTGCCCCCATTGCAACAGCAACAGCAATAATGGCAACTACAATAGCTGTCGTAATTTTTTTTCTTTTATTAAAAGTATACAGGAAGAAGAACAAAAGCATACTTATAATAACACAAATCATTCCAGTTCTTGAAGCAGAAAAGCTAATACTCATTAACTGAATAAGCATTGAGATAACCATACTAACTTTTATACACTTTTTTTGACTACTAAAGAAAAAATACAAGCTTATAATCAATGCTATTGTCGTTAATATGGCTCCATAATTAGGATCGGTATGAATCCCATACAACCTTCCCCAATAAGCTACACCAACAATAAATGTTTTTGATTCACTTATAATGCGATTAAAGCCATAGTTTGCAAAAAGCATTCCTATACCTATTATATTCATAATAGATGTTATAATCAGGATTTCCAATATAACAAACCTAAATTCTTTTGTTACAAATTTTTTATCTCTTTTCAAATCAAATAAATACAATAGCACAAATTGAAATGTCATCCATATTATTATTTTCATATTGTTTGTCACACCATATTTGAAATTAATAATACACGTAATTATAAACAGTGCCAAAAAAATTATATACATTTTTATAAATGGATATTGTATATATTTTTTTATTTGTAAAATTCTCCAAAAAACCGCTACAACTCCCAAAATCAAAACTAATACTGAAGTGACTTTTAATAAAGGTGTATCAAATAATAAACTATTTCCTGCACAAATTATATGAAAAATATATAAGTATTTAAACCACGTTATTATATTTTCCATTACAGTATCACATCTCTTCATTAATCAATTTCTCCTTCGCATCTTTATGCATAAATACATTTTAAAAATTAAAAATTTCTTTTATTGCATTGTTTTGTTGAACAACATCAAAACAATATTTACATTCTGACAAATTAAGCGAATCTCTGTCATAATAAATATTACTCAATATTGCCTCTGCCCACTTATCAGCCGATTCAGATATTGATAAAAACTTGCACCTTTCACTCAATGCAGTTTCTTTAGAAATCCTATCACTAATTATAACCTTTAGTCCGGATACCTGTGCTTCAATTGCTACAATAGGAAGTCCCTCGAACCTAGAAGGCAGAATAAAAATATCCATAGCCTGCATTAATTCATTTACATCTTTTCTTGATCCCATCAATCGTACAGCATTCTCTAGCTTTCTTTCTTTAACCCTTTTATTTATTTCATCAAAATCACTACCTGTACCTATCATCAGTACCATGGTTTTGGGATTCTTCCTATGCAGTGCCTCTGCTATATCAACTACGAATTCTGAATTTTTCTGATAGGAAAATGCTCCAACCTGTCCAATTATAATACGATTTTCAAGATCTAACTCAACACGTTTTTTGTGTCTAATTTCTTCGCTGAATTTAAATCGTTCAACCTTAACCGCATTATTCATAATATGGAACTTCTGACTAGAAAGTACATTCTTGGGAAACATCCATTCTCCTGCAACATATGAACATGTATAGAAGTCGGTTGCACATCTTCCCACTATCAAATGCTTCATTATTGTGTGACAAAATGTTTTAATATATCTTACCGTCTTTGAATGTGAATTCACCCCTGAGCTATGACTGTGTACAACAATTTTCTTAACATCACATCTATGTGCAGCCAGCAAACCAAGACTATTAAAGGCCTCTGATATATTGAAATATGCAATATCATACTTTCCTTTTCGAATAATGGCTTTCATGGCACAATAATGGCTATAAGGGTGCTTTAAAGTCGGTATTTCCAAAAGTCCAACTCCTAATTTATCTAATCTGCTTTTCAATTCATTATCTATATGATTAGTTAAACAATCTATTTTAACATTATCATTTTTAATCTGATCAATAATATTGAGGATATAATTATCTATCCCACTATTCTTCCCATCTATAAGATATCCAATTAATATTTTTTTCATATTTATTTCCTGCTATCTATTTTCCTGCTAACTTCCAACATAACCTATACACTGGATACCCCATACCAAGAGCCATAACTGCAAATTTGTCTCTCTTAGGTGCTTTTGGATTTCCTAATACACAACCTTTATTCATCCTAATATATGATATCAGTTCTTTTTTTTCATTCTTATGCCCTTTTACATTTTGGAATTGATTAAGCGTACTAAACCTGGCATAAAGTTGTCGTCTTTGCACCGCAATCTTAAGCTGAGGATATTCCTTTAATACATCCTTTGCCATGATATCCGTCATTTCAAGAAGCTCTAACTTTTTCATATTAAATTCTTGATAAACAATTGACGAGCTTCTTAGCATATAAAAATACTGACTTTTATATCCACATGCAATTCTATCACACTCCATAAAAAACTTATATGTTGTAGCTATATCCTCGAACAATTTTCCTACTGGATAAGGAAATTTTCTGACCATCTCAGTCTCATATAATTTAGCCCAAGCTGATGTATTGATAACATCATCATACAGCATCCTCTCTAGGCATCGCTCTGTCGAAAGTTCTTCATCTCCACCATTTCCATATACGATATTTTTGCCATTTTCAAATACTACTGTATGTGTACATAGTGACATGCGAGTATGGTATTTCTCAATCAATGAATACAGATACTCTACATATGTATCTGTAACATAATCATCTGAATCGATAAATGTAATATATTCACCATTTGCTATCTCTGCCCCCTTATTTCTGGCATCAGACAAGCCGCCATTTTGTTTATGAACTACTACAATTCGATTATCTTTTTCTGCATATTTATCACAGATGTCGCCACAGTCATCAGGAGAACCATCATCTACAAGAATTATCTCCAATTTGTCATAAGTCTGACTACAAACAGACTCTATACATCTTGGCAAAAATTGTGCAACATTATATATTGGCAAAATAACACTTATTAAAGGTTTCATCCGTGTATACCTATCTTTCTCTCAAGAAATTTAGTTCCCTTTACTAACCAGTTCTGTTTTTCCATAAATTCAACCGGTATATTAATATACGTCAACTTATTTGTTTTAATCCATATATCAAGAAGTCTTTCACTTACAAACCCGAAAACCCTGGCATCATAAGCACTATAATCGGATATATCAAGTCTTTTTTCTAATTCAAACAATATATCAAACATCCACTCACAATAGCTGTCAAAAAGTTCTGATTTCATGATAAACATATTAAACCTGTGACCAATGGTACTTTTCATAGTCTCATCAAATGCCTTTACATAATCAGGATACTTTTCATCCAAAATTTGTCTTGTAACATCCAAATCCTGTGCATGATGTGCATGTACATACTGACTATAATTTGTTTCAATAAAATAATTTCTCGGGTTTGGCAAAATAATATCTGTCTTTTTAAGTAATTCTTCCAATTGTTGACGATTAAGAACTTTCTCTTCCTTGGTTCCCTTAGAACCCTTAACCATAAAATGCCGTCTATAATGAGCTAATCCTTTATAATCTGCTTTCAAATTCTTCCATGCCCAATATAATCCCGTCAATTCACAGTAATTAGTATTTTTATCTGAGATATTATCTCCTGTATCATCACCCTGATAACCTAAATCTGTTTTTCCTTTTTTCCCAACATGAACCGGTAAGTATATATCATCTGATGGCATCCAATATTTCTTATGTGTAGCCACAATTATTTTTATATCCATTCTTACTGTGCTCCTTCTTTCTTTATTACCGAAATAACTGTCTTAAATAAAATTTTTATATCAAGCCAAAGACTATTATGTTCAACATAATACATCTCCATTTTTTGACGTTCACCGCTTTCGTATGTGGCGTTATTTCTGGCATAAGCCTGCCAATACCCCGTCAATCCTGGCTTTACACTAAGAAGCTTTTCCACATCATCCCCATATATCTGTGTTTCCTTTTCCACTATAGGTCTCGGTCCAACTATAGAAATATCACCTTTTAAAATATTAAACAACTGCGGTAATTCGTCCAGGCTAAGTTTTCTAAGCACATTACCAATCTTTGTTATTCTAGGATCATTATCTATTTTAAATTCTGTTCTATACTGCTCTAGCTGCTCTGGTGTAAGAAGTTTTTCAAGATTTTTAACATTCATCTTCATGCTTCTAAACTTATAAACCTTAATCTTCTTTCCATGATATCCAACACGGATATGTCCATAGAAAATGTTCCCGCCATCTTCTCTTTTGACCAAAAATGATAAAAGCAAAAATATTGGTGAAAGCAGAATAATTCCCACCAATGAACCAGCTATATCTGTCAATCTTTTTATAAAATGATATATATGTTTCTTTTTCTGCCTGTAATCAATATTTGAAATATGAGCATACTCCAACGGTCTTTCCTGTTCTATTATTTCAAGTATTGCTTCTCTTTCCTGAGCGAGTGCCCCTTCATTTACTATTTCAAAACTTTTTGACCAGCATTTAACAATATACCATATAAATAAGCAAATTACTATTGTTGCAATTATCCAATAATTCATAATTACCTCGCTTTATTTAGTAAAAAATAATTTTAAAGATTTGACAATAATTCCTAAATCCATAAAAAGTGACCAATTATCCACATAATTTTCATCAGATTGCTCCTTTGTAAAATGTTTTCTCTGAACCTGCCATAATCCTATCATTCCCGGTTTCATGCTCATTACATTTCTATTTTTGTGCGAATACTCCAAAAACTCCGGCAAAGTTGGGGCATTAACACCTACAACAGACATATTATCCCAAAGGATGTTCCACGCATTAGGCAAATTTTCCATACCCAATGCTTTAATAAATCTGCCCATAATCGTATATTGTGGTATACCATTCCCAGCACCGGCTTCAATGCCTTTTTTTCTCAAGGTTCTGAATCTCAGCATATAGAATCTTCGACCATTTTTGCCCACTCGAAGTGTCTGAACAATAACACTACCGGGATCTCCTTCTATAAATAAACCTATTGCCATAATAAAATACATTGGAATAAAAATCATCATTCCCACAATAGCACAAACTATGTCAAATATTCTCTTAATCGCAACATACCTGATTCTATAATGTCTTGACGAAAATGTTGCCACAGCAAAATTCCCAAGAAATTCCAATTCTCTATTACCATGAGCATAACTATACTCTTTTAATCTGACACGCACATTTTTTCCCATAGAGCGTATCTGACTAATCAATCCCTTATAATCAAGAGGCACTTCATCATCTACATGAAAAAATACCGTATCAATTTCAGATGTAGAAGCAATCTGTATCAGATTATCACAGTTTGCTACTACCTCAAGACCTTCTAATTCTTCACCAACAACATTTTTGTCTACAATAGCTAAATTCGAAATTCTAAAATACCAGTTACGAGTTTGTTTAATCTTATTCATAACATCAGAAACTTGATCATAAGTTGTAACAAGCATAATTTTTTCGTTAGATCCCGAACGATGATACGATTTCAAAATGAATCGTTTCAAAATCTGTCTTGTTATAATAACACATACTATACTTCCGCCAAAATATATAGCCATCTGAACTCGTGAATAATACCAGCTTGTCTGTGTAATAAAAAAATATCCAACAGTAAGAGCAATTATATATATCTCCATTTTCACCACATCAAACACTTCCTGTATCCAGTTGCGATATATTATTGATTCACGTGAAGGTATGAAAAAATAGACTATTATATAAAATATCAAAGATGTTGTAAACACTCCTAAATAATAATCTTGCGGATTATTTAGTCCTGTTCTAAAATTACCGAACTTTATATAATTTGCAACCAGATAAACTGCAAACATTGTTAATATGTCTGTAATAATTGCAATATATCTCACTAACGTTTGTTTAGAATCATGCATTCTTTTTTCTCCTTCTTTATACTCAAATCGGCAAACACACATAAAATAAACGGATTATACGCTATATCTAATAAATGGTGTTCCATAAATGAATGTAATGAAATAAATGCAATGGCAAAAACCATGGTCATACGACCGGCATAAGCAGCTCTTCGTGACACAATAATTAATATTGCCATTACAACCACAAATACTATAATACCATATTCCAATAGTATTCGTATATAGGAATCATCAAGAAAAAAATAATCCGGTCTTTCAACTACACTTTTTCCCCATCCTTTTTCCTCAATATATTTTCCAAATAGATTAAACCCATTTATTCCGAATCCCTTTTTTGAATTCTCAAGCCTGTCGCTCAGCTTTTCATTTATCCATAACCATTTTGCATTATTATTATCATATGCAACTGTCATAAATATATATATTGACGCAAACAGAATTGGTACAGCACTAAGCAATTTTATAAATATATTATCTTTTATTTTTTCTTTTTTTGTTTTGCATATAATATATCCTAATATAAACACAGAAAAAACAACCATGCAGATAAGGCTGGTTGATGCAATTGTCCATTTATATACCAAAAAAGCAATTATCATTATCATAAAAGGTTCTACAATATTAACTTTCCTATTATATAAACATATTGCGACCAACACTATATAAAAAATATGTGCAGCAAAATCTGTTGGATACACAGAGCCTAACGCAAACCTCATCTGTTCGTTTTTCCAGTATTGCAGATTCTCAATCATACCTAATTGACTACATACAAATGCAATCAACATAATAATGCTGTCTATAAGCAAATATACTTTCAAAATCTTATCAATAGATACATCCTTCGCTCCAACTATTAAGAATGCTAGCATAAACAAAAATGAATACATATCATTTTTAAAAGCACATATTAAAAATGACATTCCAATAATCAAAGCAAAAGCCGTCTCTGTTTTTGTATAAGTAAACTTCTTTATTCCCTTTACTATGACATATACCATAATAAGAAAATACGTAAACAATCCAAACCGTGATGGCCAAAAATCGGGTAACATTGTTGTTCCCCACATTGTAAATATTAATATTATTGCAAATATAACTAAATACGATACTTCCCACCAATCAGGTTGTATTTTTCTTGAATCCTTAAAGATAAAATTTAACATTATATAAATATACTCCAGAGTTCACAAAATATTCTGTAAAATTATAAACGCATTATCTGCTTTTTTCAAGATGTTACAATTTTATTAAGATAAAATTAATAGTTAGTTATCAAATTATTTTTATCTGCCTAAATATTTTTTATATAATAAATATGCACCTAACGTATAGCCATCATCTATTTCTCCAGTTGAAATCAAATTTGAAAATTCGTCATCTGACACAGTAATAATCTGCTTTATACCCTCATAGCCAACTTTTTCCTCAAATGTCCCTATTTCAACTTTATATGCATATGCACTTCCCGACGTCATTCCACTATCTGGTGTAATTCTTCCAAGCTTAACCGGTTCTCCTATAATTTTTGTTCCAAGCTCCTCCTCTAATTCTCTACGAACATTATCTAATATTGTGCACCCCGGATCCGAAAAACCTCTCGGAAATGCATACTGTTCCCTCCTTATCGCATGTCTAAATTGTCTTAGCAAAACATATCTTTCTTTAAATACTGGTAAAATTACCACCCCATCATCATTAGTGGGAATAACCCTTTCATAAGGAAATACACTTCCATTTTCACTAAGCACAGGATCAACTATCATTTTGTTATATCTGCTTTCATATACTATTCCAAAATGATAACTATACATTTCCTCCAATTCAGTCAACATTTCAACATTTTTTGCTTCGTTTATATCTAATAGAGGATAAATTTGTGAATTTACCATAATAGGACTACTTATAGCAACTTGTCTATTTTTCCACTCAATATATTTCTTTAGTTCTTTTGAACACACATATCGAATCATATGTTTATTATTATTTTGTTCTTTCATATCAACATTACGAACACATTTATTTCTATATATCATATTTTTCTTTCTGCATATCTTAAAAACATCGACTATTAAATTTCTAATACCTCCAATAGCCTCAGATAATGTAAGCACGTTTGGAAACCACTTTGAGAGTACTGAAGTAATCATTTCAGTAATACATAACATAAATATTGTTTCAAAAAATACATCAAGCGTGAAATATGTATCAAACCTATCTTGTAACCAATTAAATAAAAATTCAACCACACACGCTATCACAATACATATAAAAGCGAAAAAAAACTTTTTTAAAATAGCTTTTACAATATTTTTTTTCTGTCTTTTCTGCTGTTTATCTATTGCATATTCATATCGTTCAATAGAACCTTTTCCGTTTTCGTCTTTATAATTAACATAATCCACCAGCCTAACTACCTCTTGGATGTTTGGTATTTGTTCAATTTTATTAAACTGAACAAATTCATTAGTTTCATTTATTGGAAATCTGACATCTGCTTCATTCGCATCTAGCCAATATAATTGTAATCTTGCAAAAAAATCTGTTTGAAATGTAATTTTATCTTTTCTACAATTCAATAATTCATCAACATTATAGTGTTTTGAAATGTTACATATACTATTCTCACAAGCATAGTTATAACATAAATCCACAATAGCTTGCGCATACTGCTTACACCTTTTTGTATAACCATCAGTATTATATATCTGTCGTAAATAAACAGACCTATTTTGATTATATTCTTTAAATGCTTTCAAATCCTTTATAAGTTGAACAGCCTCAGCATACAAAGGATATTCCTTAGTTTCTTCAAATTCCAGAACTGCATTCAAATAATTCCATAATTTTAAATTTTTATACTCCTTAGTATCACGGGGCTCAATATATATTTCATGCAATATACTTATTTTTAAAACCATTTCAAGCAATGAATACAAATTAGTAAGGACCTGTTGCATCTGCTTATGTGACAACATTGAGCTACATTCTTTTCCATTTTTTATTTCAAGAAAAAGAGTATCCAATTTTTCATATTCATCTTCTTTAATATATATATAATGGTGTAGTTCCGATAAATCTGAATACATAAGACATCTTCTCATTAATGCTGTCAAATGTTTTTGACAATACTTTAATGGTAATGCTGAATAAATAAATTCTTTTTCTTCTTCTATTGAATTTAACAAATACTGTGCTACAGTGCGAATATCTCCATACTGTGATAATCGAATAGCACCTTTTTGAAACAGTTTATATAAACCTTTACTATAGTCAGAATTAGATAACAGACTAAAAAAACCTCTGGAATCTACTATTTGATTATATGTCATAACCACTATATTTCCATTCGTAATAATTTCATTATATAATGCTTTTTGTCCAGCTATTATTTCAGCATCTGTTTTTCTAACAGAATCCAATTCAAATAAATAAACATATTTTCTCACTATAAATTCTCCTTAACCAACATAAAACTTAATTAATCACATAACTTTATGACTTTTTTAATAATTCATGCAGACTCAACTAATCATTTTAATCCTGACAAAAATGTATGGTATCCCTCTCACAGTTTTATGTATAATTATTTAACTGTCAAGGTTCATTATTATATGCTAATAAATCATAGTATATACCATTATTTATCAAAATGCAATTTAGTATAAATATTAATATTTAATTATTTTCATTGTTTCTGCTTGTTTTTCTGGAAAATGTACTTATAATTATATTATCACTATGTAACAAGGAGAACACAATGAAATACGATTATTTAGTAGTAGGTTCCGGTCTCTACGGAGCCATCTTTGCTCACGAAGCAAAAGCCAAAGGCAAATCTGTGCTTGTTGTGGACAAGCGTCCTAACATAGCAGGAAATGTTTACACCGAGAAGCAGGAGGGAATCAATGTACACATGTACGGAGCCCACATATTCCACACCAATGATAAGAGGGTCTGGAACTACATCACACAGTTTGCTGAGTTCAACCGCTTCACAAACAGCCCTGTAGCCAACTACAAGGGGGAGCTGTACTCAATGCCTTTCAATATGTACACCTTCAACAAGATGTGGGGTGTGGTGACACCTGACGAGGCTGCTGCCAAGATTGAGGAGCAGAAAAAGGAAATCACCGGCGAGCCAAAAAATCTCGAGGAACAGGCTATCTCACTCGTTGGCCGTGATATCTATGAGAAGCTCGTAAAGGGCTACACTGAAAAGCAGTGGGGCCGTGACTGTAAGGAGCTTCCGGCTTTCATCATCAAGCGTCTTCCTGTGAGACTTACCTTTGACAACAATTATTTCAACGCTCTTTACCAGGGTATTCCAATCGGTGGATACACAAAGATGGTTGAAAATCTGCTCGACGGCATTGAGGTCAGATTAAATACTGACTACCTTGAGCACAAGGCTGAGCTTGATGCTCTTGCTGACAAGGTTGTATACACAGGTCCGATTGACGCATACTTTGGCTTTAAGCTAGGTACTTTGGAATACCGCTCAGTGCGCTTTGAGAATGAAACCCTTGATATTCCTAACTTTCAGGGTAATGCTGCTGTCAACTATACTGACCGCGAGACTCCATGGACACGTATCATCGAGCACAAGTGGTTTGAGTTCGGCAAGGATGAGGATGGCAATGACCTGCCAAAGACTATTATCAGCCGTGAGTACTCTTCTGAGTGGAAGACCGGCGATGAGCCTTACTACCCTGTAAACGATGAGAAAAACGGACAGCTCTACGCCAAGTACAAGGAGCTTGCCGATAAGGAGGCCGGTGTTATATTCGGTGGTCGTCTCGGCGAGTACAAGTACTACGATATGGATACTACCATTGCTTCTGTACTTGATATGTGTGAGAAGGAGCTTGGCTAATAATTTAGCTTCCCACAAAAGGCTTTGTTTATGTCATATTCAAAAGCGCCATGGCAATTTACCATGGCGCTTTTATTTACAATTTTTTTCCGGCCAGATTTATCTCAGCCGCAGGAATATGCTCCCTAAGACACTCATATCCATACTCCTTCGAATACGCATATATAGCCGGAAGCTGTCTTGACAGAAAGAGCGCCGGTGCTTCTGTCACCGAGTATGCGCCACAATGCCCAAACTCAAGAACATCACCAAGCTCAAGCTTCTTAAGCTTCACCTCGCGTACCAGCACATCTGCCACTGTACAGAGGCTTCCGCAGAGTGTATAGTCTGTGTCCGGCAGTTCTGTGAATTCCACACCGGCAGCTCTATATATACTAATCGGTGGCACCTGCATTGCCATCCTCTGCCCGAAGTAATTCAGATGGTGGATTCCTCCATCCAGAATCGCATAATTGGCATCGCCTGTCGATTTAAGGTCCTTTACCTGTGTGTAGTATTTACCGCATGAGGCCGCGAGGAAGCGTCCCATCTCAATGCCAAGCGGATATTCCTCGGCAAATTCTCTAAGCACCTCTGCTGCCTCATCAAGTGATTGTTTTTCATTTTCCTGCCAGTCATCCTCGAAATACTCCACGCAAAGTCCCGGGCCATACTCTACAAGCTGTGGCTCAAAGCTGTATTTGTCCTTTAACATGGCAAGTGCAGACTTTATTTTTTCCAAGTCCTTATTTATTTTGCGCAGGCTCTTCTGTGTGCCGGAATAGTAGTGAATGCCTATTACCGTGATGCCCTTAAACTCATCCGGATGCGAAATGATATATTCAATATCCTCAAGCGACATGCCAAACTGGTTGCCACTTGTCAGGCGCAGTATGACCTGTGCCTTCTTTTCGACCAATCCGGCTTTCTGCGCGCCTTCAGACATACATTCAAGCATCACCTCTGATATAAGCGCCGCATGTCTTATGCTTTCACAGGTCAGTATGCCGGCGCCATACGAAACGGCTCGCTCTATATCACATTTTTCCTTCATTACACCTGAATAGATGATGCACTCCGGCTTCACACCTAGCGCTATACATATCTCAAGCTCTCCCGGGCTGCACACCTCCACATGGTCTAATCCCTCCGGCAGCCTGTGAAGCAGAAACGGATTTGCCTTTATCGAAAAACAAAGTGGTATCCTACGTCCTCCTTTACAATCAAGAGCAGCCCTTATCATGGCTGCTCTCTTCGCAAACTCGTCCGTATCAAATACATAGTACGGTGTCTGTCTCATATGCTTTATTCCTCCACAAGCTCTTTCACAAGCTTCTCGATTGCATCAACTGAGTTGAAATTCTCAGGAACCAGATCCTTTGGTCTGATTGTGATGTCAAACTCATCAGTCAGCTCCGATACGAGTGAAACTATATCAAATGACTCAAGAATTTTGTCATCGATCAGCTTTGTCTCCTTCTCAAAATCCACATCCGGTCTTAATTCCTCTAAAATCTCTAAAATTGTGTCTCTCATTTTACATTTCCTCCAGTTTTTTCATATCATATTTTCCGTTTGGAAGCTTAGGAAGCTGCTCCAGTTTCTTGATTTTCCTTGGCACCATAAAGCCCGGAAGCTCGTCCCTCAGTGCCAGCGCAAGGCTTCTCCTGTCACAGTCACCTGTGTAGAAAAGTATCAGCACCTCTTTTGCTTTATTATATATAACGCAGCTTTCTGCGACTCCATCGACCACATTGGCGGCATGCTCCACCTCGTCAAGCTCCACACGGTGTCCCATGTGCTTTATCTGGCGGTCCATACGTCCACAGAAATGAAGTATGCCGTCCTCATCGAGCCTTCCGTAATCCCCTGTGCGGTACATCCGCTCAGGATAAGCCCTGTTGAGTGGATTGAGTGTAAATGCCGCAGCTGTCCTCTCCGGATCATTATAATAACCCAGCGCCAGGATTGGTCCACATACACATATCTCGCCCTGTTCTCCGACAGCCGGCTCATTTCCATGCTCATCTATCAGGAAAACCCTGTAATTGTCATAGGCTTTTCCTATAGGAAGCACCTCGTCCTCTTCCACTGTATGATCCACGCTATAATATGTGCATGATGCTGTGGCCTCTGTCGGTCCATACTGGTTCACAAAATGTGCTTCAGGCAGATTTTCCTGCCATTTTCTGAGCACCCTGCATGGCATTACTGAGCCTGAGAAGCAGATTTTTCTGAGACTCTTAAGCCCTACTTCCTCAAATGCCCCAAGCGATGTGAGGATGGTAAATGCCGAAACACTCCAGCCGACACTGCTGACCTTCTTATCATTCATGTAATCAAACAGGGCATTTGGCTCCATAAAATACTCTTTTGGAATAATCGCTGTGCTGCAGCCGGTCTTTAGCGGCAGATAAATGTCCCTGATTGCCGCAATATAGTCAAGCGGCGACTGATTGCCTAGCACATCACTTTCCTCTATATGCATCACATCACAATATGCATTGATGTATGTCATAAGTGACAGATGCGATGTCATGACTCCCTTTGGATTGCCGGTGGAGCCTGACGTGTAGATGATATACAGTGGGTCTGTCATGGACATCTGCCTGCGGACTACAGCGAGCATATCCCGTGAGCTGTCATCTATTTTTCCTGCACAGCCTGCCACAACACCACCATCTGTATCGTTCTCACTATCCGTCACAGCGTCTCCTGCTGATTCACTGATTTTACAATTACTATCAGCGCACGCCACCTGCTCGAAGCGCGATATATCCTCAGCAATAAATATCTGCGGTCTATCGAAACCTTCTGCCTTTGCCAGCTCATCCACTATGCTCTCCACATGCTCAAGGCTTTCCCTGTCAGCCACAATAGCCCTTGGACACAGATTTTCAAGTATTTTTTCAATTCTTTTGTCAGGAAGCGATGCATCAATCGGTGCATACGGTCTGCCTGCATATACCACACCCAGGAAGTATGCCGGTGTCACCATTTTTCTTCCGGCAAATACTGCAACAGGGGTTCTGTCCACTCCAAGCTGTTCTACCAGATATGCTCCTGTATTTCTTGCTATATCATACACCTGCGCAAACGTAATGCTGCATTCAGTATCCGAAAATGCAGGCTTGTCAGGGTATTTTTCTACTGTGGTCTCAAGCCACTCCAGTACGTTTTTCATCTTAGTCCTCTTTCATGCATTAATAAACGTTGCCGAAAAAATTATAGCACATAACATTCGAAAAAAATGTCATATGCTATCGAATTAAGAAATCTTAAGAAAGCCTTAATTTTTTTCTGTAGGTTTTTCTATATTTGATTCTCCTATTAAATATATCGGTCTGTCCTTTGCCTCGAGATATAGCTTCGACAGATAAAGTCCCAAAATGCCTATGCTAAGCAGTTGTATCCCACCTATAAAAAGTATGATAACAACGGTCGAAGCCCAGCCGGCTACCGGATCTCCGAATACAAGTCTCCTGATAATGATAAAGAGCATTGCAATTATTGCGACAATAAAGCTGAACACTCCGGCTATTGAAGCCATGTATAGCGGAGCGTTGGAAAACGCCACTATTCCGTCAAGGCTATACAAAAAGAGTTGCCAGAATGACCACTTTGTCTCACCTGCCACCCTGTTTACATTCTCAAACTCAAGCCACTTCACCTTAAAGCCTACCCAGCCAAACAATCCCTTTGAAAACCTGTTGTATTCCTTAAGCGAAAGCAGTGCATCCACGTATTTCCTGTTCATCAGCCTGTAGTCACGTGCCCCATCAACCATATTTGCCTTTGATATTCTGCTCATAAGCCTGTAAAATTTTCTGGCAAAAAAAGATCTAATCGCTGGTTCACCTTTGCGTGTCACTCGTCTTGTACCGACAGCATCATAACCCTCTTTATTAAGGACCTGATACATCTTCGGAAGCATTTCCGGGGGATCCTGAAGATCTGCATCCATTATTGCCACATATTCCCCCACCGCATGCTGCAAGCCCGCATACATGGCTGCCTCCTTGCCAAAATTGCGTGAAAAAGATATGTATTTTACACCGGAATCATTTGCGGCAAGCTCCTTTGCAACATCGAGTGTCCCGTCCATAGAGCCATCATCCACTATAATCAGTTCATAGGACAATCCCACTGTCTCACTCTCTTGACTCATCTGATCAAACACCTGAGTTATTTTATTATAAAAAAGAGGCAGAGCCTCTTTCTCGTTAAAGCATGGTACCACAATGCTTATCTTATTTTTTTCCATATCAGCCACCCTGCATATAATATCAAATAAATAAAAAATCCGATTGCTGCTCCTGCCGTATTTGTCACAAAATCATCAAGCTGACAATATCCCCTGCCGGTAACCAGCTGCGTGTACTCAATTGCTGCGCTTATAAAAGCACCAACAGGTATTGTAAACCATCTCATCCAATTTTTAAAAACCAGTGGAAACAAAAGCCCAAATGGTATAAACAATACTATATTTTCTATAAAATAAGCGTGCATCTGAAGTGTCATGCCCCATGTGCTCCACAGCACCATATCGGCGACGCCGGTTCTGCTTCCCGGCTCCCTTGAATAATACACTATCATTATAAGCGTATACATATAGGCCACAAAGGTGCCGCAGAACAGCATATGCCAGATTTTGCCCACTATCTTTTTTCTTCTCTCATCTGCCTGTGATACCTCTCTCATTGTGAAAAGATATCTCAGCAGACACACAAAAATATACATCGCAATGCAGATTAAAGCCAAATATACCGCTGACGGAAGATATTTGAACTTTTCCTGTATGTCTCTTATTATATAATCCTTTAAACTCAATGTCCTTTTTTATGCTCCTTGTAGGCACGAATGAACTCAAGCTGTCGTTCATCGTCCTTTTTCTGTTCGTCATCAGACATATGACTCACTTTAATAATTATACACAATATTATGCCAATTACAATAATACCGGCACATAATATAAAAATAATTAAGATTTCAGGCATAGACTATTTCCTCCGGCAGAATTTAATTACTATTCTCTCTACAGATTAAATTATATCCACTTAATTTATCTTAATTCACTCATTTATGAACCCTGATAACAGCAAAAGCTGCATGATATTCTCACACAGCTTTTGTATATTACGTGTATTATCTTTGGCATTAACCTTTATTTTAATTTTGCAACAACCATATCCACATATTTCTGACAGATTTCCTCGCTCTCTGCCTCAACCATGACACGGATAACAGGCTCTGTACCTGACTCACGCACAAGTATACGTCCTGTATCGCCTAGCTCTGCAGTAACCTGTTCGATGGCTGCCTGAACATCAGGGTTGGCAAGTGCCTCCGCCTTGTCAGCTACGCGCACATTTTGAAGCACCTGTGGATAGATATTAAGCCCCTCACAAAGCTGGCTCATCTTCTGTTTCCTAGCCATCATGACCTCCATCATCTTAAGGCTGGTAAGGATACCGTCACCTGTTGATGCATACTTAGAGAAAATGATATGACCGGACTGCTCTCCGCCGATGCGGCAACCGTTCTGCTGCATGTATTCATATACATATTTATCACCAACTGCAGTCTTTGCATAGCCGATTCCAAGCTCATCAAGTGCCTTGTATAATCCAAAGTTTGACATAACTGTTGTGACAACAGTATTGTTATCGAGCTTGCCTCTCTCTTTCATGTACTTTCCATAGATGTAGAGGATATGGTCTCCTGTAATTACATTGCCCAGTTCGTCTACACAAAGACATCTGTCTGCATCTCCATCGTATGCGAAGCCTACATCAAGTCCATTGTCCACTACATATTTCTGTAAGCCCTCGATATGTGTAGAACCTGCATTGTTGTTGATGTTGAGACCGTTTGGCTCATTGTTGATGACATAGCACTTTGCTCCGAGTGCCTCAAAAATAGACTTTGCCATATTCCATGAGCTTCCGTTGGCACAGTCAAGACCTACCTTCATGCCCTTGAATGAGTAGACACCAAGCGATATGAGGTATCCCATGTAACGGTTACGGCCTGCTACGTAGTCAACTGTGCATCCGATAGCATCCTTATGTGCATAAGGCAGTTCCTTCCACTCCTGACCAAACAGGCGTAGCTTGCCGTCTATATAGTCCTCGACAAGGAGAATTGTCTCCTCATCCATCTTCTCTCCATTGCTGTTGATAAGCTTGATTCCGTTATCATAGTAAGGATTGTGGCTTGCTGAAATCATAATACCACAATCAAAATCATCGGTTCTGGCTACATATGCCACTGATGGAGTTGTGGTAACGTGTAATAGATATGCATCTGCTCCCGATGCTGTAAGTCCTGATACAAGGGAATACTCAAACATGTAGCTTGAACGTCTTGTATCCTTTCCTATTACTATCTTTGCCGGCTCGTCGAGCTGCTTCTGCTTCTTAAGCTCTCCATAATACCAGCCTAAAAATCTACCAATCTGATATGCATGTTCTGCTGTTAAATTGACATTAGCCTCTCCACGGAAGCCGTCTGTTCCAAAGTATTTTCCCATTGTCGTCCCCTTGTGAATAAATTTTTCTTATATTATACACTTAATAAATGTGTTTGTGTAGTAAAATAAGCTTATTTGTTAAATTGCTGACTTGAAAAAGTAAATTCCAGTGCAAGAGTAAATTCCATCGTGATTTA
>OMBL01000463.1_pt1 | contig 17775 bp, 25 predicted proteins | sample 1644871 | NCBI WGS metagenome assembly OMBL01 (sample SAMEA103958115, study PRJEB25191) | human gut metagenome | biome: human-associated habitat [ENVO:00009003]; feature: intestine environment [ENVO:2100002]; material: feces | place: Germany | collected 2013/2015
AGAAAATATTTTTAATGTTGTTAAATTTATGATTTTTCTTTATAGTGAAAATAAGTATAATTGTGATTTAGGTTTATTTGTGCAAGATAGTGCCACCTTATAGGAAATGATAAAAGTAGAGTTTGTGTTAAAAATAATATTTTTGTTGGTTTTATAGTTAATGATAAAAATAATTTTAGTAGTTATGTTTTTAGTTATTATGAAAGTGCTTATAGATAAAATATAAATATAATTATTAAAGGTGGCCACCTTATAAAAACTAATGTTATTAAAAATTATGTTAAACATTAAATTGTGTTAAATGCTTTTATTTATAATGAAAATAAGTATTTTATATATAATGAATTTTCTTTTTAAGTTTGTTGTTTTGTTTGTGATGATTAAATAGATAATAGTAAAATTAGTCTTTTTGTGTAAGATAGTGCCACCTTATAGGAAGCCCCCGGTGCTTCAATAAGACTTGAAGTCCCCCGTCAAGTTCCATGCGGAAACCTCATACTTGGCTACTATTATATTCTTGGAATTACTGAAATAATTAATTCTATCACATCAGATGATGATACTTATTTTGATGTTGATGTTTCTTTTGTATCTACTAAATCAAGTTTATCTTATGAAAACTCTTGATGTAGTTTCTGTTGCTCTTGCTACTGAAACAAGAGCTTCTGTACGTAATGGCAAACTCTTTGTCGTTACTAATGTAGAATTGCCTTCTGTTAATGGCGTTATTTGTACTGCGTTTCTTGATAAGAAGCAGTTTGTGTCTGCTCTTCTTAAGCACAGTGGTGCTTCCAAGTTTGTTAATGACAAACTCATAGAGGAGCTTGATGTCAAAGTTGGTGATAATTATGTCACCAAGCGTGTGTACAATGATTATGCAGTTGCTTATGCTGCATCTCATTGCTCCTATGTTCTTCAGCCTACTCTTATGGAAGCTGGCGATACTTATGACAAAGCAAACGGAGAACTTGGAGTTATCGAAACAAGTTTTGTCAAGTTTGACATTGTCAGTGTTGAACCTGATGAAGCTATGTCTGCTGCACTTGCTAAGTATGCAGCTGCCGAACGTGATTTCTTCGGCTTCTAATGTTCATTTGCTCCTCCTTGTCACGGAGGAGGAGCATTTAATCTTGTTTTCATTATGAAAATTCTTGCTTATCTTGTATTTAGACTTGATAAAGTCCTTTACAATGTGTTTGGAGTTGTTACTCCAATCAGACGTGCTTATTGGCGTCGTAGAGCAAAAGAGATTCAAAAGGCTCTTGATTATCAACATAATAAAGTAGCTAAATATAATAGCTATGCTACTACTAAAATGACTGGCAGATATTATGTTGAAAAGTATGGTATGATTGATTCTATTTATGAACTCAATCATCCTGGTGAGATATAGGACAGTTCTGGTGCTAGAGATAGTACCAGAATTTCTTTTACAAAACCTCAAACTTATACTATTATAACTTTGGGTATTAGTTCGTTCTGAACTTGCTTTGCTTATGATGATAACAGTTGTGAAAACTCTTATCATCATTCTTTTTATATAACCTCAAACGGAAACTATTAAGATATTGGTAGAAGTAATAGTAACAGTTATTTTTTACCTTATAAGGTTTACATCTTCTCAGTGTCCTTATAATAATATTATGAGAAGATACTTATAAACTTATGTGTGGAATAATAAGTATTAATTTAGAAACACTTATGGTTCAAGTCTTGCCTTTGCTTGTGTTACAACCATTATCATGCGAAAAGGCAAAATGGCACTATCTTATTGGTAGTGCCATTATTTTTTATATTAACCTCAAACATAACAATTATAATATTGGCTGACATAATGATAAGCATTATTGTCAACTTAAGCTTAAATATAATTATATTATGGCAGAAACAAACGCTATTGTTCCAGAGGCTCAAGGAGCTTCTGTTGAACCTGTTGAAGCACAGATTGCTTCTGTTGCTCCTAATGGGAGTAAATCAGTTAAAGACATTATTAGTGCCATTATGGCTACTGGTAATGCTACAAGGTACAAGAATTGTCTTGTTAAGTCTTGTAGAGTTGAAGAAGAAGATAATTATACTAGAGTTAGTATTACTCTTGGTAATGAAGTTACTGGTTTTCTTCCAGATGCTTCTGGTAATTATCTTCCTGCTCAAGTTACTACCGTATTCAGCTCCGGATTTGCCTTGTCGGCTTGTCTTAAAAATAATGAAGACATTAGTTGGCTTGCCGGCATTATTAATGAAAATCCTAATGCCATTCGTGTTCTTCTTCCTGGTAGTAAAATTGATATTATTCGTCAACTTGTAAAAGCTGGTGAAGAATATGTCAATCCTTTCACTACAAAATCAGCTGAAGATGTAGTTCCAAGTGTCTTTGACCATGATACTTACATTACACATATTGTAGGTATTGAACTTGGTAAGAATGGTTCAAAGTTTGCTGATATGCTTGCTATGAAAGTTATGGGATTTTAATCTCATAATACTCATAATGTAACTTATGGATATAATAATACTGTCAATAGTAGTTTTGTAACATTAGGTTTCGACTAAAATAAATTTTAGTCTTAAATTTAATACAAACTACTATTGACAATGTTATTTATATTTACTATTTTTGACACAAACAAACCGTAAGTGAGTTTGTTAATAATAAGACTTCTATTAATCAAAAACAATTTCAAATTATGGCTAAAATGGCTGCTGCTCTTACAGATGAGCAAAAAAGTAAACTTGCAGAAGTTTCTGCTAACGCTTCTGAATCTACTGATTCTAAAGAGAACAAAGGTGCAAAACGTAATCGTATTGACCTTGAAAAGGCTAATGAAAACAAAAAGCCTGCTACTGAAGAATCCTATGCTCGTAAACCTTTTATAAAAGGTAATGGAAATTACCATAAGCCTTTTAAAGGTAATGCTACAGAGAATATGGACGCTATCATTGAGCGTTTTGGTGAGTTTAATGTTAAGATTGCTACTCTTATGAAATACAATGCTGAGATTAGACGTTTCACTGCTCTTGGCATTCTTAATTGGCTTACACAAAAAGGTGTTATCAATGCCAAATCAAAGTACGTTACTTTCAAATGGAACAAATTCGTTGTTCGAGTTGATGGTCTTAATAAAGAATTCTCTTACAAAGAAGATTTCTTTATCAATGCTCTTGTAGCCAGCTTTGCAAGTCTTGCTAATTATGCAACATTTGTAATTAATGATTTCATTAAATATGAAATCGAGGCTGATGCTAATGATGTTCTCAATAGCACTGACATTGATGAACTTACCATCAAAGATGGCTTTGATAAGCCAAAAGAGGAAATAACAGATTCTGAATAAACTGCCTGTAAAGAAGTTGTACCATATATTGCTTCTATTAGTTCTATTAACAAAAATCCCACTGATAAAGAGTCTGGAACTAATAGAAGCATTATTAAAACAAATATTATAGATATGATTGATTTTACTAATCCTTATGTCTATATTATTGGTATAATTCTTCTTTATGTTATCATAATGGTTCTTAAAGTTCTAATAAGAACTTGTGATAAAAGAGCTAATGATAACATTTATAAGAATTATCCCTCTAAAGGCAGGAAAGATTAAACTATTAATAAATTTGTTATGGGTTGGATTTTAACAATTATTGCTTGTATTGTCTTTCTTAAAGTTTGGAATAAGATTTCAGGCGATGACAAGAAAGATAAAGAACTTGAAAAGCAATTTGAAAAAGAACTTCAAGATGAAAAATGACAATAATATGTCAATAGAAATATCTAATGATTATTATGCTAATGATTATGATGATATTTCTGAGAAACAAACAAATGAATTAGTAGATGATTCTGACGATGACGCTGCTGAAATATTTGGTTACTAAGGTTTTTTGTTTTATTAGTATTATAACTATTATTCGTTGTGAAATGCGTAATAGTTTTCTTTATGGAAGTATCGTTTGAATTGGCAAGACTATTAATAAATGAAACAATTATTACAATAGTAATATTAATATTCAAGATAAGTATTGAGTTAGGTTACAAAAACTTTCCGACCATTCTCATTTAATTAATAATATAGGTTCGAATCCTGTTACTTCCACAAATTAAAATTTTAATATTATGAATGATGAAAATAAAAAAGCATTTCGTGATTTAATGTCATTTCAAATTCCTATTCTTATTTGGATTATGACATTAATTGTAGCACTTAGTAGTGTTGGAAATTATATGAATACTAATAATATTTCATTTTTTCCTATTGGAATTTTTATGATTCTTATTGGAATAATAAATCTTGTTGGTATTGTTCTTGTTATTAAAAATCATGATAAAAATATATAAAACTTTAATATTGGCTTCATAGCTCAGTTGGTAGAGCATAACACTTTTAATGTTAGGGTCACGAGTTCGAGCCTCGTTGAAGTCACAGCACCAATTCTTGGTGTCATTGTGATTATTGCTTATTAAAGTACTATCTGTTGTGAAACACATAGTACTTCCTTGCTTTGGTGGTGAAATTGGTAGACACGAGGGACTTAAAATCCCTTGGACTGAAATAGTCCTTACGGGTTCGATTCCCGTCCGAAGCACTAATTTTGAAGTATGGTGTAATGGCAGCACAAGAGATTTTGGTTCTCTTTGTAGAGGTTCGAATCCTCTTACTTCAACAAAACGTTGTGATAACGAATCCAAGATATTTTTTAAAGTCAGTTGTTGTCATAGAACTATTAATGAACTTGTAAGTATTCTTTATCTTGGAAATTCAATTATTGCAGTAATTGAATTTGGTAATGCTGATATTAATAAGATTACACTATATCTTTATTAATATCAGCATTATTTTTATTTGTTATTTCAATTCTTTGACCATTTCCTTGGCTTCTGAATAACTTTTATTCTATAAATGATAAACTATATCACTTATAAAAATAACATCATCAGAAAGCCTATAAATCGAGTAAAAATAATAAAATTTATAAATTTTTAATGTTATGAGTTACAATAAAAGTATCCTTAAATTTACAGATGACTTTTGTGAATATACTAATAAAGTTTCTCCTAATAATTTTGATGATAAATATCAAGTATTATGCAAATTTAATGAACTAAAATAAAATATTATGATTATTGATTTTGATGATTATGATGGATATTATATTGCATCAATGATTGCTGACAAACTTCCTAATTTAATGGATTGTATTACTATTAAAGCAAGGTGTGGACAAATTTCTGGTAAAGTTATAAGTATTGAAAAAGAATATGACACTATTAGAAATTGTGTTAGAGCTATTGTTAGAATTGATTATAAAATTTATAAATAATAAAATATGATTTGGAAAGTTTATGATAAAACCGATACTCTATTAGAAACTATTGTTTCTGATATTGATTATTCTAATAAAGATACTATAACATTACCTAATAATAAGACTTATAGTATAGCTTACTGTGATAAAAAAGAAAAAATTATTTATATTGATAGATTAATATCAGAGATTGTACAATATTACGATATTCTTACAAACAAACAATTTTTTAGTAGTATTAATCCAAATTATATTCCTAATATTAATGAAAAAGTTGCTTTTACAAATATAATAGATACATGTAAAGGATTTGTTGAAGATAAAATTATTGATATTGATGGATTCAATAATATTACTATTATAAAACTTTATATTAGAATAAATAAAGAATAAAATATGATTGAACAAGTTAATCACCCTGCTCATTACCAAAATAATGGTAAAGAATGTATAGACCTTATGGTAGAAAAATATGGTCTTCGTGCTACTATTGATTTTTGTATTCTTAACGCATTTAAATATATTTTTAGATGCGGTAAAAAAGAAGGTAATCCTGATTATCAAGAATTAAATAAAGCTGAATGGTATCTAAATTGGGCTTATAAACATAAGCTATCTAATATAGAAACAATGACTAATATTCTTGAACTTCAAAATAAGATTAATAATCTTAGAAGAGATATTGAAGCTAATGGTATCGATAGCCAATAGCAATTCCTTTACAGGCAGGAGTGGGTGCGCAAGCACCCACGGTTCTGTTCTTTGAGCAATTAAGACTAATCTCATTAAACTTTGTCTTATAAATATTAACAATTAATTGTGTAAAGTAATGAAAAATTATGATGAAGCAACTTGTGTTAAAGAACTTAATAAAAAAGTAAGTTGCGAAGTTGTTGGTTCTGTTATTAATATCCTCATTGGAGCTACCGATTTAGGAAACGGTAGTTGGGGAAAAATTGATTTTCTTAGAAGATATTGTGGTTATCGACAAATCTTTGTCAAAGAACTTCCAAAACTTACTAAGAAAGTTCGCATTGCTAGTGATGTTGAAGACATTGAAGTTACTCCTAAAAGAAGAAAAAAAGGACTTCTTATTGATGCTAAAGTTAATATAAACTTTAAGTATAAATAAGTCATGCCTACATTTGACCTTTCTCTTGTAAAAAAGCCTAAAATCAAGAGAAAAGATAGTTTTAACAAAATTAAAGGCAAATATACTGTTATTCAAAGAAATATTAAAGGCGTTTGTTGTATTACTTTAGAAGGTTTTTATTATGTTCAATTTGGTGAACATTTATATGAATTTACTTCTGAAAGTTATAATACTGTTACTAACGATTATTATTCTAAACAATTAGTTAATGGTAAAATTGTTCATATTAAAACACTTAAAGATAATAATAAGTGGGATGGTGAATATTTTCCATTTGCTCCTGGAGTAATAGTTAAAGGTAATATTGTACGACATAATATCCTTAATGATTATTTCTTTGATTTAAAAGGAACTTATTGTGATTGGAAATATCTTGAAACAACTGAAAGTTTTAAGTTCTTTCGAGATAACTATGAAACAATAAGAGCAAATCAAAATAATGGATAACCTTGAAATTGTAAGTAACAATACAATAAAAAGAACTAATCCAAATATAAATTTTACACAAAGTCAACAAGTGGCTATTGATGGACTTCTTGAGTTCATTAATAGCCCTTTTGATTCTGGTAAATTTATTAATGGATTAATAGGTTCGGGCGGTACTGGTAAAACTTTTACTATTAATTATATAATTAATGCCTGTAATTATGCTATAAGTACAATTCGTTGTACTGCTCCAACTCATAAAGCTTGTAGAGTTTTAAGTCAAGCTCTTAATGGACTTAAAGTCGAAACTATACAATCTACATTTGGTTTTAGACTTGATACTAAACTTGAAGATTTTGATTATAATAACCCTAGATTTTCTCCAATTAGTACTCCTAAACTTGAGAATATTAGAGTTTTAATAATAGATGAAAGTTCTATGCTTCCTGCTAAACTTGTTAATTATATTATTAAAATTTGTAAGCCTCTTGGAATTAAAATTATTTTTATTGGAGATTCAAGTCAATTACCACCTGTAAATGAAAAAATAAGTACTGCTTTTAATGTTTGTAATAAACTATATCAACTTACTGAAATAGTAAGACAAGAAGATAACAATCCTATATTATTCCTTTTAAACATACTTCGAGAAGATATTAAAAATAATACTTATAAATTTATTTCTTACGTTAATGCTAATTTAAATTCACAAAATGTTAATGAATTTGGAGATGGATATTTTATTTGTAATCCTAATGATTTTACTCAATTAATTGATGAAAGATTCAGAGATGAAGAATATCTTAAAAATATCAATCTTTATAAAATCATTGGATATACAAATGATAAAGTTGCTATATGGAATAATTTTGTAAGAAATAGAATTATTAAAGATGCTGATAAAACTATTATTAATAAAAATGACTTAATCATGTCTTATCAGACTATTGTAAATGAATTTAATTCAATAGTTATTAATAATAGTGAAGAATATATAGTTAAAGATATTATTAATTATACTGATACCATTTATGGATTTAAAGGATTTCTTGTTAAATTTCAAATGGTTAATGGTGGAAATGTAACAACTCCTTTATTTATTCTTGACCATACTGATAGATTTAGTATTACTAAATACATACAAGTTATTGGAGAACTTGTTAAAGCTGCTAAATTTGCTAACGGAGCTACAAGAAGTAAACGTTGGAAAGAATATTTTGAATTCAAAAAGAAATATCTTATTATGTGTAATATTAAAAATGCTACACAAGTTCTTTATCAAAGAGATATTGATTATGGATTTGCTATTACTTCTCATCGTTCACAAGGTTCTACTTACGATAATGTTTTTGTCGATATGAAAGATATTATATTTGATAAAAATAATAATATTTATAATAATAAAGCTGAAATGCTTCGTAGACTTTATGTAGCTTGTAGTAGAACTCGACATAAACTTTATATTTGCTATGGGAAAGCGGAATAAAAACAATAATAATAATTTTCAAGGTAATATTATTAGCAAACTCCCTGTAAAGGAATGTCATTATTGTCTTGGCTGTCCTGCTAGTCTTTATACTCCTAATGAATTTATTGTTTATGGTAAAGGAAATGTTTGTTCTCCAATAATGTTTGTTATTTATGATTCTTATAAGCATAAACAAGACAATATTAAATTACTTAAAGATGTTTATCAAGAATTATTTCAAAAAGATATTTTTGAAGAACATTATGTTACTACTGCTGTTAAATGCGAATGTCAAAATGAAATACTAATGCAAAGTTTTATTAATTGCAGAAATTTACTTTATGACGAAATTACAAGTATTATTCCTAATAAAATAATTATTGTTGGTAACATTCGTATTAACTTTGGTGATAAATATAAAATATATTATATTCCTAATATTTATTCTTTATTATATGGAGAGAAAAATATTGCTAAATTTAAAGAACGATTATTAGAAGCAATTTATGATTAATATTTGGTGCTATGATGTAGAGATATTACCAAATTTCTTTAGTATAACATTTGTTAATCTCAGTTCATATACTAAAACTTTTAAAGATAGTTGCAATATTACTATTAAAAAAGATAAAGAAAAACGTATTCCAATTCCACTTACTGAAAAATATAAAGTTAGTGATATTAAAACAATGCTGGATTCTGTTGAATCTAAAACGTTTTGGATTTCAGATTTTAACGATAGTCAATTACTTCCTTTAATCGGCTTTATTAACTCATTACAAGCTAAAAAAGACGGCAATAAAAACGTTTTTACGCACTGTTATGGTTACAACTCCGGAGCATACGATAAACTGATGGTTGCTTGCTTGCTTATGTATTATAATATGTTTTCAAGTACTAAAGAACTTATTAGAAAACTTTATGATACAAGTAAAAAGATAATTGACCTTCAAGATAATGAAGAAATATCAAGAAAAGATTATTATCTTGATTCTCTTCGTAAATATCCTCTTCCTTATTATGACGTAGATTTAATGAAAGTATTTGCACTTAATAAGGCTGGAACTATTATTGGTTCTGATGGAAAAAAATCTTATTATGGTAAAAGTCTTAAGCAAACAAGTATTAATCTTAAATGGTATGAACTTCTTGAATATGAACTTCCTCCTATTTGTGAAAAAGATGCTGAACTTTATTATAGCAATCAACGTTATTCCGGTTTTACTTATGAACAACTTAATAGTGTTATAGATAAATGGGATAGATTTATGATTCCTGAATATGTTGAACCAACTATGCATTATAATAAAAATGATGTTTTTATTGTATGTGAAATGGCTCGATTATATTCTGATGAAATAAAACTTCGTTATTCTATTTCTAATGCTTATGAAGTAAATGTTCTTAATAGTTCTCGTAGTAATGTTGCTGATATTCTTTTTACAAAATTTTATTCTGAATTTTCTAATCTTACTCCAAAACAATGGCAAGGTAAGAAAACAGAAAGACATAGTTATCCTCTTAAAAAAGTAATTTTTGATAATATTAAGTTTAAAACTAAACCTTTACAAGATTTACTTGAAGAACTTAAAAAAACTACTCTTTATAGTGTTGGTAAAGATGCACTTAATAAAACTATTGTAATTGGTAATACTAAATATACTTTAGCTACTGGTGGATTACATAGTCAAGACCCTCCTCGTGTATTAAAAAGTAAACTTATTGAATGCAATCCCTCTACGGGCAGGAGCCGAGCCGTAGGCGAGGCAATTACTGATTTTGATTGGGATAATTATACTGATGATAGTTATGTGTATATACATGCTGATGTATCAAGTTTTTATCCAAGTCTTATGACTGTTTATAAGATTGCTCCTGAACATCTTGATACAGGTTGTTTTACTAAACTTGTTGGATGGTTAAGAGATACTCGTGTTAAAGCTAAACATAGTGAAGAAGATATAATTGATGGTATTCCTAAAGATATTCTTGCACAAGCTCTTAAAATTGTAATTAATTCAATTTATGGAAAACTTGGTGCAGAATTTGGTAATCTTTTTGATAGATTAGCAGTTCTTAAAGTTACTATTAATGGACAACTTTTTGCATTTATGCTTAGTGAAGAACTTGAACTTAATGATATTCCTGTAGTTTCTGCTAATACAGATGGTATTGTTGTTAAAGTAAGAAAAGATAAATATTCAACTTTTCAACAAATTTATAAAAATTGGGAAAAATATACTGGATTAAGTCTTGATGAAGAATTTTATTCTACTTATGTAGATAGAGATATAAATAATTATTTTAGCATTGAACTTAATGGTAAATATACTTATAAAGGAGATTTAAATCCTGATATGTATAAAGTAGATTTATCAAAAGGCTATAACGCTCCTATTGTTGCTAAAGCAGCTATTGAATTTTTGGCTCATAATAAACCTGTTCTTGAAACTCTTTATGAGTGTAAAGATATTCTTGACTTTTGTAAAACACAAAATATTGGAAGACAATTTCATACTGAATTTTATAAAGGTCAAACTAAAGAAATATTACAAAGACAAATTAGATTTTATGTTTCTATGATTGGAGGAAATTTATTTAAAGTTTCTAAAGAAGGAACTTTGAATAATCTTTGTGCTGGGTATAAAGTTAATATTCTTAATACTCTTGATGATACACCAATTGAATTAAGGAATATTAATTATTCCTATTATGCTGATGAAGCATATAAGATTATAGACCCTATTAAATTAGGTATTAGTCCTAATCAAAAAAGTAATCCAAATACTAAAACTAAATCTGGTAAGTCTTTGATTAAAAAGAATGCTCAAGCATATTTTAATCTTTTTGATGATGAAGAAGATTGATATTTATGAAAAAGCTGTACAAAGTTTAATGGAGGAGTTTCAAGCTCATAAGGGTAAAGGATATTGTTATATTTATCCTCCTGCCAATCCAATAACTTTTGTTACTCAATTTATACAAAGAATAAAAAATAAACGTTCTTTTGCTAAAATACTTGTAGTTGTAGAAGATTGGTCTTTAGTAGATAAATGTAAATCTGCCTTTAAAGGAATGGTATCTATTGAAGATTATGATAGTTTTATAGCAGATATTACTTTTCTTAGTACAAAATGGATTAATACTTCTTTTAACTATAAATATACATTTGGTGTTACTATTGGATTAAATAATAATTATCCAATCTATGCTTATCTTAACAGAACGTGCCAATTCGTACTTGGTATTCTTACTAAAGATAACATGAATGCTGATTTTAAATATGGAATAAGCCATCAACTTCCATTACTTAATGTTAATCTTGATGAAAGTAATGTAACTGCTGCAAGAGTTAATACTCCTGTAAATGAATATAGAATACCTCTTCAATTTACTGAAGCTGATAAAGAAATTTATGATAAATATAATGCTTTCATAAAAAGTTGTAATACTATTTTTGGTGGTCTTGATAATATTACAAAATGTAGAATTGGAGATAAAGATAATGGAATAAGTGCTATGGATTTTAGATACAGACTTGCTGTTAATAATGGTTGGTCTGAAAAACTTGATACTAATACTGAATTTAATAAACAAATTGATGAAATATATAATCCTGTAAGTCTTTATCAAAGAGCAGAATCATTTTTTAATATTACAAGAGCCAGACGTGAACTTGTAATGAATAATGAAAACAAATTTGATTCTATTCTTAATATTGTAAAAGATAATATTACTAAAAAAATACTTGTTGTTTGTAAAGATGGCAACTATGCAAATAAATTAATGAAGTATCTAAATAATGCAGTTAAAGAGTATGACAAAAAAGAAATTGCTGGTTGTTATCATGATGAAGTAGAAGCAAGATATTTTTCTGATAATTTTGGTAATCCTATTGTTTATAAATCGGGTAAACATAAAGGTGAACCAAGACTTTTTAAATCTGCTATCGTAAGTACTTATTTTGAAGAGTTATTTAATTCTGATGAAATAAATGTACTTATTATTAAAGAAAGTTCAAATAATAAACTTTCAGTTAATGCTGATATTATTATCTATACAAGTAGTTTACTTGCCGATATATTTGATTTTAAGAAAAGATATATAAATGTAACATTTACTAATAATATTACTACTCTTTATAAAATATTTTATAGTGGAAGCATAGAAGAAGATTCGATTAATAGAGAAATACCTTCTACTCTTATTTCAGTACACGAAAATAACGAATTGCAAAAATTGCAACTGAATAAGACCACTAATGAAATAATCATATAGTAATTTTAATGATAAATTTTGTTATTAAATTAGAAAATGTTATATTTGTATCAGTTGATTAAACACACGTTCTTTGAAATATGAATGATGCCAAAGGAGAAACTTCTAATGAACTTCTTAATGAAAATCCAAGTGGAAGTTCAAAAGAAAATGAAAAGGCACATCAACATCAAGTAGTTGTTCAAGAACAAGGTGGAGATTTAAATCGTCTTAATCTTTTTGATGAAACTCAACTTGCTGCTGCTGAAAACTTTTTAACTAAAGTTATGCGTAGTGAGAAAGGTGGAATTAAATCTGTTAATGATGGTTTAGCTGTTCTTATGAGAGCTAAAGATTTAAATCTTCCTTTTAGTACTTGTCTTGAGCATATTCATGTTATTAATGGAAAAACTGGTGTTGATGTTCATATCATCAAAGCATTGCTACTGAGGGCAGGTTGTACTTGGGAATGTCTAAAAGACTATCAACCTCTGTATGAATATACAGACAGTATTAATGTTTATGTTGATGGCTCTCTTCCTGATTATTGTGTAAGATGTGTTTCTTCACAAGAAGCAGAAGATAAACGTTCTAAAGCTGGAGATAAAGATGATAAAGTCTATGTATATCCTGTTAAATTTTACAAAGATTTTAATGGGAATATTTATAGAGAATATCAACTTAACAGTAAATGTCAACTTGTTGCTAATCGTAGTCAAGCAATTGAAATTCAAAAAGGTGGTAAAATTCCTATTTTTAGAATTCCTTCTGTTCCTGTTGATTATGTTACTGAATATCATTTTACTCGTTGGATAAATGATAAATGTGTATTTGCAAATAGTAGATTTACATTTAGTGAGGCTAATGCCGCAGGTCTTTTTGAAAAAGATACTTATAAAAAATATCCAAGAGTTCTTATTCAGCATCGTGCTTTTACTTATGGTGCTCGTGATATTGCGAGTGATGTTCTATTTGGAGTTATGGAAACTTCAGAACTCAAAATTGTTAATTCTATTGACATTGATGAACAAGATGTTATAGATATTAATAATTGAAATTAAAGTGAAACTTACACTCAATTAAGTTATAAAAACAATAATCGTTTAACTTTTCAAAATTCATTTTATTATGAAAGAGACAACTTCAAAGAAGATGAGCTTCGGCTTTGGTGTAGTAGTTAGTGGTCAGAGAAACACTACTTATGCTCCTGAACTTGTTGCACTTACTACAAAAGGTGGCTTCAGACTTACCCCTCCTGTTACAAAGGCTCTTGGCCTTCAGCATGGGGATAATGTAATGTTTATTTCTAATGAAGATACTATCGATGCCGCTATTCGTGAGCATGTTACTGAACTTGTTGATTTCTGCTCTGCCAATGGTCTTGACATTGACACTCCAGAAGCTGCTATTGCAATTCATAAGGAGTTTGATGTGTGGGCTATCGCTAAGGGTATTCAAGAGTTCAATAAAGATGGTTCAGTTAAGACTACTACTGAGCGTCTGAGCAAAGAACAGAGAGAGGCTTATGCTCGTCAGAACTTTGATGCTATGGTTGCTTCTGTTGAAGCTAACGGAGATGACGAAACTAAAGCTGCTCTTGAAGCTGCTGAAACCAATGAGGACAAAGTTGCTGTTCTTGCTACATTCGTTCGTGGTACTGAGCTTCCTAAACTTACTGGTTCTAAGTGTGCTAATTCTTCTGCTATGCTTGGAACAGGCACTGTTCTTACCTTTACAGATTCTAATGTTTGGGGTAAGCTCAAGAACGGTATGAATCGTGAAGAGCTTAGTACAAAAGCTCGTGTATTCTCTGTTGATATTGAGAATATTCAGCATACTGAAGTTTATGATGGAACCAAAAATGTTGAGATTCCTATTCTTCTAATTGGTTCTTCTGTTGATGTTGACGGTGGTCGTATCAAGAATGAGGACTAATTTGGTTCTAAAATAATCATTCGTATTTCAAGTGATAATTGAGTTGGAAGTAATGAAAGTAATTAGTTACTTCCAACTCTTTTTATATCTAATGTTTAATTAAACAAAAATTACAAATTATGCCCGATGCAACTGTTAATGGAGCACAAAGTGCACAAGCTGCTCCAGAAGTAAAAAAAGTTGTTCGTAGAGGTATTAGTAATGCCACTACTGGAACTGCTCGTTTAAAATTTAGCGAAAATGATGCTAATCCTTCTAATGGACTTTTTCTTGCTCATGTTGAAAATGTAGAAATTACAGAAGCTACTATTGGTGAGGATAAAACCGGTATTCCTTCTTTTGCTGGACTTACTATTCCTTTCTTAAATATTTATTTTGCTTCTAATGATGCAGACGCTAATCGTCGTAAATATGTAAGACTTAGGTTTAGTCCAGTTGAATCTTCTGTTGAAACTATTCCTGGAGGAAAAAGTGCTTGGAAAGTTGATAGAGTTCTTAATTGGCTTAAACATATTCTTGACGTCTTTGTTCTTAAAGGACGTGAGATGACAGAAGAAGAAATTGCTGCACTTTCTCTTTCTTATGAGGATTTTGATGAACAAGGAGAGTATGTTAATGTTGATGGAGAAACTGTTGTTGCAGCTTGGAAAACACTCTTTGAGAATTTTGTAAATATTCTTGTTAGAGGTAAAGACGGTGCTCCTTATTATAAGTCCAATGACGGAAAGTTTATTACCGTTTGGATTAAACTTCTTCGTTATATTAAAGCCGGAAAGAAAGGTTGGCAAGAAGTTGATGGAGGAAATCTCACTTTTCCTCAATTTGTAGGCGAAGGTGCTATTGAGCTTTATAAGCAAAATGTTCCTCCTGTTATTAGAGTAGATGTTACTCGTGAAAACATTCGTCCTATGAAACTCGATAAGCCTAAGACTCCTAATATGCCTGCTGGACTTCCTGGAGGAGTTTCTATTGACGCAGGAATAGGTCTTGGAGGAGGACTTGGTTCTGATGGATTTATGCCTGGAGCTGGAATAGGCATAGAAGATATGCCTGAGTTTTAACATATAATTGCTGTTATTAGGGGCTATGAGATTCTTCTCGTAGTCCCTTTTCTTTTATTCAGATGGGAAGAAATGTTAATTCATCTAATCTTAGTAAAAATTATATTCTTTCTAAAGTTAGTCAAGTTACTATTTTTAGTACATATTTTGATTTACCTGTTCAGATAATTAATAATTGTATTGAAACTGGCGAATTAATACTTTCTCCTATCAGAAATGACCAACACCCAACTTGCGGTTTTCGATATGATAATCGAGGTAGATTAAAATTTAAAGATTTTGCTGGATATTTTTGGGGAGATTGTTTTGATGCTGTTGCTTTAGTTTTATCTACTATAAAAGGAAAACAATATAATGTTTCTAATAAAAATGATTTTATTGCTATTCTTACTCACATAACTTATACTTTTAAAAATATATTTTATGGTACTGAAATAGATACAAATGCTATTTCTTTAATAAGTAATAGTCTTGAACTTATTAAGAAAAAGAAACCTATTATAGAACTTGTTGTTCGTGAATGGACTGAAGAAGATAAAAAATATTGGAATAATTTTGGTATTACTTTACAATATCTTAATCTTAATTTTGTTTATCCAATAGACCAATATTATATTGATAGAAAAATTAATCCTCAACCTAAGTATTTTTATAAAGAAAGCGACCCTTGTTATGCTTATTATCTTGGTAAAGATAAAAATAATATTATGAATATTAAACTTTATTTTCCTAATAGGCATCATCAATGTACTCGTTTTATTACTAACTGTAATCATCTTGAAGGTATTCTTAATTTAACAAGAAATGATTATGATTTTATTGTTATTACTAAGTCTACTAAAGATAGATTAAGTATTGGTTGTACTTTACTTTCAACTTCACTCTTTTACAGGCAGGATGCCAAAAACAAAATTGGAGTTATTAATATTCCTCATGAAACATATAAACTTAGAAGTTTTGAGTATGATTGGCTTAGGTCTAAACTTTCCATAAATGGTATTATTGTTTCATTAATGGATAATGATAGAACAGGTTATCTTGAAGCTCAATGGCTTCGTAAAAAATATGATATTGTTCCTTTAATTATTCCAAAAGAATATGAAAGTAAAGATTTCGCTGAACTTCGTTCTAAAGTTACTTTTGATAATATTATAGAACTTATAAAATCTACTATTAATAAAGTTGAAGAATATGAGAAAACGAAAGAATATATTAGGAATAAAGAAACGAGTGATATTAGCCCGTTTTGATTTTAATTCAATAGTTATGGAAGCTATTGATGAAAATGATGAAAAATCTTTAGATAAACAAAGCGAAAAAGATAATATTAATTATTTTTTTAATAATATTTGTTTAAAAAATAAAGATATTGTTCTTTATGGAGAAATAAATCTTGAAGATAAAAAAGATATTAAATATCTTGAGAAATATAAAAATATTATTTGTAATCCTGATGCTATTAGTAATTGGATTGAATCTAATTTTGATTATGAAAAAGGTACTATAACTTCTAATTGTGAAGGGATTTATAAAGGTTATCAAACTTGGCAATTTCTTAAATGGTTTAAGTATAATTATTGTCTTATTGGTAAGCCAAAAAGAATACTTATTTATCATTATCCTACTAATATTATTCGTAAAAATGCTCCTAAATGGTTTACTAATTCCTAAATATCAACTTATTAGAACTGAAGGTTTAGAAAGTAAAGTTCTAATGGCAGGAGATGATATTATTACTATTGAAATTGCTTTTAATACTAAAGTTCAATCTGAAAAAATTAAAGATGTTATAGAAAAAGAAATCATTTATACTATTGTTGATTATGAGGGTAAAGTAATTAAATCTTATAATACTATATATGACTGACATTATTGTTAATACAAATTATCAAATGTATGATGATATACAATTTGGTAATTTTAGTTATTTACTTTCTAAACAAGACATTGAAACATCTCTTAAACAAACTTTAAGAGAACTTGATTGTACTAAACTTTATAAAAATAAACTTATTTATACTGTTCATACTACTCAATATGAAAATTCTGTAAATCTTTATATAAGATTACTTTTACGTCTTAATAATCAAATTCTTTATAATATTTATTTTGATAAACTTCAAAAGCAACATCAAATTAATATTAAATTTGAAGAAGAATTTAAATTACAA
>OMBL01000496.1_pt1 | contig 16924 bp, 15 predicted proteins | sample 1644871 | NCBI WGS metagenome assembly OMBL01 (sample SAMEA103958115, study PRJEB25191) | human gut metagenome | biome: human-associated habitat [ENVO:00009003]; feature: intestine environment [ENVO:2100002]; material: feces | place: Germany | collected 2013/2015
GGAGGATTGCGCCTTCACCTTGGGGCGGAGAATATGATAGACAACCTCTTCGAGGAGCGTCTCGCGGCAGGGGATCTGCTGACAATGGGGGAGGGACACGATCATCTTTTGGTGGAGACCTCCTATTTCACGCCGCCTTACGGATTCTATGACACACTCGAGACCATAAAGTCCAAAGGTATGTACCCGATTATAGCCCACCCGGAAAGGTACATCTACATGTCGGAAGATGACTATGCCCGCCTCCGGTCCATGGGGGTTCTCTTCCAGCTGAATCTGTTCTCTCTTGTCGGCCTGTATGGACGGCGGGCAAAGAAAGTGGCCGAGTTGCTGCTGAAAAAAGGTTATTATGATTTCACTGGAACCGACATCCACACGATCCGCATCCTTGACGGCTGTCTGGAGGCTCCGATAACGCCAAAAACATTGAACGGTTTTAAAGATTTGTGATGAAATCGCAAAATGTGTTAAAATCTGAAAGAAATTTTTGAATATTTGAGATTTTTCGTAACTTGTAGCCGAAATAACACAAAAACTATAAACCGCTACGAGTTATGTCAGAGAAGAAACTTCTATTGGGTGACGAGGCCTTGGCCCTGGGAGCGTTGCATGCCGGACTATCCGGCGTGTATGCCTATCCCGGCACGCCTTCGACTGAAATAACTGAATATATCCAGTCCCACCCTCTCACAAAAGAGCGCGGAATCCATTGCGACTGGTCTTCCAACGAGAAGACGGCGATGGAGTCCGCGCTTGGCGTTTCATATTCGGGAAAACGCGCGCTTGTGTGCATGAAGCACGTCGGCATGAATGTCTGCGCCGACGCTTTCGTCAATTCGGCTGTCACCGGGGCCAACGGTGGCCTTGTGGTCGTGGCGATGACCCGTCCCAGCATTCCTCTCAGAATGAGCAGGATTCAAGGTTCTACGCCGACTTCGCCATGATGCCGTGCTTCGAGCCTTCGAACCAACAGGAGGCCTACGACATGGTGCGCGAGGCGTTCGACTATTCCGAGGCCAATCATATTCCTGTGCTCATGCGCCTTACAACCCGCATGGCGCATTCCAGGGCTGTGGTTGAGGCCGGGGAGATCCGCCGCGAGAACGAGGTTCATTTCCCGGACGAGATTCACGAGAAGAACTGGGTGACCCTGCCGGTCAACGCCAGGAAGCGTATCTGTCAGCTGGCTGACGATGTGTTGTCATTCGAGAACGATTCCGTGGCCTCTTCGGACAATAGTTATGTCGAGGGGCACAACCACAGGATGGGAATCATCGCCTGCGGAATCGCCTGGAACTATCTGATGGAGAGCTTCCCTGACGGATGCCCGTATCCGACTTTGAAGGTGACCCGCTATCCGTTCCCTAAGGCTTTGGCAAGGGAGATGGCAGCCACGTGCGACGCCATCCTTGTGCTTGAGGAGGGACAGCCTCTCATCGAGGAGAAGCTGCGCGGCATCCTTTACGATCCGGAGGACAGAAGGTGGACGAAGATCCAAGGCCGTCTTGACGGCACTCTTCCAAGGACCGGCGAACTCACACCTGACTGCGTGCGCGTCGCCCTTGGCCTGCCGCCGATGGAGACATATTCAAAATCAGAGGTAGCTGTCCCTCGTCCGCCGGCGCTTTGCCAGGGATGCGGCCACAGGGATTTCTACACCGCGCTTAATGTGGTGCTTAAGGAATATGCCCCTACGGCACGTGTGTTCAGTGACATAGGTTGCTACACTCTTGGATATATGCCGCCTTTCAACTCGTTCCAGACCTGCGTCGAGATGGGTGCTTCCATCACTATGGCGCTTGGTGCCGCCAATTCCGGTGTGTGGCCTGCCGTGGCGGTGATCGGAGACTCCACATTCACCCACAGCGGGATGACCGGCCTTCTGGACTGCGTCAACGCCGGGGCGAGCGTCACGATCTGCATCTCGGACAACCTGACGACCGGAATGACCGGAGGTCAGGACTCCGCCGGAACGGGAAAACTGGAGGAGATCTGCAAGGGACTCGGAGTCGAGCCGGAGCACATTAGGACAATCATTCCTCTTCCTAAGAATTATCCGGATATGGAGAAGGTGATCGACGAGGAACTCAACTACAGCGGCGTGTCAGTAATCATCTGTCGCCGTGAATGCATTCAGACAGCTAAACGCCACGCGGCTGCCAACAAAAAAGCGTAATCGATATGGCAAAGAAAGACATTATATTATCTGGTGTCGGGGGACAGGGGATTCTCTCGATAGCAACGGTGATCGGTTGGGCGGCGCTTGACCAAAACCTTCATCTGAAACAGGCCGAGGTGCACGGAATGAGCCAGAGAGGCGGAGATGTGCAGAGTAACCTGCGCATCAGCACCGAGAGAATCTGGAGCGACCAGATCCCGAAAGGGGAGTGCGACCTCATCCTTTCGCTGGAGCCGATGGAGGCCCTCCGCTACCTGCCTTGGCTCTCAAAGGGCGGCTGGATAGTGACAAACTCCACCCCGTTTGTGAATATTCCGAATTACCCTCCTGTCGAGGAGATCACCGCCGAGCTTCAGAAAATCGGCAATGTCATAACATTGGACTGTGATGAGATCGCGAAACAGACGGGCTCTCCACGCAGCGCTAATATGGTCCTGCTGGGCGCTTCCGCCGCTGTTTTGGAGATTCTTGATCCTGAGAAACTCCGTGAGGGAATCACAAACGTATTCTCCCGCAAGGGCGGGAAGATAGTTGAAATGAATATAGCGGCCTTCAACGCCGGACTGGAGGTCTCCAAAAACTTCTCGAAATGAAACCGGTCTCCAGACAATCCATAGACGAAGTCCTGCGAAGACTTGACATAGCGGACATCGGCCGGACCACAATCCGCCAGTGTGTCAACGTCTCCCACGAACTGGAGAAACTGTCCGGAGAGAAGTTCGTGCATCTTGAGTTCGGTATTCCCGGCCTGAACGCTTGCCAGATAGGAATCGACGCTCAGAAAAAGGCGTTGGATTCCGGAGAGGCTTCGGTCTATCCTCCCGTCTGCGGAATCCCTGAGCTGAAGGAGAACGGCTCGCGCTTCATCAAGGCCTTTGTCGGTGTGGACATCTCCCCGGAAGGGATCGTGCCGACTGTCGGCTCGATGCAGGGATGCTACAACCTTCTGCTGGAGTGCATCCAGATGAATCCCTCGAAAGACACAGTTGTCTATCTCAATCCTGGTTTCCCCTCGCATTACGTTCAGGCAAAGGTGCTCGGATTCAAGACGCGGATGTTCGACCTCTATGATTTCCGGGGGGAGAAGTTCCGTGAGAAGGTCGAGGAGGTATTCGGTGACGGACGGGTCGCCGCTATAATATATTCAAACCCTAACAATCCGTCCTGGGTCTGCCTGACCGAGGATGAGTTGAAGAGTCTGGGTGAGCTTTGCACCAAGTACGATGTGGTCGCTCTGGAGGATATGGCGTACCTTTGTATGGATTTCCGGAAGAACCGTTCCGTGCCGTTCGAGCCGCCATATCAGCCGACCGTCGCCCGCTATACCGACAACTGCGTGCTGATGATCTCCGCCTCGAAGATATTCAGTTACGCCGGGGAACGAATCGCTATGGTCGCTATTTCGGACAAACTCTATCACAGGGAATATCCCGCGCTCCGCGAACGCTACGGCCTCGGCCGCTTCGGCGACAATTTCTCACTTACCTACCTCTATGTCAATTCATCAAGCTGCTCTCACTCAGCGCAGTTCGCTTTCGCGGCGATGCTTAAAGCGGCGGCGGACGGTGAATATGACTTCGTCGGTGAGATGCGTGAATATGGCCGTAGGGCAGGAAAGGCAAAGGAAATATTTCTGCGCCACGGGTTCCACATCGTGTATGACAAGGATCTGGATGAGGCTGTGAGTGATGGTTTCTTCTTCACGATCGGCTATGATGGCCTGACAGGTAGCCAGTTGCTGCTGAATCTGCTTCGCTGCGGAATCTGCGCCATCACGATGGTCGCCACGAGAAGCACCCAGGAAGGCATAAGGGTCTGTGTTTCGATGCTGAATTCCGAGGATGATTTCCGTGCGCTGGATGAGCGTCTTGGACTCTTTGTCGGACTTTATGAGTCTGGTGATTAATTATTTAGAGAATATTGCTTATGAAATACGTTAGTGCCGACGAGGCCGTAAAACTCGTGAAGTCAGGAGACTGGGTCTTCTTTCAGGGTAGCACCGCCGTGCCTGTGATAATCCAGGAGGCATTGGCCCGCCGTGCTGATGAGCTCCGGGGTGTGAACATCGTTTCGGGATTCAACATCACGAAAGGTCCGGCTCCGTTCTGCAAGCCGGAGTACAAGGACTCGTTCTTTGTGAACAGCCTGTTTCTGTGCGCCGACCAGCGTCAATATGTCGCGGAGGGTTACGGAAGCCTCATTCCGGGATTCTTGGGTGAGCTTCCGTCATTGATCCGCCGTCACGAGATTCCGATCGATGTGGCGTGCATCAACTGCTCTCTTCCGGATGAGAACGGCTATTGCAGCTACAACATCTCCGCTGACCTGGCCCAGCCGGCCGTCGAGACCGCCAAAATTGTGATCGCCCAGGTGAACAAGAGCATTCCGTACCTTTACGGCACGGCTATGATTCACGAGTCTCAGATCACGGCCGCTATCGAGTGCGATGACCCTCCTGTGGATATGCAGTTCGGTCCTCCGACCGAGATCGAGTCGGCCATAGGCTCGTACATCGCCGCCGAGATTCCGGATGGAGCCACCCTACAGATAGGTGTCGGCGGCATTCCGAACGCCATTCTGAACGGCCTCAAGGACCACAAGCATCTCGGCCTGCACACCGAGGCGATGACCGACGGGGTGTTCCGTCTGATGCAGACGGGCGTGATTGACAATTCGTTGAAGAAGGTTGAGCCCGGCCGCAGTGTCGCATGTCTGGCCCTTGGTTCCCGACATATGTACGAGTACCTCGACCACAACAAGGACGCGATGTTCTACGATGTGAGCTGGACGAACGATCCGCAGCGCATCCGTCAGAACCCGAACGCTATGGCCATCAATTCCGCCATCGAGGTGGATCTGACTGGCCAGATCTGCGCTGACAGCATCGGTGACATGATCTTCTCCAGCGTCGGCGGCCAGCACGACTTTATGTACGGTGCTGCCCTTTCGGAAGGCGGAAAGACTTTTATCGCCCTGCCGTCCCGCACCGCCAAAGGCCGCGGCAAGATTGTCGCCCACCTCGCTCCGGGAGCCGGTGTGGTCACAACCCGTTTCCAGACCCAATACGTTGTCACTGAATATGGTTGTGTCTATCTCCGCAACAAGAACCTTGCGCAGCGAGCCAAGGCCATCATCTCCATCGCCCACCCGGACGACCGTGAAGCCCTTGAGCGTGCCGCCTGCGAACGCTTCGGCTATTCCTTCCTGCGTTTGAAGTAGTTCTTAAACATTCCTGACAAACTCCAGCAGAACAGAATTGTAGGCCTTGTCCTCCTCCGGCATTCCGGACGAACCGGTGATGAAATGCTCGTCACCCTCTACAATGTATGTACGGATGTCATTGCTGACTGTCGCGGCCTTTTTCGTCAGCTTCTCGAAACAGATGAACGGCACCTGACTGTCTTTGCGGCTGTGCATCATCAGAGCGGGCCTTCCATGCAGATTGCCGATTGACTCCAAAGGTGTGGCATTGAATCCGTTGACTCCGAACTTGAGTCCGGCGTAAAGCGCTGTCGTGAGCTTTACCGGGTAGGCGAGCACCGGCGTGATGAATCTACTGAACTGCCAGCCCATGAAATCCTGAACCGATGAATATGCCGACAGGGTGATGAGTGCGTCGCTGTCCCCGTGCCCACGGAGATCCGGCATTAGAGTGGTGAGTCCAATCTCGCGGAACTCTCTGGCGTGACCGTAAAACGCTGTGACCGAAGGATTCTCGATGCCTGAGATGCAGATGACCGCACCCTTGACCTCACCTTCCGGCTTGACTTCAAGCGTGTGGATCCTGAATCCGTCCGCTGTTGTGAGCCAAAGCGTGTCCGGATCCGGCAGCCCGGCCTCCTCCGCCCTGTACACCCGATGGTAAGTGACGTGCTTGTCGCAGAACAGATGCAGCAACCCCGCCGCCTCACCGCTGTCCACCCAGCGTGTAACTCGTACGGAATCATATTGCAAAATTAGTCAGAATACGCCTCCCGCCAATGCTTCCTGATGGACAATGGTGTTGTGCAACGTCTTGATACACTTCCAGTCACCGGGCTTGTCGAAGTGCCAGTGATGGACAATGGTGTTGTGCAACGTCTTGATACACTGATCAGTTCTTTCGAGTGCTGTGGACATTAAGCGGCTTTCCCTATTCTAACCTGTCTGACGGCGGCTGCTTCCCCTCTTGGAATATGGTAGGACATCAACACGTGTGAATATTCAACCTATTTTCACCCGAGTTGATCGTTTGTGAACCTGACGGGTGAGATTAGGGCATATTCTCACCCGGTTCTGTTAGGTGGAGAAAAAAAGTTATGGCAATTGCGGGTGTGAAACGGTTGACTTCCCGGATATTATTCTTACATTTGCGACGTACTGAATGCCGCGGAACATAGAATCCGCAAAGCGAGTTAGGTTATATCGCACCTGACTCGTTTTTTTGTTTTCAGTAAGCCTCGGGTGCCGAAAGGCCATTATCGCCCCCGAGACTGATTCCCAATAACATCCTGGGTGAGAATATGGCGGGTTCTCACCCGAGTTAAACCTGAACATTATGAAAAAGATCTCTTATGCTGAGTCTGAAAGAATGTGTGAGGCTACATTCCGTGGCTGTGATGCCTGGTGGCATCTTTACACTGCCGGGAAAATGTCATCGATATTGTTTGTTGACGATGACGATTATCGTTATGCGATGAATCTGCTGGCCAGATGTCATAAGGAAACCGGCTCCATCACCATCGTCGCCTTTGAGATTATGAGCAATCATATTCATATAGTGTTGTGTGGAAGTGAACATAACGCAAGGCGTCTTTTCGATCTTTTTCGGCGGAGACTCTGCCGGTATCTCACAAAAAAGAACAGCGGCGCGGATATGAAATCATTCAGGATGAGCCTGAAATCTGTCTGTGATCTGAGAACACTCAGAAACACAATCGTCTATGTGAACCGTAACGGGTACGTCGTGAACCCGGCGTACACTCCTTTCTCTTACCCGTGGGGTACAGGGAGGTATTATTTCAATGACTTTCCTTTGGAAAAAAGGCTGGAGGATCTGGGCTACATTCAAACCCGGAAAATGTTAAGAAGCCGTAGCCCTGAACTGCCGGGAGACTATCTTGTGATTGAAGGGCATATCGCTCCGCCTTCATATTGCTCCTTGAAGCTGGGAATGTCTCTTTTCCGCAATGCGCATCATTATTTCTCAATGGTCAGCAAGAGCGTCGAGGCTTATGGAGAGTTGGCCGCGGAATTGGATGATGGTGAGTTCTTGACTGACACGGAGTTGTTCACACAGGTTGTCAAATTGTTGAAGGCCGATTATGGAGCCGTAAAGGTGAAAGATCTGAGTCCCGCGCAGAAACAAGACTTGGCAAGGAAACTTCGTTATGATTACCATTCGTCCAACGGCCAGATAAGGCGTACTCTTAATATGACTCAGTATGAGGTTGACTCTCTGTTTCCGTTAACTGCCGGTGGCTCGTAACCATCTCGGGAGCGGTACCGGCTTTCCCGCACCGGAGGCTGATAACCAGAAACTTATGGGGTGAGGATATGGCGGTTTCTCACCCATGAATATCATCGTACGGTCTTTGGGGTGAAAATCGGTTGTTATCTCACCCGTGAGGTTGTCGATGGCTGACGAGTCAATTACACAAAACGAGGACGGCTATGAATTATTAGCCGTCCTCGTTTTTATACTTGGAACTCCCTTGGGGTTACTGCTTTACGAAAAGGGAGGCGAAACCGAACATTTCCGAACTGAAAGCACTGTCATCCCACCAGTTCTCTCCGAACGGCGGCTTGTCATAGTCACGGAATTCAGTAACAAGCCTGCCGTCGAGTATTGTGAACACGATAACGGACTCGCCGATGACCTCTTTGTCCTTGCTGAATGCCCGGTTGGCTGCTGAGAGTTTGTAGTACATGTTTGTATGTATGCCATACTTGTCCTCTTCATCAGCTGCCATGAACATATTGCTTTCTGAGGCGGTATTCTTACCTATTATTGTTCCTTTCGCTATCAGGTTCTTTGGCTCGGTTGGTGTTACTGTCGCCTCTCTGAAGTAATTCGCGAAATCGCCCTTGTCGTTAGGTGTTACGGTCACCACGCCCGAGTCATCCTTGGAAAAGGTCAGGGTGAATCCTTCATTCTTCAACGGGAGAAGTTCTGGCTTATCTTCCATTCCTTCAAAGAAGAAATCCACCTCATCTTTCGCGAACACCTTGCTGAACGTCCATATTCCGAGAATAGCGTCCGGAACTTTTACTGAATAGAGGGTGTACTCCGCGCTCTCATTGTCACCCGGGATGAACCTAACGGCTGCGTCCATGTCCACGGTCACCCCAACCTTGTCCCCGTCCTTGAAGCCGTCCTTGAGGGAGAACTTGAACGTGGCTGTCGACTTGCCGGCCTTGAGGACGGCGTGAGGGCCTGAATAGGTTTTGTTCGTGGCTTTGGTGGCCGGGTCGAAGACCACGTACGGAGCAGCCTCGCCGGTGATCTTGAGAGGAATGATCACGTCGTCGTTCAGGGAGAGCTTGTCACCGGAGGTCACGCCGGTCACCTTGATCTTGGCGACATAGGAGCCTAGCACGTCCGCTTTGGTCAACTCGAATGAATATACAAGCGTCTCTTCCGGATCCGGAGCCACGATGGTGACGAACTTGGTTCCGAGGTCGTAGCCTGACGGACACTCGATCCCGAGGTTCAGAGGACTGGCCTGGGTCAGATTAAGATTCTTTACGCTGAATGTGCCGGAGGTCTCTCCGGCCTTGATTGTGACCGGGACGCCGGTCAGCTCGAAATCAGTCCCCGCATTCGCTCCTGAGGAGTTGATCATGACACTGACATTCTCGGTGGCCGGCTCGCTGAGGATGACCTTCACATCGACGCTGCGCTTGGCATAGGCGGTGTAGAGGCTTTTCTCAAACTCGACAGTCGGCTTGTCATCCTTCTGGCATGACGAGATCGTCACCGCGGCCGCCGCGGCCGCCACAAATGTTAGAATTCTTTTAAACATACTGCTATAAATTAAAAAACAAAACTCTTTTCTTAAAAACACGAACCTCACTTGCCCTTGCCTGCGCTGACCGCCGCCTCGTATTCAGCCCTGATGGCCTTCAACTCCTCCCTTTCGGCAGCGGTAGGGATCTCACCTTTCGGTTTGATATAGCTTTTGGAGGCATCGGAAGTCTTCGGTGGAAGCTCATTGTAGGAACATCCACAGAGGGTAGCGCCGACAAAAACAGCGACTAATATAGCAATTATATTTCTTTTTGTGTTCATAATGCTTGAAAATTGTAAGTTGTCATTAATAAACATAGCCGGGATTCTGCTCCAGTCCCGGATTCAGATCCACGTCGGACTTGGAGATCGGAGAGGTGTAGAGGTACTCTCTCGTGGTGTATTTCAATCCGTTGCTGATCACCCACCACTCCGGGCAGCCGTTGCGCTTGAGCTCGTACCAGCGGTCGCCTTCCATGTAGAGTTCCTTACGTCTTTCATCGAAGATGGCCTGGAGAAGGGGAGTGACGGCCTTCCCCTGACAATCCACAACAATCCTGTCGTCGGGGCGGACAGCCGGAAGTGACGCCATTGTCAGGTCGGAGACATCCTCGATCCTGTTGCGGCGCAGCTCGTTCAGCCATCTGAGGGCGGAATCGTTGTCCCCTTTGTGATAGTAGGCCTCGGCCAGCATCAGCACGATCTCGGAGAGGCGGACCTTGCACTCGGGAGTCTTGACATTCATCCTTTTGCTGTTGAAGCTGGCCGCATAGCGGACATCCTTTTCAGGATTCTCTCCGAACAGCCTGATGAGTCTTGCGCTTGCCGGTCGGGAGGCCAGATAGCTTTTCGAGTAACTGAAGTACCAGTCCAGCTCGCTGGAGTTGTTGATGTGCGAGCGGACAAGCACCTCGCCCTTGGCTTCATATTGCGCGTTGATCATCCCGGCATATTCGGAAATCGGGGTGAGGGAGACGCCGCTGCTGGCGATGATGTCCTCGCAGAGAGAGACGACGCTGTCCCAGTTCTGGCACCAGAACTCCAGCTTCGCCTTGTAGGCCTTGATGATCCACTCCGTGAACAGGTACTTCGGATCCGTCGGGTTGAGCGCCAACGCCTTGTCCAACTGAGCCTTGGCGTAGTCGTAGGTCTGTCGGATGGTGCCTCGCAGCGGCTTGTCGTTGATGCCGAAACTCTCCACGACAGGGATGCCCGGAAGTTCGCCGGCCTTGGCGTCCGACCACGGCTGGCAGAACTCCCTCAGCAGGTTGTAGTAGATGATTCCTTTCATTGAATATGCCGCCGAAAGCGCGCCCCGGGCGATGTCCGTGTCCCGGCCTGACATATTCTCAATCACTATGTTGCAGTCTCTGACAATCTTCCAGCTTTCCTCGTAGGCACGCTGGCGGCTGTCGATCTCCTCGCCGGCGAAGAACGTGAGGCTGGCGCTGGTGCGGATGTTGGCGTCGAGATTGTCGGCGCAGCCCTCAAGATGCTTGATGGCGTCCATATTCCCGATGACATATTCATCACCGCCGCCCTCGATGTCCCGCAGGCGGTTGTGGATGATAGCGGCGAATTCCTCGTCCGTCTCGGGGATGACCTCCCCCTGGGGCTGGACGTTGAGGTAGCCCCGGCAGCCGGCGGCGCTGACCAGAAGGGCGAGGGCGGCGGCGCGCTTGAAGATGTTCATGAATATTCCCATGTTTTTCATTTCCGATTCTTTAGAATTCGACATTGATGCCTCCGGACACGCTTCTGGTGGTCGGGTAGGTCGCTCCCGGGATTTCCGGGTCCATACCGTCGTAGCCCGTGAACGTGAAGAAGTTGTTCATCGAGATGTTGAAGCTCAATCCTCTCATCCTCAGTTTCTTGACAGCCTCCGACGGCAGCGAGTAGGTCAGGATTATGGACTTGATGCGGACGTAGGAGTTGTTCTTCAGGTAGACCGCGTCGATGATGCTGTAGTCCATCGGGTTGTAGGACGAGAAGTTGTACCTGGCGTCGTAGTAGTCGTAGACGCGCGGGTACTTGACTCCGGTCGTGTGGGAAGGTGTCCATCTGTTCGTCCTGTCCTTCTCCACGTTGAGGTGGTTGCCGTAAAGGTCGCTGAACTGGGACTGGACGGTCTCCGTGCTGACTCCGCTGTGGGAGGTGTTGCTGTAGCTGGCCGGGTAGCGCATCTTCTCGTAGGTCTTCGAGCCGAGGGAGAACATTCCGCTGACGCTGAGTTTCAGCTGCTTCCACGATGCGCTGAGGTTGAAGCCGCCGGTGTACGGCGCGATGGTGGTGCCGAGGAAGTAGCGGTAGTTGTCCGGCTTGTTGAGGTCGGTGGCCGTGGCGATCTGCGCGTCAGGACGGAGCTTGAACTGGTAGAGTCCCGTGTCGGAGGCTATCCCGGAATACTTCCCGCTGAAGATCGCCCCGGTCGGGTAGCCTTCCACGTAGCGGTCCTTGGAGGTTATCCCGCTCTGGGAGACGGGCTTATATTTCAGAACCTTGTTGAAGTTGTAGGCGAAGTTGACGGCTGCCCCCAGGGTCCAGTCCTTTTTCTGGAGCAGTTTGCCGTTGACCGTGACCTCCACGCCGTTGTTCATGATGTCGGCGGCGTTGAAGTAGACATAGGTGAATCCTGTCGTGCTCTGGACGGGCGAGGATGTGACCACGTCCGTGCTGAGGCGGTAGTAATATTCAGTGTTCACCGTGAGCCGGTCCTTCCAGAGGCCGAAGTCCGGGGCGGACGGGATCGTGCCGAGGTTGAAAGTCTCGTCGCCGAAGTAGCGGTACTGCTGCTGGAGGTACTGCATCACAAGCAGGTGGGAGGTGCTGGTGTTCACGTCGCCCGTGAAACCGTAGGCTGCCCTGAGGGTAGCGTGCGAGAGATTCGGAATGGCTTTCCTGATCCATTCCTCCTCGCCAAGGTGCCAGGCCGCTCCCGCGCTCCATGTCGGATTGAACTGCCTGTTGCTTCCGAAGTTGGAGCTGCCGTCGGTACGGAACGACGCGTTAAGGACGATCGTCTTTCCGAGATAGTAGTCCGCCGAGGCGTAGAACGAGGCGTAGCGGGTCTTGCTGAAATATTCCCCGTTGAGTTTCTCGACCTGCCTCACCCATTCGTCCTGCGGGCCGCTGACTGACGGCAGGGAAGTGGTGCCGGTCTTCGGATCGTAGTTGTAGCGCTTTGTGAAGATCGTGTTGGCGTCCGAGCCTCGGACTTCCGCTCCCGCCAGCACATTGACGGTGTGAAGTTCCCCGAAAGTCTTGTTGAAAGCGAAATGCCCACGGACTACATAGCTGTTCCTGTCGGTCCTGTTCTGGGAGATGCTTCCGTAGAGATTTGTCTGCGAGCGGTCGTCGCTTCCGAGCCTGTCCCGGAAGGCCGTATAAGTGTCCTTGTCCACGACCTTGTCGGTGGAGTTGTTTGCGAATGAATATGACGCCAGCCCGACGAAGTGCAGAGGCTCCAGAATCTTGAGATCCACCTGCGTCCTGAACGTTCCGTTCGTGTTTTTTGTGGAGCTGTAGTTTGAGTCCAGCTCGCGGAGGAGGCTGAATCCGTTCTTCGGCATCACCTGTTCGACTCCGCGTCCGTTGTAGTACCCGAGGGTGAACCAGGTGTTGTCGGCGGCGTAGGAACCGTCATCGTTGTACGCCTTCTCGTACGGATTGGAGAAGTAGGCGTAGTTGAACGGATCCACGCTTGAATATGGCATCCTGGATTCCTGCCTTGCGGCCTCCATTCCGATGTCGATGCGGACCCAGTCCACAGGCTTGAGGGTCATCTTCGAGTTGACATTGTACCTTCTGTAGCTGTTGTGTATCAGCATTCCGTCCTCGTCGTTGACTCCGAGAGCGACATAATATGTGCTCTTGTCCGAACCGCCGCTGAGGGAGAGATGGTGCCCCTGCGAGAAAGCGTTCCGGAACAGGAGATTGTACCAGTTGGTGTTGTTCTCCCTTAATGACGCTATGTATGCGTCCTGCGCCGCCGTGTCGCCTTTGAGTTTGGTGAAGCCCCCAAGCCCGGCCCTGATCTGACCTACGATTCCGACAACCGGATAGACCACAGTGTTGTCCGTCAGGGATTCCTCGTACTTGCTTGCCGAGAACTCGTTCCAAAGCTCGTCCTCCCAGGCCAGTTTCTCCGCCGAGTTCATCAGGTTGAGTGTCCTCTGCGGCTTGATCGAAAGAGTGAACGTGTTGTTGTAGTTGATCCTCATCCTTCCAGCCTCGCCTTTCTTCGTGGTCACGACGATGACACCGTTAGCCGCCCGGGAACCGTAGATGGCGGCCGCCGCGGCATCCTTGAGGATGGTGATGCTCTCGATGTCGTTAGGGTTGATGTTGCCGATGCCATTCACGAATATGTCATCGAAGCCTCCGGTGGCGAGCTGCTCGGAACTGAGGCTTGGCGAGTCACTTTGCATCGGGACTCCGTCCACAACCCAAAGTGGCTGGCTGGTTCCAGAGAGGTTGTTAGCGCCTCTGATCCGGATCCTTGACTGCGTTCCTGGCTGTCCGGAAGTCGCCGAGACGGCCACACCGGCGACCTCACCCTGCATCAGCGCATCGACTGACGAGATGGCCTTGGCCTCGAACTTATCTGAATTGATGACAGCCACGGAGCCAGTTATCCTTTTGACAGTTGTCTGCGCGTAACCCGTGACCACGACCTGATCCAGCTGCGTGCTCTCCCATTCCATCACGACAGTGATGCCGTCTGTCTTGCCGGGAACTATCTTATAGACAACGTCTTTCATCCCTACCGAGGAGAACAGCACGGATTCCGTTCCATCCGGAACCTTGAAACTGAACTTTCCGTCCAGATCCGAGGTCGTTCCCGTGGTCTTTTTCTGCATAGAGATTATCCCCGCCCCGATCACCGGAGCTCCGTCCGTGTCCACAACCTTTCCGGTAAGCAGTACGCTCTGCGCCGCCGCCGTCATCTGTGTCAGCAAGACGGCCGCGATCCAGACAATCCCGCATCTTTGAAGTTTGGATAGTAACTCGTTCATATCCTGTACTTTTGTTTAGACAAAATCCATTTCCGTCTTTACGAGACCTTGAATGGTGCAAGATGGAAAATGCAAATGTACAAAATTGTCGATAAATTCGTTAAGATGAATCAGATTTATAAAACATTGTTTTATGTAACATCCTTTACTATAAACATAAGTTTTTATGTAAATTTGTAGCGTATCGTCACGGTAGTGACACAAATGCTTGTCAAATATGGTTTGTGGGGTTTTATGAAATCGAATTTAACAAAATCAGTTGTTGTCCTGGCTGGATTCGCACTGCTTTATGTCCTGACACGCATCCCTTTGGCACATGTCGGTGAACGTGTCGTGTCGTGTGACAGTTATGCCGCGGCCGCTTTTTGACTCTCCCTTTCGCAAATCCAGAGCCACGCTTGGCGTTTACATTTTTTACGGCTGATAAGTCACTGACGGAAAGAAGAAAAGAGTGAAATGAAAACGAACAGGATAACACTGCGGCCTTGGCAGGAAAGCGATGCCGAGGCGTTGTTCAAATATGCTTCCGATCCGGAGGTCGGTCCGCGTGCTGGATGGCCGGTGCACAAGAGCCTCGAGGAAAGCCTTGATGTGATCAGGAATATATTCACAAATGACCACACTTGGGCGATCGAGCTGAATGAGACAGGTGAGGCGATCGGCTGTATTGGTTATTATCCGAGCGGCGAGAGCAACATCGGCATCGGCGAGGATGACGCCGAAATCGGCTACTGGGTGGCCAAACCATATTGGAACAAAGGAATATGTACGGAGGCCCTTCGCCTGATGATCGACTACTGCTTCAATGTTAAAGGTTTCCATACTCTCTGGTGTGATTATTTCGTTGATAACCCCGCTTCCGGCCGAGTCATGGAGAAATGCGGCTTCCAAGACACCGGCAAGATCAACTGGTGCAGCCAACTCTACCAGGGCGATGAGAGGCCAGTGAAAGTGATGCGGCTGGATCCGTGATTTATAAGCGATTGATAGACAAGGAATAAAGCCGTTATCTTTAGTTGGCTCTAACTAAGGGTGATGAACTAATGGGTTGATTTACAGTTTATTGTGTATTACGGCGCTTTAAGCGGGTTAAAGAGCGTATAAAAAGAAACGACAGCGAAAAAATCAAAAGTCAAATTTTGGTAACGTGCAAAATTTGACTTTTGCCTTTTTTTCGCTGTCGCCTGCACATAAAACCGCTTTGCCTTTTCTACACTTTGTCACTTCGACAAGCTAAGTGACCAGTGTGTCTAAGTGCCAGGTGGTGATATGCCGCTACTCGTAGCGGATGGCCTCAATCGGGTCGAGGTTGGAGGCTTTGCGTGCCGGGTACCAACCGAAGAAGACACCGATAATGATGCCGAGCATCGTCAGGAATCCTCTGAACTTGTTGTTGCCTAGTGCTTTCAGGGCTATTCTGAATAGATTGGCGAAATTCATTGCAAAAATCTTTTATGAATATGTCAGCAGTCGTTCTCTGCCGGAAGCTTGGCGAGCGCCTGGGCACCGGCGGTCAGAGAGACGACCGTCAGGGCTGTGATAATGATGATAACGTACTTTTTCATATTCATTGATGATCAAAATCCGGTGGCGAAAGTAGTCGCGCGGTGGATTTTATTCAACTCAAATCGACGAACACCCGTTTTTCATCGACGAAAATGATTATATTTGTCTTTCAACCTTGGCGCGGAACTTCCAAGGTCCGGCCGCTGCTGGCCATTTAACACGAGAGTTAGTAATCAATGTATATGACAATGAAACTTTCAAATCTGATCAGAAAGACCGCCATCGCCGCGGCCTTGACCCTTGCTTCGGCCTCATTCGCCGGCGCGGAGTCCCGTTCCGACTGGAAGGCCCATTGGATCACTCATCCTTGTGTCCAGAGCACGACAAACACCTGGATTTCCTACCGAAAGGAAGTCAATGTGACAAAACGTCCGGACAAACTTATCGCCAGGATCGCGGTGGATTCAAAGTACTGGATGTGGATCAATGGCGAACTCGCTGTCTTCGAGGGTGGACTCAAGCGTGGACCGTTCCCGAACGGAACCTATTACGACAAGGTTGACATCGCACCTTTCCTCAAGGAGGGCAACAACACGATCGCCATCCTGCTCTGGCACTTCGGAAAGCAGGGGTTCAGCCACAACAGCAGCGGTCAGGCGGCGCTGATCTTCGAGGCCATATCTCCTGAACTGAAGATCCTTTCCGACAAATCCTGGCTCTGCGTTCCTAACCCAGCCTACAGCAGCACGGACGCCCCGCATCCGAACTACCGTCTCCCGGAAAGCAACATCCGCTTCGACGCGCGCAAAGAGATGCAAGGTTGGAATATGCCTGGCTTTGACGTCCGCCGCAAGATGCACGGGGCCGACAATGTGGATGAGATGGCGTGGCCGGCGATGGGCGAGCTTGTCGAGCGCCCGATCCCGATGTGGAAGGATTACGGACTCAAGGAATATGTCTCTGTACGTCAATCCAATGACACCGTCTATTGCAAGCTGCCTTACAACGCCCAGATAACTCCATACCTCAAGGTCGAGGCGAACGGTGGCGAGATGGTCAGGATAATGACCGACAACTATCGTGGCGGCAGCGAGAACAATGTCCGCGCTGAGTACATTGCCCGCAAAGGTGTTCAGGAATATGAGAACCTCGGCTGGATGAACGGCCACGAGGTTTGGTACATCGTACCCTCGGGAGTGAAAGTCATTGATCTTAAGTACCGTGAGACTGGTTATG
>OMBL01000501.1_pt1 | contig 16909 bp, 9 predicted proteins | sample 1644871 | NCBI WGS metagenome assembly OMBL01 (sample SAMEA103958115, study PRJEB25191) | human gut metagenome | biome: human-associated habitat [ENVO:00009003]; feature: intestine environment [ENVO:2100002]; material: feces | place: Germany | collected 2013/2015
TCTCAACGAGCTTCGTGAGATGTATCTGAAGTTCTTTGAGTCGAAGGGTCATCTGCGTCTGCCGAGCTTTTCGCTCGTTCCGCAGAACGACAAATCCATCCTGCTGATCAATGCAGGCATGACCCCCATGAAGCCGTGGTTTACCGGCGAAGAAGAGCCCCCGCGTCACCGCGTTACCACCTGTCAGAAGTGCATCCGCACCGGCGACATCGAGAACATCGGCCACACCGCCCGTCACGGCACCTATTTTGAGATGCTGGGCAACTTCTCCTTTGGCGATTACTTCAAGCACGAGGCCATCGCGTGGAGCTGGGAGTTCCTGACCTCCCCTGAGTGGGTGGGGCTGGAGGCCGACCGGCTGTATCCCTCCGTGTACGAGAGCGACGACGAGGCCTTTGCCATCTGGCGGGACGAGATCGGCATTCCTGAGGACAGGATCTTCCGCTTCGGCAAGGAGGATAACTTCTGGGAGCATGGCTCCGGCCCCTGCGGCCCCTGCTCCGAGATCTACTATGACCGCGGACCGGAGTACGGCTGCGGCAAGCCCGGCTGTACCGTGGGCTGCGACTGCGACCGCTATATCGAGATCTGGAACAACGTGTTCTCCCAGTTCGACAACGACGGCCACAACAACTACACCGAGCTGAAGCAGAAGAACATCGACACCGGCATGGGCCTGGAGCGTCTGGCCTGCGTGATGCAGGGCGTGGGCAACCTGTTTGAGGTGGATACCGTGCAGAGCGTGCTGCACCATGTGGAGCACATTGCAGGCAAGACCTACAAGCAGGACCCCAAGACCGATATCTCCATCCGCGTCATCACCGACCACATCCGCAGCTGCACCTTCATGGTGTCCGACGGCATCCTGCCCTCCAACGAGGGCCGCGGCTATGTGCTGCGCCGCCTGCTGCGCCGTGCTGCCCGCCATGGCCGTATGCTGGGCATCACCCGCCCGTTCCTGGTGGAGCTGGTGGAGACTGTCATCCAGTCCAGCGAGACCGCATACCCCGAGTTGCGTGAGCACGATGCTTATATCAAGAAGGTCATCGGCACCGAGGAGGCAAACTTTGCCCGCACCATTGATGCCGGCATGAACATCCTGAACAACATGATCGACGGTCTGGAAAAGGCACATGAGCATCTGCTGAAGGGCCTGGACGTGTTCAAGCTGAATGATACCTTCGGCTTCCCGCTGGATCTGACCAAGGAGATCGCTGCGGAGCAGGGCATTGAGATCGACGAGGAAGGCTTCCACGCCGAAATGACCAAGCAGAAGGAGCGTGCCCGTGCGGAGCGCCTGAAGAAGAATATCTCCGGCTGGAGCGAAGATCTGTTCGGTGCGCTGGATGCAGAGCCCACCGTCTTTACCGGCTACGAAACCCTGAACGACACCGGTGTCGTGGTCGCCCTGAGCGACGAGGAGACCCTGACCGACGCCATTGCTACCGATGAGGAAGCAAAGGATGGCGTGCTGGTGGTTCTGGATAAGACTCCCTTCTACGCTGAGATGGGCGGTCAGGCTGCGGATCACGGCGTGCTGAACAGCGCTGACTGCAGCCTGCGCGTGCTGGATGTGAAGAAGACCCCCAAGGGCTACTACGTCCACACCTGCGTGCTGGAGAGCGGCATCGTGAAGGTGGGCGACCATCTGAACGCTCAGGTGGACAAGGAATACCGCATGGCCATTGCCCGCAACCACACTGCCACCCATCTGCTGCAGGCAGCGCTGCGTGAAGTGCTGGGCGACCATGTGCATCAGGCAGGCTCCTATCAGGATGCAGAGGTCACGCACTTCGACTTTACTCACTTCAGCGCTGTCACTCCCGAGGAACTGGCCCGCGTGCAGAAGATCGTGAACGACAAGATCTACGAGTCCATGAACGTCACCGTCCGGGAAATGCCCATTGAGGAAGCCAAGAAGCTGGGTGCAATGGCTCTGTTCGGCGAAAAGTACGGCAAGGTCGTGCGTGTTGTGGACATCGAGGGCTGGTCTACCGAGTTCTGCGGCGGCACCCACGTGAAGAACACCGCCCAGATCGGCGGCTTCAAGATCGTGAGCGAGGCCTCCGTTGCTGCGGGCATCCGCCGCATCGAGGCTGTCACCGGCCGCAACCTGCTGATCCGTGCAAACCTGCAGGAGGCTATGCTGCATACCGTGGCAAACACCCTGAAGGCAAACAACGTGACCGCTCTGCCCGTCCGTGCCGAGGCCGTGATGGCTGAGAACAAGGCTCTGGCCAAGGAGCTGGAAGAGATCAAGGCACAGGTCGCCGCTTCCAAGGTGACCAGCCTGTTTGACAATGCCGAGGAGATCGGCGGCGTGAAGATCGCTTCTGCATACTTCACCGGCACCACCGGCGACACCCTGCGCGGCATGTGCGATACCATCCGCGACAAGGCTGTGAAGCCCGCTGTGGCGGTTCTGGTGGGCAAGGCTGAGGACAAGATCACTATGGCTGTCACTGTGAGCAAGCAGGCACAGGAAAAGGGCCTGAAGGCCGGTGCTCTGGTCAAGGAGATCGCTGCCATTGCCGGCGGCAAGGGCGGCGGCAAGCCGGACTTTGCAATGGCCGGCCTGAAGGACGAGACCAAGATCGATGAGGCTCTGGCTGCTGTCAGCGCCATCGTCAAGAAGGCTCTGGGCGAATAAGAAAACGGGCCCGCCCTCTTCGTCAACGCTGACGCGCGCTGCCACCTCTGGGAGAACTGGACGCAAAGCGGCCTGAGAGGGCGGGGACGTTTATAAAATATCAGGAAGGAGTTGTTCCCCATGGAAGATTGTCTGTTTTGCATGATCGCGGAGGGCAAGATCCCCTCCAAGAAGCTGTACGAGGACGAGCAGGTGGTGGCGTTCTACGACATCAACCCGCAGGCCAAGGTGCACTTTCTGGTGGTGCCCAAAAAGCACATCACCTCTGCTGCTGCGCTGACCGAAGAGGACGGCGCACTGCTGGGCCATATCTTTGCAGTGATCGCAAAGCTGGCTGCGGAGCAGGGTCTGAACAACGGCTACCGCGTCATTTCCAATGTTGGCGAGGACGCAGGCCAGACCGTGAAGCATCTGCATTTCCATGTTCTGGGCGGCGAAAAGCTGCCCGTCTGATTCCAAAAAAGGGAGAGCGTTGAATTATGGCTGAGACTTATACCCTGCATGTTGCAGGCCTGACCCGTGAGCTGACCATCTGCAAGGTGAATGACCACATGGACATTGCGGCTTTTATCATGCTGGGTGACGCCGAGCTGACCGTGGCTGCTGCCACCGAGCTGCTGAAAAAGTGCCCTGACTTTGATATCCTGCTGACCGCTGAGGCCAAGGGCATCCCTCTGGCTCACGAGATGAGCCGCCAGAGCGGCAAGCCCTACGTCTGCGCACGCAAGGGCGAAAAGCTGTATATGACCGACCCCGTGGTGGTGGAGGATCAGTCCATCACCACCGCAGGCAAGCAGAAGCTGGTCATCGACCGCAAGGAGCTGGACAAGATGAGCGGCAAGCGCGTTCTGGTGGTGGATGATGTCATCTCCACCGGCGGTTCCCTCAAGGCTCTGGATGCGCTGGCTGAGCAGACCCAGTGCACCATTGTGGGCCAGGCTGCTGTTCTGGCCGAGGGCGATGCAGCTGAGCGCAAGGATATCATCTTCCTGGAGCCGCTGCCCCTGTTCTTCCACTAAGCTGTCATGCGACGCCCGCTCTGCGTTTTCTGCGCTGGAATGCTGGGTGTTGAGTTCGTGTGTGCTTTTTTGCTGCAAACGGAGCTTTTTGTGCCGTTTGCGGCATTTTTTGTTGCCGTTTGTCTGGTGCTGTGCATCTTTGATGCTGCCCGCAAAGCGGCGCTCTGCATCCTGCTGGGTGCTGCAGTGGGCATGGCATCGGTGCTGTACACGACAAACCGGCTGGAGCGCATCCGCGTGCAATATGCCGCCCGCCCGCTGGTGCTGACGGCAGAGGTGGAAAGCGTTTCGGACTCCTACTATCCCGGCGTTGTGGACGCGGTTTTACGGGTGGAGAAGATCAATGGTGCAAAGACCTCCTTCCGGGTGGAATGCGAGACCCTGCCGGAATGTGAGGCGGGGCAGCGGGTGCAGGGCAGATTTGTGCTGTCCGTTCCGGCACAGCAGAGCCGGGTCGGACTGTATGCGGACGGCATTGTGCTGCTGGCAGAACCGGATGAGGAGAAACCGGATTTCAAACAGCTGGGGCAGAGCAGCAGCTTCCGTGCCCGCACCCACCGGCTGCAGCAAAGGCTCAGCGCAGCCCTGCGCCGCCGCATGGATGGCAAGACCGGCGGCGTGCTGGCGGCTATGACGGTGGGCGACCGGACGCACCTTTCCCCGGCCTTGCGCAGCGCCTACCGGGGCGCGGGCCTTGCCCATGTGCTGGTGGTGAGCGGAATGCATGTATCCATCCTTTGCGGTGAGGTGTTCCGCTTGGATGCACGCAGGAAGAAAGAACGCTGCTATGCTGCGCTGCGCCTGAGAGCAGTGTGGAAGGCGCTGCTTGCGTTGCTGCTGGTGGGCGTGACCGGCTTTACGCCCTCGGTGCTTCGTGCAGCGGCAGCGGTGTGGGTCAGTGCGCTGGGTATATGGATGTATGGCCCGCCGGATACCCTTACCTCTCTGGCGGTGGCCGGCATCGCGATGACAGCAGGCAGCAGCTATGCCGTGTGTGATATCGGCTTTGAGCTTTCCTTTGCGGCGGTGCTGGGCACGGTGGCAGGCGGTGCGTGCATCCGCCGCACCCGGGATGCATGGTACCGCCAGTTCTGGAAAAACGCAAAAAATCCGGTGAAGCGCCCATGGTATTTCAAGCTGCCGGAGCGCCTTTGGGGTCTTGCGGAAAGCGTCTGCATTTCGGTCTGTGCGTCTGCGGCAACCTTTCCGGTGCTGGTGCTGCGCGGGCTGAGCGTCAGCATCTGGGCAGTGGTCTCCAGCGTGGCGGTCCTCTGGCTCATCCAGCCCATGATGCTGCTGGGTCTTGGTACGGCGTTCACCGGGCTGGTGCCCGCCTTTGCGCCGCTGCATGGTGCATTCTCTGTACTGTCCGCAGCCTTGACCGGTCTGCTCGACCGCTGGGCCGTCTGGATAGCGGCAAAACCGGGCGCGGGGCTCTACTTTGATACGGCCTATGCGGCCATTGTCTGTCTGGTGCTCATCCTGCTGTGCTGGCTGGCCTTCCGCTGGCGTCTGCGTCTGCGGGTGGCCGTGCCCTGCATCGTGCTGACAGCGGCGGTTTCCGTTGGGCTGGGCAATGCCCTCAGCCGGGATGTGGTGCACATCGACCTTGTGGGCAGCGCCAACGCGCCGGCAGTGGTGGTCACCCAGAACGATACCGCTGTGGTACTGTTCCGGGGCGGGAATTCGGTCCGGAATGCAGTGGAAGAACAGCTGGCCCGGCGGGGCGCGGCGAAAATTGAACTGCTGGTGGACCTGCGCACAAAACCGGAAACGCCCTGTGCGCTGGAAGCGGAACAGAGCGTTTTGGCAGAAGAAATGTCTGTGAACGCCGCGCAAAAGCAGAAGTGCACACCCGCACTTGTGGAAGTCCTGCGCACCCGGAACGGCTGCCTTGTGCGGCTGACCATCGGCAACCGGCAGTTCGTGACCCTGAGCGGCAGGGTGGAGCTGGCGCAGCCGGTCTCGGCCCGGTGGCTTCTGGCATCTCCTGCAAGGCCGGAGGCGGTACAGTATAAAGAGGTTCTGGCTCTGCGGCAGTATGATTGGATGACCGGCGGAGCAGCGCAGTCCTCGTCCCTCAGCCTGCGGCGGTATGGCGGGCTCAGAGCGGAGTGATGCTTTGCAATCCGGGCAGAGTGTGGTACAATAGAACAACATGAGGGGAAAGGGGGGTGCCTGCATGGCCACCGAAACCAGGCTCCGGCAGCTGGCAGACAAGGGCTGCCCGGTCTACTATTTTTATTCCAGTGAACGGTATCTGGTGCGGCAGGCCGTGGCAGCGGCCACCCGCATCCTGACCGCAGACAGCGACGAGGACGCCACCATTCTGGATGGCGGTGCGCCGGAGATCGAACAGCTCATCATGGCAGCGGGCACCATTTCTTTTTTTGGGACCCGGCGTGTGGTGGTGCTGCCGGAGCTGGAACCCGGCAGCTATGGGGATAAAGATCTGGAAGAACTCAGCAGCACGCTTGCCAGTCTGGAAAATGCCGTGGTGGTGCTGGGAAGTGTGTTTGAGCTGGAGCGCAGTAAGCTCAGGCTGAACAAAAAAGCGCAGAAGCTCATTGCGCAGTGCAAAAGCATCGGCTACACCGAAGAATTGGCTAAGCCGAAGCCCTTTGAGCTGAAAATGATGATGATCGACCGGGCCAAAGAACAGGGCACCAGCCTGCCGGACGGCGCAGCGGCGGCGCTGCTGGAACGCTGCGGCGAGGACCCTTTCCTGCTGGAAAATGAGGTGGACAAGCTCTGTGCATTGTCCGGGTACCAGACGGTCACGGCAGCGATGGTGGCCGAGATGGGCACCGTGAGTCTGGAAGCGGATGTGTTTGAAATGATCCGCATGATCACGGCCAAAAACGCCACAGGTGCCTGCAAAAAGCTGCAGACTTTGCTGCGCCTGCAGCAGGAGCCCATTGCCATCACGGCGGCACTGATCGGCAGTTATGTGGACCTGTACCGTGTCAAGCTGGGCGCGGCAAAGCGCAAGCCTTACGGCACCGTGTTCAAGGATTTCGGCTACAAGGGCAGTGACTACCGGCTCAAGCGTTCGGCCGAGACGGCCTCGCACTACACGCTGGGCCAGATCGAAAACTGTATGCAGGTGCTTCTGGAACTGGACCAGAGCCTGAAAAGCCAGCCCACCGATGACCAGATCCTGCTGGAAACAGCGCTGTGCCGGTTGGCAATGGCGGGGAGCGGACGATGAAGGAAAACGAAATGATCCATACCAGCCGGGTGCTCATTGTGGAAGGCAAATATGATGCGGCCCGGCTTTCCCATCTGACCGATGCCATGATCCTGCTGACCGACGGCTTTGGCATTTACAGCGACAAAAAGCGCCAGCAGCTGTTCAAAGCGCTGGCGCAGAAAAACGGCCTGATCCTGCTGACGGATTCGGACGCGGCAGGCTTCCGCATCCGCACCTACATCACCAATCTGGTGGGAGAAAAGAATGTGGTGCAGGCTTACGTGCCCGCGATCCACGGCAAGGAAAAGCGCAAGGAACAGCCCGGCAAGGAGGGCCTGCTGGGGGTCGAGGGTGTGGACGATGCCATCGTTCTGCAGGCGCTGCGGGATGCCCTTGGCGCAGAGGCGGGTGCCGCACTAGCCCGTCCGGAGGGACGGCAGATCACCTATACCGATCTCTATGAGTGGGGGCTCTCCGGCAGGCCGGGCAGTGCCGAGCGCAAGGCAAAGCTGCTGAACGCGCTGGGTCTGCCGCCGCGTCTTTCCAAAAAGGAACTGGTGGAAGCGCTGAATCGGCTGTATACTTTTGAACAATTGAACGAGATACAGTTGAAAATTTTGGAAAGTTGACTGTATGGCGCAGGGGAGAGCACACTTTTCACCTCTGCGCTGTTTTTGTGTCCGGGGCGTTCCAGCGCTGACGCAGAAGCTCCAATGCATGGGTCTCAAGGCGGGAGACATAGCTCCGGCTGATGTTCAGAAGCCCGGCCACCTCCAGCTGGGTCAGCGGCGGCTGGCCGGCAAGGCCATACCGCAGCAGGATGATCTGCCGTTCCCGGGCGGGCAGGCCGTCCAGAAGCAGTCTGGCCCGGCGGATCTCGGCCTGCTTTTCGCAGACCTCCTCCATGCAGAAGCTGTCCTGCAGAACATCGGCCAGAGTCAAAGAGGAAGCCTCATCAGATTCCAGCGTTTCCTGCAGAGAAACAGTGCCGCCGGTCTTGCGCTCCCGCCGGAACTGCATCCGGAGCTCGTTTTCAATGCACCGGCTGGCGTAGGTAGAAAACCGTGTCCGGCGGGCAGAGTCGAAGGTGTCCACCGCTTTCATCAGGCCGATGGTTCCGATGGAAACAAGGTCGTCCTGATCGCCGGGCAGGGCGTAGTATTTTTTTACGATGTGTGCCACCAGACGCAGATTGTGCCGGATCAGCTTTTCCCGCGCGGCAGGGTCACCGGCACGCAGTGCGGCAAAGGCTTCGGCTTCCTCCTGGGCAGAGAGGGGCCGCGGAAAGCTGCCGCTTTCCAGATGAAGCGCCAGAACCAGAAATTTTGTGGCAAAAAATTGCAGAAGAGATAAAAACATGCCGACCCCTCCCCAAAGCATCATAAACGGTTTACTGCAATTTATGAAGGAGGGCTTGCCCTTTTTCCGGACTCCGGGGCGAAAAGCTCCGCTTCATTGTCCACAAAATACGGATATTAGTTTATATAGCAGCTTTGCGGAGCAATGCGCCTGTTACCCGTATATTTTCCCCACGATCTTTCCGCGTGCTGCGGCGGGCAGGAGCTTGCACAAAAGGCTCAGAAATTTATACTGTGCACCGGCAACATAAACGACTGCCGGGTTCTTTTTCTCCACAATACCGGCGATGTACCGTCCAATGCGTGCCGGGTCCATGCCGTTTTGCTCGTCATGCTCCATCTGACTGACGCTCCGGGAGATACGTCCGCCATATTCATCATCGCCGAGAATGCTTTTCTGACGTGCTTTTGTAAACCCGGTGCAGATGTCACCCAATTCTACGACGGTAACATGGATGCCGTAGGGCTTGACTTCGTTTGCCAGAGCGTAAGAGTAAGAAGAAACGGCGGCCTTGCTTGCAGAGTAAAAGGTCTGGAACGGAATGTGCGCTACGGCAGCAACAGAGCTGATGTTCACAATATGCCCCTTCCCTTGATGGCGCAGGAAGGGGAGAACCGCTTTATTTACAGTGACTGTCCCGAAAAAGTTCACATCAAACTGTGCTTTGGCTTGCTCCATGGACGTAAACTCCACCGCACCGGAGATCCCAAAGCCTGCACAGTTGATCACTGCATCAATTTTGGTCTCTTTTTGGATGACCTGCTGCACAGCGGCGTTGACCGCATCTTCATCGGTCACATCGACAGACAGATGGGTAACACCCTCCATAGGGATACTTCTGCGGCTGAACTCATAGACGATGCAGCCGTTCTCTTTCAGAGCGGATGCCGTGCACCGTCCGATGCCGGAGCTTCCTCCGGTAACAATGACGACCTTGTTGTTTTCTCCTGCCATGACTTTCCTCCTGAAAATGTTGATCTGGTTCGAGTATACCGCATCGCAGGGGCGGCTGTCTATACGGATAGCCGGATTGTGGAAAAGTACAGGGATCAACTTGTGTAAATTTTTACGCAGATTGGCCTCTCTTTTTTACACAGCCAATGCCAATTAGCGCTTGAAATCGAAACGCTGCGCAAGTATACTATACTAGTTATACTGTACAAGCTTGATCAAAAATCAGTATGCCAGTTGACCATAAAAGACATACCAGAATTGAAGTGCGCGGCAGAATCAAAACCCTACGAGGATGAAAATGAAATTCGATAGAAGACTTACAGATGAAATCTACACTTCCGATACGGTAAGGCTGGGAAAAGATGCATTTCAGGCCATGCAGGAGACGATCTATCATAATGGCGGTGTCGGAACCATTACCGGGTACTATGATGCCGAATTGTCGATCCTGTCGGTCAGTGATCTGTTGCTGCATAATCTGAACCACAGCTATGCATCCCTGATGGAGCAGACAAAGGGTTCGCTGAAGAATCTTTTCTATAAGAGAGATGCCGCATTTCTCGACAATGCGCGCTTTCGTCAGCTCCAAGGCGAAGGGGAAGGCCGGATCCTTACAGCAGATGGCTCTCCCGTCTATGTGCGTCTCTACAAAAAAGATGCAGTCGATACGGATGGAACACCGATCTGGATCATGTCAGTACAGATGAACTGGGCGTATGAGAACCTTGCGCTGGTTAATGAATCCATCCATTCTGCACTATGGTATTTTGAGTGTAATGAAAACGGTGAGATCGTTCATGTGAACTGGAGCCATGCGTTCCGGCAGATCCTTGGATATCATGACATTCTGGATTTTCCGAACAAACTGGATTCGTGGTCGAACCTTCTGCACCCGGAGGACTATGACCGGGTAATGCAGCTGCTTTTGGAAACGATTGCGGACAAAACCAATACTACAAAGTATAATGTTGAGTACCGGCTGAAAATACAGGATGGCCAATACCACTGGTTCCGGGCATCGGCGGAGGTGATACGCCGTCTGGATGGTTCGGCCAATCGAATTGCCGGAATCATCAGCAACATTGACGCGGAAAAAAGAAGCCGGATGCAGGCGCAGCGGGCAGCGGCATTTCACCGTGCATTTACCAGCGCAAACCTCTGCGAATACTATGTAAATCTGGAAAAGAACACCTTTGATACTTTCAAAGTGGAGCCCTCTTTGATGACGGCCTTTGAGCAGAACCACACATGGGATGGACTGGTCAGATTCTTTGTGGATAACTATGTGGTGGAAGAGGACAAAAAGTCTGTAACGAATTTCTATAATCGCGCCTACATCACGGAAAAACTAAAGGGGCTTGAGACGGAGCTGCGTCAGGAGTGCCGCATCGTTCTGGATGGGGAGGAACGATGGGTCAGCAACGTGGTCATGCGCGGTGAGATCGAAGATTCCGAATATGCGATGATTTTTCTGCGGGACATCACAGAGTCCAAAGCAGAGACGGCACGGCGGATGCAGATGGCCTCAGATAACGCATCGATGGATCTTTTGATCAAGAGTATGGTGCGTCTGCTGGACCGCTTTGTCGTCTGCGATCTGGAGAATGACCGGTATCGGTTCTATAATCTGCAAGGTGAAATGATCTATGCGCCGACGGGGGCTTACCATGATTTTGTGGAGCAGGTGGCTGCAAAGTATAAGACGTTGGAGCCATTGGCGGCGATGGACGCATTGTTCTCACCGGAAAATATCCGCAAGAATTTGCAGGATGAGAACGACATCTACAAATTTGAATACTGCTCCATAGACGAAAACACCTATAAGATCGCTTCCTTCATTCCGCTGGAGTGGGATGGCACAAAGCTGGTCAAAGCACTGTTGGCATCTATGGATGTGTCACAGGAGAAAAAGGCCGAGATCGAATCCCATAAGGCACTGAAGGATGCGTACCGGGCGGCGGAAAACGCAAGCCGCGCCAAGACGGAATTTCTCTCCAATATGTCCCATGATATCCGTACACCGATGAATGCAATCGTTGGCTTGACCGCCATTGCGGGTGCGAATATCGAGAGTCAGGACAGGGTGGTCGAGTGCCTTGGCAAGATCACAAAGTCGAGCCGTCATCTGTTGGGACTGATCAATGAAGTGCTGGATATGGCCAGAATCGAGAGCGGGCGAATGAGCCTTGCCGAGGAGGATTTCAGCCTGCCGGAGCTGGTCGATAACCTGCTCACCCTCACAAAACCGGCAATCGACGAGCACCGCCATCAGCTCGAAGTCCATATTGAGCACATTGAGCACGAAGCTGTCTGCGGCGACAGCCTGCGCATCCAGCAGATCTTTGTGAACCTGATGAGCAACGCCGTCAAGTACACCCCGGATGGAGGAAACATCACCCTTACGATCAAGGAAAAACCGAACGGCTTCTCGGAGCTTGGCTGCTACGAGTTTTCCATCGAGGACAACGGCATCGGTATGACGCCGGAATTCCAGAAGATCATGTTCGAGCCGTTCAGCCGGGCAGACGATCACCGGACGACCAAGGTGCAGGGCACCGGTCTTGGCATGGCCATTGCAAGAAACATCGTCAACCTGATGAATGGTGACATTCAGGTCGAAAGCGCTCCCAACAAGGGAACGAAGATCACGGTCACGGTCTATCTGAAGCTTCAGGAGAACGAGAAGGAACAGGAAAAAGAACTGCTCGATCTGCCGGTACTGGTCGTGGACGATGACAAGACCTGCTGCGAAAGCACCGTTGCGACCCTTCAGGAGATCGGCATAGCGGGCGAATGGGCCCTGACCGGTAAGGAAGCTGTGGAACGCTGCGCGGCGCGGCACAAGACCGGCCGCGACTATTTTGCGGTGATTCTGGACTGGAAGATGCCGAAAATGGACGGTATTGCAACGGCCAGAAGGATTCGGGAATGCGTCGGGGAGGACGTCACGATCATCATCCTGACTTCCTTTGATTTCAGCGAGATCGAAGAAGAAGCCAGAGCAGCGGGCGTGAATGCGTTTATGGCAAAACCGCTGTTCCGTTCCCGTCTGACGGCAACTCTGCGGCAGTTTACATCCGGGAAGAAGGAGAAAAACGCCCGGAACTATCTGCAAGATTTTGCAAATGAAAATTATGCAGGTAAGCGGATCCTTCTTGTGGAAGATAACGAGCTGAACCGTGAGATCGCAACCGAGATCATAGGCATGACGGGCGTGACCATTGACATTGCCGAAAACGGAAAAATTGCAGTCGAAAAGGTGATGGAAGCGCCAGAAAAGTGGTACGATCTCATTTTTATGGACATCCAGATGCCCATCATGAATGGTTACGAAGCCACTGCTGCGATCCGTGCGCTTGCCGGCAGCCGGGGCAAAGTGCCCATCATTGCCATGACGGCAAATGCCTTTGCCGAGGACGTGCAGCTGGCAAAGAACACCGGCATGAACGAGCATATCGCCAAACCGCTTGATTTGAATAAGCTGAACGATGTGCTGAAACGGTGGCTGTGATCTGTGCATTGCAGTATCTGGGCAAGCAGGAACATCACGTTTCAAGGATCTTGTATTGAAATAGCTGCACAACCGCAGCTATTGGGTTGAAAATAAGGCTGAAGCCCCAATTGCTCCAGCCAATGTCAGAGTTTCTTAATTGTCCATCAAAAATACGTTGGTACGTTTTACACTGTGACGATTCAAAAAACAAAGGAGAGGTGTTTTACTATGATCTACAAAAAGCAATACGGTCAACCGTTTGATACCGAAAGTGTAGTGGGTTCTTTTTTGCCCATGATGGAAACGATACCCTATCTGACCAAGGAGCCGGATGGTTTCTCCTATGCCATGGAGCCGCAGGATGTTCTGTATGGTCTTGGCGAAAACGTCCGTGGTATCAACAAGCGCGGGTGGGTGTACGAAAGCAAATGCTCCGATGACGGCAACCATACCGAGGGCAAATCCTCGCTGTACGGTGCTTATAATTTTATGATCGTGTCCGGCAAGGATACATTTGGCTTTTTTATCGACTACCCGGGCAAGGTCACCTTTGACTGCGGCTACACCGACCTGGATACCTTACGCATCACGGTGGCCGAGGAAAATTACGATCTCTACATCATTGAGGGCGAGAGCCTGACCGATATTGTGCACCAGTTCCGCCAGTTGGTGGGGCGCAGTTATATTCCGCCCAAATGGGCTTTTGGCAACGCCCAGAGCCGCTGGAGCTACATGAACGAGGACGAGGTCCGCGAGGTGGTGGCAAATTACCGTGCCAATCATATGCCGCTGGACGCTGTGGTTCTGGATATTGATTACATGGAGCGTTACAAGGACTTTACGGTGGATGCGCAGCGCTTCCCGCGTTTTGCAGACTTTGCCGCCGAGATGAAAGCGCAGGGCATCCATCTTGTCCCCATCATCGATGCAGCAGTCAAGGTCGAAGATGGATATGATGTGTACGAGGAGGGCGTGAAAAACGGCTACTTCTGCACGAATCAGGATGGCACCCCCTTTGTAGCCGGTGTGTGGCCGGGACGGGTACACTTCCCCGATATGCTCAACCCGGAAGCCCGCGCTTGGTTTGGCAGTCAATATAAAGTTCTGCTGGATCAGGGGATCGAGGGCTTCTGGAATGATATGAACGAGCCTGCTATCTTCTACGCAGAAGAAAGACTGAAAAAGACTTTTGCTCAAATTGAGAAATACAGCAAGCAAAACCTGGATATTTCCAGCTTTGGTGCTTTTACCGGCATGGTGGCAGAGCTTTCCAACAACGAAAACGATTATAAGCTGTTCTACCACAACACCAAACAGGGGCGTATGCGGCACGACAAGGTACATAATCTTTTTGGTTATAACATGACCCGTGCGGCAGGCGAGGCTTTTGAGCGGTTGGAGCCGGACAAGCGCATTTTGATATACTCCCGTTCTGCCTGCATCGGGATGCACCGGTATGGCGGCATCTGGACCGGCGACAACCATTCTTGGTGGAGCCACATTCTGCTTGCGCTGCACATGATGCCCTCCCTGAATATGTGCGGCTTCCTGTACGAAGGCCCCGACATTGGCGGCTTTGGCAGCAATACCACGGAGGATCTGGTGCTGCGCTGGTACGGCATGGGCATCTTCTCTCCGCTGCTGCGGAACCACTCTGCCAAGGATACCCGCCGGCAGGAACCCTACCGCTTTAAGAACAAGGCTGCCTTTGCCGGTATTTTACAGCTGCGCTACCTGCTGCTGCCCTACATTTACAGCGAGTACATGAAGGCTGCTCTGCACGACGGCATGTACTGTATGCCGTTGGCGTTCGCCTTCCCGGAGGACGACTTTGCCCGCCGGGTGGAGGATGAGGTGATGATCGGTGAAAGCCTGTTGATCGCCCCGGTATATGAGCAAAATGCCCGAGGCCGGTATGTTTATCTGCCGGAGGAGATGCTGCAGGTGCGGGTAAAGTGCAGCGAAAGCAACCGCATCGAAACCAGCGTGCTGCCGGCAGGCCATCATTACATTCCGGTGGAGCTGGATGAAGTGGTGTTCTTTATGCGCAAGGGACACCTTCTGCCCCTTGCCAAGGACGGCAAAAAGATCCAGAGCGTTGCCGATGTGGATTTTGCAGATCTGCGCCTGCTTGCCTATGCTCCCGATGGTGCATCCTATGAATACTATACCGATGACGGCGAGACAAAGGATTATGATAAGCCGGAACATTTTGTGCATATCACGCTGGATGCGGATGGAAACGCAAAGAGCGATCGTGCTACGGTCAAAGTAGAAGGATAATCGTCAGTCATTACGCAGTTCCTACAGAGTGACAGCGTTTCAGCTTGAAATGCTGCCACTCTTTTTTGTTGTCTATATCACAGATAAAATAGCCGTTCCATCTTGAAAACAGCGTAAAGATTTATTATAATAAGATAAATAGTTGTTACTTTTGCAAAGGAGGGCTGAAGTATGGCAGCACAGCGCACCTATCTGGCAATCGACCTGAAAAGTTTCTATGCCTCGGTGGAGTGCGTAGACCGTCATCTCGACCCCCTGACCACCAATCTGGTGGTGGCAGACGCCTCCCGCACCGAAAAGACCATCTGCCTTGCAGTGTCGCCCTCCCTGAAAGCCTACAAGATACCCGGCAGAGCACGGCTGTTTGAAGCCGTCCAGCGTGTCCGGGAGGTCAATGCCCAGCGGCTGCAGACCGCCATCCGGCAGAAAAAGGCAGTCCGGGGAGAGGACGGCAAATATCACTTTGCCAGCACCTCTTTCGATGCCAACGCCCTGAACGCAGACCCTGCACTGGGGTTGAGTTACATTGTTGCGCCGCCCCGGATGCAGCGGTATCTGGACGTTTCCACCCAGATCTACAAGACCTACCTCAAATATGTGTCCCCGGCGGATATCTACCCCTACTCCATCGACGAGGTTTTCATTGATGTGACGGGCTATCTGCCCTATTACCACATGAGCGCCCACGAGCTTGCCATGACCATGGTGCGGGAGGTGCTGTACAACACTGGAATCACCGCAACGGCAGGCATCGGCACCAACCTCTACCTTGCAAAGCTGGCCATGGACATTGTGGCAAAGCACATCCCGGCAGACAAGGACGGTGTCCGCATTGCGGAGTTGGACGAGCAGTCCTACCGGTATCTGCTGTGGAACCACCGCCCGCTGACGGATTTCTGGATGACTGGTCCCGGCACCGTCAAGCGGCTGGAAGCCCACGGCATTTATACGATGGGGGACTTGGCACGGTTCTCCATCCATGGAGAAGATCGTCTGTATGAGATTTTCGGCGTGGATGCAGAAATTCTCATCGACCACGCATGGGGCTACGAACCCTGCGGCATGGAGCAGATCAAAAGCTACAAGCCCAGCACCAACAGCATCAGCGAGGGGCAGGTGCTATCCACTCCTTACCCGTATGATAAAGCAAAACTCATTGTCCGGGAGATGGCGGAGATTCTGATGTTCCGGCTCACGGAAAAGAAGCTGGTGGCGGAATCCATCACCTTGGAGGTGGGCTACGACCGGGAGAACGTGGACAAGGGCGGCTACCGTGGTCTGACCCAGACCGACCGCTACGGCAGAATCATCCCCAAGGCGGCACACGGCACCGTCCGGTTCGATGCTCCTACCAATCTAGGCAGCACCATCATCAACGAAAGCGCAAAGCTGTTTGAGCGCATTACTAACCCTGCGCTGACGGTGCGGCGCATCACCCTCAACGCCAACAAGGTCACCCCGGACGAGGGCATCTATCAGGTGGACTTTTTCACGGACACAAAGAAGCTGGAAAAGGAGAAAAAACTCCAGCAAGCCATGTTGGGCATCAAGAACAAGTACGGCAAAAACGCCGTGCTGAAAGCCAGCAGCTACGAGGAAGGTGCCACCATGCGCCAGCGCAACGCGCAGATCGGCGGGCACAGCGCGGGAGGTTCGGATGGAAAACTACAAAAATAGCAAGATCGGACAAGAGACTGCCCAAAAGTATGGGGACATCATAGAGATGGAACGCCCCCAGACCGAAGAATCCCTCCGCAAGCACCCCCGCATGACCCTTCAGAATCGTGCCAAGATCTTCTCGCCCTTCTCTCCGCTGCGGGGCTATGACGAGCAGCTTGCCGCAGAAAAGCAGCGCACCGAGCGTGTGACCAAGCGCATTCTGACCGAGGAAGAAATGTCCGCCCTGTCCGATCGGCTGATGCAGGTCACCAAGGGCATGACCATCACGGTGCGGTACT
>OMBL01000508.1_pt1 | contig 16777 bp, 14 predicted proteins | sample 1644871 | NCBI WGS metagenome assembly OMBL01 (sample SAMEA103958115, study PRJEB25191) | human gut metagenome | biome: human-associated habitat [ENVO:00009003]; feature: intestine environment [ENVO:2100002]; material: feces | place: Germany | collected 2013/2015
TTAAACATTAATTTCCATTAATGGCCCATTAATTATCATTAATACGCGCTTCGCGCGGAAAATTGATGTTAAATTAATGTTCAATTAATGGAAATTAATGTTTAAAAAATGCTCGTAGCGCAAACCTTTGTCTCATCGTTTTTTATCCACAACGCTTGCGCTTTTCCTTCTCTCGCAATAAGCTGGTGATTTTTTACAAAATATACAGCCCGTGCAGGTTGCAATATTCGCGTGCTCTAACCTTGCTGATGTCGCAGCTCATGATCTTCTGTCCGCATGCCGTTGCGGGGTCCACAAGAAAGAGCGCCTCGGGCTTGTCGCCGGGATGCAGCTCGCGTCGCATGACGCAGAACGGCGTGAGCAGCTCAATCCATTGAATGTAGTGCTCCTCCACCATGGGGTGTTCCACGGCACCAACCTTCACCTTGAAGCCGCCCTCCACCTTTTCAACCACAGGCACATGCTTCTCATAAGCCCCGTCTGTAGAGTTGCCTTTCAGCAGCTCCATAGGTTTGCCACAGCACGAAAGCACGGCGCCTTCATGCAATACCTCAACGATGTTGCCGCAAATGGGGCAACGATAAATTTCTCTTGTCTTCGTCATAGTTTGAGTCCTCCTGTTATGTTGTTAGAATATCTTTAGTTTTTGACAGTTAGCTGATTCTTCTTCGTTTTATGATGCAAATATAGCGATTATTTCAACACGAAACAAGGGTTTGGCCAAAAAATTTTTTGAACACATTTAAATATGTGCTCATAATCACACGGTTAGCCTGATGTAGGCCCTGTCGTCGAAACTGTTGTTGCCCTCGACAAGCCCTTTGGTGGCTACGAACGACGAAATGTTTTGCGGGTCATCGGCGAGTTGCCGCGCCAGAGCATCCTCGCTCTCTTTGAGGGTGGGGTGGAGGAAGGGGTAGCCGTCTGATGCGAGCACGGCAGCGTGGCTTACGGCAACGGTGCGTGTGCCGGCCATGTAGATGGGCGTTCCGTCGATCACGGCGTAGCTTGTGTTCTGCCCTTGCAGCATGGCTTCAACGAGCTGAGGCTCTATGGCGCGGCGGGCATCGGCTGGCGCCATGCCCTCCTTTATCATCTTGGCGCGAAGGGTAGCGATGTGCTGCTCATAAGGTTTGGCGTTGTCGAAGAAGGTGTTGTCGACGATGGCTTGGCAGTCGCCTACCATCCACACCTCGCGTCGCTGCACGCTGTAAATTATGGCTGAGGCCGTGAGCCGTTCTTCGGGGTGAGCGCCCATGCGTCCTGCCACCCCGTGCCGCTCATACTCGTTGGCTATGCGCCGTGTCACGCCCTCACAAAACTGCTCCATGGTCGTTGAGGCAGACATGGTCTTGATGTGTTGCGAGATGATAAGCATGGCCAGTCGTCCGTTCTTCATCGTCGGGTCCAGACGGCGTGGCGTCTTGCTGGTGCTGCCGTCAATGACGGCTGCAAACCAAGGCGTTATGACCATGCCGTCCTCACAGTCGGCTTCCGTGTGCTTGCCGCAGATGTAGCTTTCTTCTATCTTCATGTTTTGTGAAAGTTGAGTAAAGATGTTAAACGAGGTTTCAAAACGCCCTCTTTCTCATTTGGTCAATTGAGGAAATAGACAGGCGAGTTTCTTGAACCTTCTTTTTTCAGCAGTCCTGTCTCGGTGAAATGTCTGAGCCATTTTAGGGCGGCGTTTCGTCGCAGTCCAAACTCTTGCTCCATGGCGCGGCGTGTCAGGCAGTTGTTGGTGGCGAAATAGAGGGTTATCTTCTCCTTCAGCTCGTCTTCTGTCAGGTTTGCCGACTTCGTTGTGAACGTTGCCCGTTCAAAGCGCACGCCTTTTCTCACCTCTTTCAGCAAGGTGGCATCGGGACGGAAGCGTATGTTGCGCACAGACAGATAGTCGGCACGCACCTTGTCTATAGGCTTGTCTTCGGGCATGTCCATGTCTACAGCCAGGGAGAAATAGCCAATGGATGGAATGTAGAAGCGGTGGCCTTCAATAAGCTCCCTTGTCATGTGCTCGCGCAGAGCCGACAGCGTGGCTTCCACGTCGCCTTTTGTCAGCGAACAGCTGGCCTGGATGTGGCTTTTCAGCTGTTCGGCAGTCATGGCCGGTTGGTCGAATATTTGTGCAAAATGGCGGTCCTTTCCTGTGCCTTGCGAGTTCTTGATTGAATGAATTTCGTATTTTATGCTCATTGCGTTATTAAGATTGTTTGTCGTTATGCAAAGATACACAATCGCGCAAGCAAAGTCAAGAGAAAAGGGCAAAAATATTTTTAGAAAAAACAATATGGAGCATGTGGCGTGGCGGAGATCTTACGGTCTTGCCGTTGAAAAATGCCTTTTAAATCATCGTACCCCGACCGAGGTACGCATGTACCCCGACCGAGGTACACATGTATCCCGACCGAGGTACACATGTACCCCGACCGGGGTACGATCACTTTACAGCCTGTTTCGCATGACATTACAGCCTGTTTCGCATGACATTACAGCCTGTTTCGCATGATTTTAATGCCTGTTTCGCATGACATTAAAGCCTGTTTCTTTTTGTGATTTTCGCGTTGTCATATAATCCTAAACATTCATTCCCACCAATACCAACCATAGAGACCAGGACGAGTTTCATGCCATGGACCTTTGCGCTTGGTTGTGTATTTGTATGTAAGCTCAAGCAGCACACTTAAAAACCTTTTTACTCATCCGAATATATAATGCTCTCAGCACCATTATCCGACGGCTTGTTGCTCATAATGTTGTGTGTAAAGTAAAACCAGGACCTATTAGTCTTGCCAGTTGTTTTGCAAATGTCGACAATAACGCCGCCAGGTCCAGGATCTTCCTCAATGACGTACTTTAAACAACGATAGTATTTGTACTTTTTCTTTGTTTTGTAATATTAAAAATCCAATATGGAATTGCGAATATATTTGACTGTGTCTTCAGTTAAATCATTAATTCTTATATTAATCCATTTTCTTCCTGTAGAATCGCCATCTGAAAGAAAAGACATCCAAAAAATCGTAGTGTCTTTTGTTACCTCTACATTCATGTGTCCTGTATATCGTGGCAAATCATCCACAGAAATACGGATAGTGTCTCTAAGCACCCTTACAGGTACCTTTCCTTTAGCATAATTAACAGCACAAAATAAAGCTATTAATAGCGTTATTAAACATTTAAAAGTCTGTTTCATATCTTTTTCTGTTTTTATTTTTTTACCTAAATACACTTTTAGAGCTTTGTCAATGAAGTTTTATTCTTTCTCAGCAGTATATGGATAAAATATCTTGTCATTCTGCTTCGTTGTAAGTTCTTAAATTCAACGAATATTTATTATCTTCGTCTAACATTGTTGAGCAAAGATTTTTTATCTGTACATTTCTATTGTGTTCTCCAACCACTTGCATATTTCTTCTTGCAAGGTTTTAGGTTCCAACACTTTAATCATGTTGCCGAAACTCATCAACTTCATGTAAAAGTCGTAGGTAGGGCGTAGCTTGAGTTCAAAATCGGCATAATCGTCGCATGCGAATATCTCCCTTTGTGTCGGATGAAGCGGTAGTGTTCGCATGTAGTTTTGATGATATTTGTCTGCCCTAAGAATGATTGTTTGTAAAGGCACAGATTCGTCTAAAACAATACCGAAAAACTCTGCAAAATAATCTTTTGCGTTAAAATCGTCAGGTAAGACAAAGCGGGTATTGCTAATCTCCACAGCTTCTATCCTGTCAAGAGAGTATAGTCGCAAATTTTTATGCTCTGTGTTTCTTGCCAGCATGTACCATCGTTGTGCCGACATCTTAACGCAGTAGGGCTCAACGAGAAACCTTTTTGGCTCCTTCATGGTGAAAGCCTTGAACGTTATGTGCAACATGTTGTTCGACTTCATTGCCTCAAGAACAGTAGACAGGTGGTCTTGGCTTGACGGGATGTTCTCCGTTAATATCCGGTCGTGTATTGAGAGGTTGCTTGACAAGGTTTCAGCTGTGCCATAGGTGTTTAGAAGCCATGTGCGCAGTTTGCCTTCGCTCAGCTCTTTAGGATTGGCTATATAATAATGGTATCCGCCGCGCTGCTCACAATCAATCAATATTCCAAACAAGTCGAGAATGCCGCTTTTCCATCTGTCGAAGGTCTGCCGTGGCAAATCTTCACCACGGCTTAGATCGACATTAGCTCGCCATTTCTCGTTGAGTTCCTTCAGCGTGATACGTCCTGCACGGTGAATTGTTTTTACAACCCAGATATATTTAAGAATTAGAGACATAGAGAAGTGGCTTAATTGTTGTTATAGCCAAACTCACGAGTGCCAAACTTACGCTTGTAAAGCGATTCGCGGTCAATGGCATGTTCTTCAAGAATCTTAAGTGGCAAGGTCTCCAATATGCACCATTGAAAATTCTTTCTTGCATAAGCGGCATCTTTTTCTATAAGGGGCTTCAGATCCTTGTCGCCACCATGTCCTGTGTCGGCATAATCAGCCCATCGTCCCCATATTCCTTTGGTGTTATATGTGGAGCCTACATATTGTTTTCCTGTCGCTTTGTCCAGAATAAGATAGATGCCGTTACAGCTTTCCAACTTCGCTTTCCATTCTGGATTATTTGTCTCGAAGATCATTTTCAGCTGGGTATAGTTAAGAACGACATCCTCAAAACGGCTAAAGACGGGAATGTTGTTCTCTCTAAGTCCACGGTCAATCTTTATGACAGGCATCTGGTTGGCATAATTCTGAAGCCAACTTAAAGGGTTTTTCCATTCTATAACAACTCTCTCTTTCAGCAAGTCGAATCCTTCAAGCTCTGAAAAATTAAATTTAGCCTGAGACTCTCCATTGTAATCTTCTATTTCCTTTATAACACCGTTGTTTTTGAAAACACCGACAAATCTTGATGATGTACTTTCTTCGCCGATGAAAGCCACGATATAGTCTACGTCTTTGAAACGCTTAGCCACTTGTTCGCTTTGGTAGCTGAGAAACACGTCATGCTCATTAAGGTATAAATCAAAAAGCGAGTTGGCGTACTCTTTGCCATCAATGAGTTTCACCTTTCTGTTGTCCTTATGTCTAATGAGACGGATGCGTTTCTTGTCTGCTTTGTCAAACTCTTCGTTTCGACCTCCAAGGAGGTCTTGAAAAAATATTATATAATCTTTCATTTTCTTTGTTTTTTGTTTTTATCTCCAATCGAATTCCTCTATACCGAGTATTTCCAACCCCAAGTATTTCCAAACTTCTTTGTCAAAGTTTGGCGTGTATCGCGCCATGGTGCGCAATGTTTTTTCTTCTTCGCCATTATGGATGGTGTTGTTGTATGTCAGCGCCTTGTCCCATACAGGTATCGGTTCTTCGCAAGGGTCAAGTTGGTAGAAAATTGTCCCAATGCGCTCTAACTGATAACCATCCTCTTTACACATGTCAAGAGTGAGTGAATAGTTGTCAAGCGGAAAACCGTAAAAGCCTTCCCCTGACATGGTGCGCGGTGATGCTAAGCAGAGAGCACCAAGTTCATAGCCGTCTTTTTCTTTCACCATTACGATATCGCCAGTGAACATCCGGCTACCTTTGCTGTCGTCATATCCCGTGTCTATTCCTGCAAAGATGGAGCGCAACGTGTAGCCGCGTCCTTCACAACGATGCCCAAAATAATCTTCTACAATGTCGGGGTTGTGGTCTTCTACAAACTCCTCGCTTTGTTGCCATACATACAGGCCTCCGTCGTCCCAAAAGAAGAAATCGCCAAAGTAGGCATATCCAAACTTGTTCCTGTTGATGACATAGCGAATGCGAGGATAGCAATGAGCTTTAAAGATGCCCAATCCTATTTCGTCTTTGTAGCGTTCGCAGAGGCTGTGAAGCATTTCTTCATTTAACACTTTGGGCTTGGTCACCGCATTGTGCTTGTTCTTTGTTTTTTCCATAATTGTTGCGTTATTGGTTATTGGATAATGCAAAGATATAAAGCTCATGCCTCATTTTGCGTTACACGTTTATAAAAACTTATTATCAGTTTCTTACACCACATCAAAACGCAGGTCGTCAAGGAGCGACTTATAGGTTTTTCTGAACGTGCTCACCTCCTCGTTCTTTATGTTGCTTTGGCTTACTGAGCCCTTTTTCAATGGGGCTCAATTGTTAAAAGTCGTGGTCCCAATAAAGATGTCTGCGATGATTGCGGGCAATGAAGTCGATATTGCGAGTAAAGATATGCTTACCCAATTCGCTTGGAAAGTTTCCGCTTAAATCACCATCCTGTAACATGTTGTTCTCAAGCAGATAATGCAGCAACTCTGGATGCATGATTTCCGTATTGATAAGAGCATCCATCGTTTCTTGTTGCAATGTATACGCATCACATTTCTTGTAGTAAGGGTTATAGCTGCATTTTATTGCATGAATGATGTCTGGTGCAAAGATTATTCCTGCCTTCTCTGAAATAAAAACAACCTGCTGGCCAATTGGCAACTGATAACCAAAATGGTCCATATCCATTTCTGACGTTATTTTCTTCAACCATGCTTTCAGCTGTTTTGTGTCCTCAAAAAAAGCAAGGCGCTTACCTTTTGTACGTTTCATATATAAAGGATAGGCACATTCGTAAGACTTCTTCAATGTAGCCTGCTGCTCATGCTTCTTGTCATAAATGGCTTTATTCGCGTTGAACACCACACCATTGATTTCCCAATCATTGTCAGCAAACTTTACAAGTGCTGTACAAAAATAAGAGCCTTTAAAGATGATGTCAGGATAAGCGTTCTTCATTTTAAACTCTTCGTCATTCGAGTTCTTCACCACAGCATATTCTGAATCAGCATCAATCACCTCAAACAAATCTTGCTGGCAATATTTTAGAGACCTTAGTTTTTCAGACTCCTCATGCATGTCATTTTCCAAATACATGTCAGCCAACCATAGATGGGCTTTTTCTGCCATTGGTCCTATCTCGCAATTCATGGAGAAAGAAGTTTCTGCATAGTAGGTCGCTTCACTTTTGTTAAAATGCTCTAAGTAAGAGTCGACATATCTCTCAAACCTGTCTTCCGATAAAGGAGAGCAGAGAAGGTAGGAGCGACGAAGCCATATCAGCACATGCTTCAACTTGAAATAGTCGTTAGCCGTGTCAGGGTTATAAATGAAATGATGCAAAGCCCAGTTCTCTTCTACCTCATCATCCTCTGTAAGAACCTCCATAATGATGTTTGATGCGTTTTCCTGCATTGCTAAAGGATTGAGGAAACGGTCATCAAAATTTCTGGACAAAACAGACCAGACCAACAGTTCCACTTCTTTTATGTTCACATCATTCTTGTCAAGAACATCAAAATCGTCGAAGAAGGGCAACGAGTGTGCATATTTGAGCAAGTGCTTACCCACAAATGCGTTCCATAGCCCGATGCCAGACATCTTGTCCTCATAGTAGATTGCCACATTGATGGCAATCTCTTTCTTCAGCTTGTCATCATTAGGCAAATTGATGTCCATGTCCTTCATTCTGTCATAAATACGATTTGCCACATCCACATACATGGGGCATGGCTGAATTCCAATGGGATAGTATGGAGAAAAATCGTAAGGGAAAATTGTTCGCTTCATTTCTGTATAACGGTTATTGGTGCTTATTTTTATCTCTTGGAGCCTGTTTGTTTGCCTTTTCAGACGCTCCATATCTCTGTTTTTGATTTATAATGCAAAAATAACACTTTTATCTGAATAAAAGCATAAACTCATCTTAAGCATAAACATCAGCATTAGCTTAAGCTGGGGCCGCAAGCGGGGAGAAAGAAAGAGCTATCAGCTTATTCCTAACAGCTCAATCTCGAAGACGAGGGTAGAACCTCCGGGGATGCCCGGCTGCGAGAACTTGCCATAGCCCATGGAGGCGGGGATGTAAACCTCCCACTTGTCGCCTACGCACATCTGCTGCATGGCAACAATCCAACCTTCTATGAGGTCGCACAGACGGATGGCAAGAGGGGCACCACCACGACTGCTGTCAAACTTCTTGCCGTTGATGGTGCGACCGGTGTAATGGGCCGTCACGATGCTACGCGGCGAGGGATGACGACCGTCGTTCACGCCTTCGCTCAACACCTTATAATAAACTCCACGAGGAAGGGCCTTCACGCCATCCTCTTCTGCTTTTGCGGCAAGCCAGTCGAGGTTTGCCTTGGCATATTCTCTCTTGTTCATAATTGTTTTTACCTGTTTTTATGTTTTCTGCCTTGGGTTATAAGACAAAGGGGGACAATCTTTATTTTTTATTCCTTATTATCTTCTCTTTCTTTTCTTTCTTATTTGTTCTTGCTTGCGGGTCTTGCTTGCGTTGTTTTAAAGACAATAGAGACAATAGGGACAATTTTTTCCTTCCTCTATTTTTCTTTTCCTTCTTTTTTACTTTATTCGTTCTTCCTTTATTCGTTCGTTCCTTCTTTTTATTTATTTCCTTCCTTCTTTTTCCTTCCTTCTTTTCTTTTTTCTCCTTCCTTTATCTTTTGTCATTTCTCTTTTCTCTTTTCCTTTCCTTTATTTTGTATTCTTCCTAAAGCAAAACAGCTTGAGGATGGTGGCGGCTACGGGGGAGAGCACGCTGGCGGCAAGGGCGAAAGCAAAATAGACACGGTAGCCATAATAGCGTTGAAGGCTACCAGAGTAGAGGCCTGTGAGGAAGAGCGACAGGAAGAGGAGGGCGATGCCGATAGAATAGAACGTGGGGCGGAATTTGCCGCAGCTGTAATAGGCAAGGAAGCTCATGAACGTTATCACGACGACGCCGATGGCGGCATGTGAGAGAAACACCCACACGTTGACAAAAGCAAGCGAAGAGGTGGCAATGTGGCTGAGCACCATGCCGGCGATGGCTGGCAGAAGGGAGGCTGCCGAGAAGGGCAAGAGAAGGTGGTGGAAAGGGTAACGCTTGAGAAGACGTAAGCAAAGGAGGGCGCCAATGGTCAAGCCAATGGTGCCTACGGTGCCAACGGTGAGGCCATACTCTTGGGGCGAGAGGCCGAGACCGCCACGGTGGGTGGAGTCGATGATGAACAGGGACGACACAACCCATGTGAGACCCTGAGGAAGCATGAAGAGCATGAAGAACATGGCGCCTATGCTTACAGAACGTTTGCCGAAGAACAGGCGCACGGCGCGGAGCAGCTCGTGCCTGTTGGCAAGGTTGTTGATGTCGGCATCGGATGAGGAGGGGCTGTTGCGTTTCCACACTTTAAGCAGGTGAAACACCCATAGAAGGCCGTAGAACATGGCTGCCACACGAAGGGTGGTGGCCCAGGCCGATTGGGGGTTGCGTGTTACAACCTCAATGTTACCGGCAAACATGGTGAGGAAGCCCACGCAGAAGAGCAGGCTTACAGAATGGAACGCCACGAAGAGGGGGCGCAGAACGGTGGGATAGGGGTTGCACGTTATTTCTTTGTAAAGGCTCTCTGTTGACAGATTGTGGATGGTGGCTGATGTCGTGATGACGATGAGCATAATCATCGATTGTTGAAACCACAGGTCAGAAGCAACAGATTCTGACATGAGAAGCAAGGAAAGGGCAATGACCAGTTCGGTGGCAAGGAGCCACACGTCCTTGCTCCATCCCACGCGCCGGAGCAGCAGATGGCAAGCGGGGCGTATGATGACCCACGGAAGACATGCAAACGAGATGTTGAAAGCCACGGTAGAGTTGTTCAGACCGAAGCGTTTAAACATGACAGCCAACAGAAAGATTATGGCAAAGGGCACCCCATTGGCTATGCTCATGGTGGCAAGCCATAGGCGGTCGGTCCAATGGAGGTCTCTCCTTGAACCAACAGTTTGCTGACAATCGGTCTGTTGGCTGTCTGTTATCATAAAGATGTTGTGTTTTTATTTCTTTTCACCAACCTTCTTTCCAAAGTTGGGATCCACTTTAACGAAATAGCATACAAGGATAGTGGCGGCGCAGCAGATCATCGTCCACACGAAGAAGTGGCGATAGCCGATGGTCTCCTGGAGCCAGCCGGCACCCATGCCGGGGAGCATCATGCCGAGGGCCATGAAGCCTGTACAGATAGCGTAGTGTGATGTTTTGTGTTCGCCCTCTGAGAAGTAGATGAGGAACAACATATACGCTGTAAAGCCGAAGCCATAACCAAACTGCTCAATGAACACACACAGGTTGACAACGAGGAGCGAGTGGTCCTGGAAGTAGCTCAGGTAGACGAAGGTGAGGCAGGTGAGCGACATGCTCCAAGCCATGGGGTGCAGCCATTTCTTTAGACCGCCCTTGGCTGCCACGATGCCGCCAATGATGCCACCGAGCGTCAGACCAACGATGCCCACGGTGCCATAAACAAGGCCCACCTCCTTGGTTGTGAGACCCAGACCACCTTTCTCCAGCGGGTCGAGGAGGAACGGATTGATGAGCTTCACGAGCTGTGCCTCGGGCAGACGGTAGAGCAGCATGAAGAGAATGGCCACTAGTGCTTGCTTCTTGTGGAAGAACGCCTTGAAGGTGGCAAAAAACTCGTGCATGATGTTGCTTGCCGTTACGTTGGGCACGGGGTGGTCGCTGGCTGGTTTGGGCAGCACGGCGGTGTGGTAGATGGCGCATGCCAGGAAGAAAGCTGACAGGACGACGAACACCACGAGCCATGCAAACGGTATGTTGCCGCTCGACTCTTCGATAAAGCCGGCGAGGATGACGAGCAGACCCTGGCCTGCAACGGTGGCTATGCGGTAGAAGGTGCTACGGATGCCTACATAGAACGACTGTTCGTGCTCGGTAAGCGCATGCATATAATAGCCGTCGGCAGCGATGTCGTGGGTTGCCGATGAGAAGGCCACAAGCCAGAAGAAGGCGAGCGTGAGCCTGAAGAAGAAGGGGGTGGGGATGGAGAACGCTATGCAAGCAAAGGCGATGGCGATGGCCCACTGCATGGTGAGGGTCCACCAACGCTTGGTCTTGATAAGGTCAACGAAGGGGCTCCAAAAGGGTTTGATAACCCATGGAAGATAAAGCCAGCCGGTATAGAGGGCGATGTCGGTGTTGGAGATGCCAAGACGCTTGTACATGATGACGGAGATGGTCATCACGGCAACGTAAGGCAGACCTTCAGCAAAATAGAGGGTCGAGATCCATGCCCACGGATTGATGTTCTTTAGTGATTTCATTGTTTACGGTTTTAGTTTTTTAGTAGACAACTGACAAGTGACGAGTAGACCAGGAAGTGGGCTGTGTGTGCCGACGGGGCTGACCGTCGGGCAACAGCGGCTTGGCTCCTTGTCTGCCCGTCACTCGTTTTATTGTCTGTTGTTACTTATACAGTTTTTTGAGATCGGCCGTACGATAGTAGTGCAGCAAGATCTGGTCATACTTATAGCCTTGAGCGCCCATCACAGCGGCACCAATCTGGCACAGGCCAACGCCATGGCCCCAACCGGCACCTATGAGTGTGAACTTCTGTGGCACGCCGTCCACAACGTCAGCCTTGTCGGTGACGAAGGCGCTGCTGTAGAGGTGTGACGTGCTCAGCACGCGGCGTATCTCAAGCTCCTTGCCGATGGTGAACGAGCGCTTGCTGCCCACAATCTTGAGCTTGCACAGACGACCGCTCTTGCCACGCTCCACGGGAACGAGGTCGAGGATGTCGCCAAGATCCATCTTCATCTTCTCGGTGATGAGGTCATGAAGCTCCTGCTGGGTGTACTCTACGCGCCAACGATAGAAGTCGGTGGTCTCCTGGTCGAAGTCGTTGAGCACCTGTGACAGGATGGTCTTGTCGTGGGTGTTGCAGAACGCGTCGGGCGCTGTGCGTATCCACTTGTCGGCCTCTGCCTCGACGGTGAGGTCAGGAATGGTGTCCTCGTTCTTCACGCCCTTGGCTGTGTCGCGCACGGCAAGGAGGTAAGGCATCTTGATGTTCTCCCAACAATATTGATACTCCTCGCTCACACCGCCGCAGCTCTTGCTGAAACGGGCATCGCAGATGTCGCCTTCAGACATGAGCACCTCGCCACGCGTGGCACCAATGGCCACGGCCACGTTGGGACTCGTCTCCTTGGTTATGCCCTGATAGCGCTGGCAATGGTCGTCGGCACACACGTCGAAGATGGTGTGGTCCTCGCGGTCGTACCAGCGTATGAGCTCATCGTCTTTCTTTATGAACGAGAAGAAATTGTTGGAACCCTCTTTGAGCTTGCGGCGCTTCTCTATCTGTGCGAGCAGCCAGCTGCGTGAGATGACCGAGTGGGCCTTGAGCAGCTCGAGGCTCGAGGTGGCACTCATTTCGCTTGAGATGACGCTCTCCAGATATTTCTCCACAGGCAGGTCATTGATGGCGCAAATCTTGTCGGCCTCCACTACCAGACGTAGCGTGCCGAGGAAGGTCTGCGTCTCCTTGCGCTCCCAGTGGAAGTTGACGCCGATGGTCACGTCGTGAAGCGAGAAGGAGCAGTCGGGCGATGATGGATGGAACGTCAGTTCGCGATACTGGTTGCCGTTCCACATGATGCCGCCTTCGCAAAACTCAACGGTCTGCTCGCCAACGATGCTTTCGCCCTTGGCTGTGTAAGGCTTGTTGAGGGCGAACGAAATTTTCTCGCCGCTCACGATGCCTACCGACACGTTGGGCTCCTTGCCGTTCATGGGCAGCTCCTCCGTGCTCTCGCTCTGGCACAAGGCTTTAACCTTGGCAGCAATTGCTTCGACAGCGGCTTCGCTCACGCCACATTCGGCGATGATGGCCTGTGCCTGCTCTCCTGTCAAGCCTTCAAAGTCGGCAGGACGGGGTGTGATGAGCATGCCTGACATGTCGAGCGCTCCCGGGCTTACGAGCACCTTGCGGCTCTCGTCTTCCTCGAAGTAGCAGTCGGGACGGTGCTTGGCGCGCGGTATGACAACAATGACGAACTCGTCGTTCTGTCGCCATGCCACGATGTTCATCATCGGCTCGGTCTCGTCTTCGCGTTGAGGCATAGAGGCGTAAACTTTCTGGAACGCCTTCACGCCTGCCTCCTGTGAGTGGCTCACGATGGCAATGGCTCCTGTCACGAAGCCGTGTACCACCGAGATGGTGGCATCGCCGTCGGTGAATACCTCTTCAAGGTTGCGGCTCAAGCGTTGCCAACCGCTCTGCAGGGGCACGATGCCGCTTGTACCTGCTTGCAGGTGCATGTGGTCGGGTGCCGATGCTCCACACTTGGGACCATTGTAGAACACCATGAGCTCGGGATACTCGGTGAGCACCTTGTACATCTCGCCAATGTGTTCCTTGATGCTCTGCGGTGTGTGGCTGTTGTTGGGAATCGTGAAGTGGGTGGGCAGGATGGGGAACGGGTTCACCAACAGCGTGAAATCGTTGTCGATGTGTACCTCGATCTGCTGCTCTGGACGATTCTCGGCGCAGAGGAAGCAACGACGCTTCTTAAGAGTGGCTTGGTCTATTTTGGCTCCCGTCGATACCATACGGGCTGGGTTGAATTGTAGCCTGATTGTGTTCTCGCCAACTGAGAGGTCACGAGTCTTCACATTCTGCAAGTCGCGGAAGTGTTGCCGTGCATCATCCCAGGTCTCCAGCTGGCGGTTAAAAAAACGTTGCAGCGAGCTGTCGTCGCTGTTGTCTTTACCGTTGTGCATGTTCTGGCGTGCAAGCACCTCCATTGTGCGCAGACGGTCCTTATACAGGTTGTTAGAGTTGGTCTTCTCAATGCTCAACGAAGCGTCGCTGTTTCCACCCCAACGGCGGCAGCAGTAGAGCTCATCGTAGATGCGGCCGATGCGATACTTGCGGCTGAACATCAGTCCGAGAGCATAATCCTCACCATAGCTGGTGTTGGGGAAATGGATCTGGCGGAGCAACGGTGTGAAGAAGGCGCGGGGAGCGCCGAGACCGTTGATGCGGAGCGCGTTGTTGGGACCGTTCTGGTCTGTCCACTCCTTGTGGTCGATGAGACCCGGAGGAAGGGTGTTGAGGTCGAAGTCGCAGATGCGGTAGCTGCCCACAATCATGGCTGCCTTCTGCTCGTGGAACGCTGCAACGATGGTTGCGAGGGTGTTCTCTGACGAGTAGATGTCGTCGCTGTCGAGCTGCACAGCGAAACGTCCGCAGCGGTTGTCGCTGATGGCCACGTTCCAGCATCCGCCAATGCCGAGGTCTGTGCGCTCGGGAATGATGTGTACGAGGTGCGGATTGGTCTTTTCCAACTCGTTCAGGATGTCAGTTGTGCCGTCGGTTGAATGGTTGTCGACAACGATGACGTTGAACTTGAAGTCGCACTTCTGGCTGAGGGCCGACTTAACGGCGTCGGCTACGGTCTTGACGCGGTTGAAGACAGGAATCACGATAGATGCCTCGTTCTCAAACTGTTGCTCTTCGAAGTTGGGGTTGAGATATTTGGTGGTGTCTACGATGGCACCAATGGTGTCGAGGTGACGTGTCACAGCCTGCTCCATCTCGATCTGCACCTCGCGGTTGCGCGGGTTCACATAGTCGAACTGCTTGGCGCCGCTCAGACGTGTGTCGAGCTCGATCTCTGTGTAAAGATACTCGTCGATGTGGAACAGCTGGCCCTTGCGGCTGAGGAACAGACGCAGGTCATAGAAACCGGCAAACTTGTAGTCGACGGGAGCGCTCTCTGCCCACTCCTTCATAAGGTCGGTCTTGATGAGAACCACCTGTCCGAAGTCGAAGTCGTCGCGCAAGCTACCCCACTGGTAGTCGATAACTGGATGCTTTGTGGTCTTTCCGTCGGCGATGGTGTAATGGTCTGAATAAACCATTGCTGCATCGGAGTCGTGAGCCACGCGGAGCATACGTTCAAGGGCATAGTAGCCCAGCTGCATCTTGGTGGGTTTGAGGCTCAGGAGCACATACTCGGCTTCTGCCTGACGTGCAATGTCGAGCATCGATTTGGTTGACGTAACGTTGTCTACAATTGTCTGGGTGCAGTTTTCTGCTGCCATTTCGGCTGTCACCAGAAGATTAACGTGCTGAACGGTTTTGCTACGTTCGAGCTCTTGTAACAATTCCTTGCTTGTCGAAAGGTCGTCACAGGGTAAGAAACAATCAATTTTTCCCCTCATTGTTTTTTAATAAATGGTTTTTAAATATTCTCAGTCAGTGGTTTTTCTGCATACGAACAGGATTGTTTTGGTCCGTATGGCACTACTTTTGTGCAAAGTTAAGATAAAAATCGCTATGCGCGAAAGAAAAACGCATTTATTTTAAAATAATCTTAAACCCAAATCGGTTATTAGGCCGTTTTATGTGTTATTTTATAACTGCTTGCAGTCTTTTGTTTTTTATAAGGTGTCTTTTGTTTGTTTTTAATTCGCAATAGCTCGCTATTGCTCATTAAAAGCCAAACAAAATCCATTCTTCTAAAAATCCAAAATCCAAGCAAGCCCTAACGACCGATTTGGGTTGAATAAAATATCTGGTATGTGTTGAAAAAAACGAATAATAAAATTAAATGTGATTATTAATTGGAAAAACAAACAAAAAACGACAAGAGAGGTGAAAAGGACTATTTTGATTAAAATTGTCTTTCGGCAATTTTATAGTTGGTCGCCTTTTCCTCTTTTGTCGTTTTTCTCGCTTCTTTATGCTTTGTCGTGTTCAAAAAAACTATCGGTTTTTGCTGTTTCTAAAAACCGCTTGCCATTGTTCTGATAGCTTCTTATTGTTTTTCTATTATTTTCATGCCTTCTTCCACAGCTTGCATGTTAAGCGGAATGAGCCCATGATGACGTTCGGGCAGCGACTTGAACAGGGCGCTGTGCAAACCTTCGGTGCTCACCACGGGGCAGACCTTGAGCAGACCGCCGAGCACTATCATGTTAAAAACCTTGGCGTTCTTCATGTCGGCTGCTTTGTCCATGGCGTCTATGCGGTAGACGTTGATGTCCTTGCGGGTGGGTGGATTGATGATGCCGTAGCCGTCGTAGATAAGGATGCCGCCGGGTTTAACCTTCGGCTCAAACTTCTCCAGTGATGGCTGGTTGAGCACGATGGCCACGTCGTAGCGGCTGAGGATGGGCGACGAGATGCGCTTGTCGCTTACAATCACAGTTACGTTAGCTGTTCCACCGCGCTGCTCGGGGCCGTAGGCTGGCATCCATGTCACCTCTTTGTCTTCCATGAGTCCTGAGTAGGCCAGAATTTTGCCCATGGACAGAACGCCTTGACCGCCGAATCCTGAAATAATTATCTCTTTCTTCATAGCTCTGTCGTGTCTTTTAAGTCGCCCTTAGGGTACTGTTTGAACATGTTTTCCTCCATCCATTTGTTTGCTTGCACAGGTGAGAGCTTCCAACCGCTGTTGCAGGTCGACACAAACTCTACCAATGACGAGCCCTTACCTGCCATGGATGCCTCAAAGGCTTTGCGCACGGCTTTCTTGGCTTGGCGTATGGCGCTGACGGTCTCCACGCTCTGACGTGTGACGTAGCAGGTGCCGCGCAGCTGGGCAGCCAGCTCGGTGATGTTGAGCGGGTAGCCGTGGAGCTCTGGTGTGCGTCCGTAGGGACAGGTGCTCGTCTTCTGACCGAGCAGGGTGGTGGGGGCCATCTGGCCGCCTGTCATGCCGTAGATGGCGTTGTTGATGAATATGAGCGTTATGTTCTCGCCTCTGTTGAGGGCGTGAATGCTCTCGCATGTGCCTATGCAGGCGAGGTCGCCATCGCCCTGATAGGTGAACACCAGACGGTCGGGCCAAAGGCGCTTGACAGCTGTGGCGAGTGCTGGCGCACGGCCGTGCACGCCTTGGCAGAAGTTTGTCGGATGGTTTGCTCAT
>OMBL01000537.1_pt1 | contig 16080 bp, 10 predicted proteins | sample 1644871 | NCBI WGS metagenome assembly OMBL01 (sample SAMEA103958115, study PRJEB25191) | human gut metagenome | biome: human-associated habitat [ENVO:00009003]; feature: intestine environment [ENVO:2100002]; material: feces | place: Germany | collected 2013/2015
GCAAGACGCGGGCGCTGACGCGGCGGTTTGCGTATCTGGTGACGGAGCTGGGCATTCTGCCGGGAAATCTGCTGTGTGTGACGTTCACAAACAAGGCCGCTCTGGAAATGCGGGAACGCGTAGGCCAGATGGTGGAACGCAAGGCGGCGCGCCAAATAATGGTGAGCACTTTCCATTCCCTCTGCGTGCGCATCCTGAGAGAGGATATAGGGCGCCTGGGGTACAAGACCAATTTCACCATTTACAGCGGTTCCGAACAAAGCGGCCTGATCCGGCGACTGATTGTGCGCCACGGCGGCATTACGGAGAAAATCACGCCCAAGGATGTGCTTTCCTCCATGAGCCGGATGAAAAACAGCGGTCTGGGACTTGACTCCATTGAAGACAACCTGACGGCCAACATCGCCGCCTCCTACCAGCGGGAACTTCAGGCGCAGAATTCCGTGGATTTTGACGACCTGCTGATTCTGGCGGACAAATTGCTGAAGGAGCACCGGGACGTCAGGGAGGCGTGGCAACAGCGCTTCCGCTATATCACAGTGGATGAATTCCAGGATACCAACAGCCTCCAAATGAGCCTGCTGGGCCATCTGGTGGGGCCGGAACACAATGTCTGCGTAGTGGGGGACGACGACCAGTCCATCTACGGCTGGCGCGGGGCCCAGATCAGCAATATCCTGGAATTCGAACGTTTTTTTCCAAATCCCTCCATCATCAAACTGGAAGAAAATTACCGCTGCACCGCCCCCATCCTGGACACGGCCAATGCCCTGATCCGCCATAACCTGGGCCGGAGGGACAAGACGCTGCGCGCCCATAAAGGCGGAGGAGAAGCCGTCCGGCTCATTTCCATGCCCGGAGACGCGGAAGAAGCGGAATTCATCATCACGGACATTGAAAACGTCCGCAGGCAGGAAGGCCGGCCCTGGGAGGATTTCGCCATTCTGTTCCGGGCCAATACCCAGAGCCGCATCATTGAACAAACGCTCCGGGAACATAAAATTCCCTACCGCATGGTGGGCGCGCAAAGTTTTTTCGACCGCAAGGAGGTAAAGGACCTCATTTCCTATCTGGCGACTATCGAAAACCCGCAGGCTGACGAATATCTGCTGCGCATCCTCAACACGCCGCCGCGCGGCATCAGCGAGCTGACCAGCCATCTGGCCATCGACTGGAGCCGGGAGCACGGCAACAGCGTCTGGGCAGCCCTCCAGGACGAAGAATTCCTGGCGGCCCTTTCCACCCGCGCCCGCAACAGCGTGCAGGCATTCAATGAACTGATTGCAAAATACATCGACCTTTTCCAGGATAAGGAAACCGACTTCGGAGACATCCTGGAGCAGCTTATTGAGGAAACCGGATTCAGCGAATACGTCACGCGCCTGTGCAAAACGGAAGCTGAAATCCAGAAACGGCTGGTGTCCATCGGGGACGTGAAAGCCTCCCTCCGCAACTTCTGGCAACCCGGAAAAACTCTCCGGGACTACCTGGCCCAGGTCACCCTGGACAAGGAAGATAACGATGACGACGTGGAAAACAAGCCAGGCGTATGCCTGATTACCATGCACGCCGCCAAGGGACTGGAATTTCCGGTAGTGTACCTCGTGGGGCTGGAGGAAGGCATCCTTCCCCACAAGCGTTCCCTGGAAGACGGCAATTGCGATGAAGAACGCCGCCTGCTCTACGTAGGCATCACGCGCGCCCAGGAGAAACTCATGCTTACTTATTGCGCCACGCGCCTGCGTTACGGGGACCGCATGCCTTGCCAGCGCTCCTCCTTCCTCAGTGAAATTCCTCCCCACCTGATGGAATATTCCAAATGGGAGGATCTCATGAACGCGGAAGCGACGGAAGAGGAATCCGGAAACTTTTTCGATTCCCTGCGCAGCATGCTTCTGGAAGAGGAATAAGAGGCGGCATGGCGTTTTGCCAGCCTCTTTTCAACCATGTCTTTTACTTTAACTTTATTCAGAGGACAAGGCGCCGTTGCCGCCCGGAAACGCCAGTCTGCCGACTTTCCGCCTCCAGAATATTCAGCCGCGCCAGCTGCATGGTCTGTTCCGGACGTGAAAAATCCTCCCGGCCTGAACCGGGAGGATTGAAAATACGGGACTGGAGGTCTTCCCTGGATTACCAGAAGATGATGTACAGGGCGACCGTCGCGGCAACCACGAGCCATCCGAAGATTTTAGCCCGAGAAGAGGACTGAAGGGCAACCACGCCCCTGTCGGGCAGCACGATAGGCTGTCCGCCGCGGGCGGCGTTCACCGCCGTGAAGATGAAGCCGATGACCACTACCGTGATGAAACACACGGCCATGCGGTTCAGGAAGGCCATTTCCGGCTGCCACACCTTCAGGATTCCGTACAGGAGGGCATTAATGACGATACCCAGCCAACCGAAGATGCGCGGGCACTTGGGCACAAAGAAGCCGAAGAGGAACACGCACAGGGCGCCCGGGCTCAGGAAGCCCTGGAATTCCTGAATGAAATTGAAGATGCCGCCAAAGGCCGGGCTGTCCAGGAACGGAGCAATGGTCAGGGCGATCACGGCGCACACCAGCAAACCAATCTTGCCGACGGTAACCAGCTCCGTGGGCCCCGCATTTTTGCGCAGCTTGTTGTAAATATCCATCGTAAAGATGGTGGACGCGGAATTCAGCATGGATGCCAGGGAAGACACCACCGCGCCAAAGAGAGCCGCAAGCACAAACCATGTCCATCCCGTGCCGGGAAGCAACTTCCTGATCAGCGTGCCGAAGGCGGAGTCATAGTCAAAGCCTACCAGCGTATCCGTCAGATAGTAGTTGTCCGAGTTGTCCACGGCCGGCTTGATGATTTTATTGTTAAGGGAAGCGATTTTTTCCACGAACGGGGCACGTTCCGCTAACGTGGTCTGGTCGTTGGCGGCATCCGCTTTCAAATCGGCGCAGGCCTGTTTCAAATTGGCCATAACATCTTCGCCCACCTTCATTACTTCCGCGTTATGAATGGCATGGGCACAGCCTTCCTCCACGTTTTCCACCAGGAAGCTGTCCGTAAGCTTGTAGATGACGGGGCGGCCCTTGACTGCGGCGGGATCTTCCGTCTTACGGATTTCCGCCGCATATTTTACTTCCGCCTGTTCCTTCAGGTCATTGCGGTACAGGTTATAGGCCAGGATGCCGGGGACCACCACCACGAATGGGATGATGAGCTTGAGGAACGCGGCGAACACAATGCCCATCTGACCTTCCGCCAGGGATTTGGAAGCCAGCGTACGCTGCATGATGTACTGGTTGAGGCCCCAGTAAAAGAAGTTGGGAATCCACAGGCCCAGGCAAAGAGCCGTCCACGGGATTTCCGCATCATCCGCAGGACGGATCATGTGCAGCTTGCCGCCCACGGTATTTACACCGCTGGCCGCGTCACCGGAGTTCAGCTCAAAAAAGCGCGTCACCCCATGCCAGAGGCTGTCCGAAGGATTCCCCAGGGAGGCAACCGTCGCGCCGGAATTGGCGGCGGCGGATTGAATCAAATGGTTCGGGTCTGCGCCGCTGAGCTCCGTCAGGGCAAAATAGGCTACCACGCCGCCGCCCACAATCAGGGCGGCGCCCCAGAACAGGTCCGTCCAGGCGCAGGCTTTCAACCCGCCCACGAACACGTATACCGTGGCGCAGAAGGCAATGATAACGCAGCCGACGGTGATGTTGCCGAAGTCAATGCCCATGGCAGAGTATCCCGTGAAGAACACGGAGATCACCTTGGCGCCGGCGTAAATCACGCCCGCAGTCGGCACGCCTACCAGAATCAGCAGCGTGGCAATGGCCATCAGGGAACGGGCCAGCGTGTTATACCGGTATTCCAGGAATTCGGGAATCGTATATACGCCGCCTTTCAGCAGCTTGGGAAGGAAACAGAAGGCTACAACCACCAGCGTGATTGCGGCCAGCCATTCATACCCGGCGATGGCCATGCCCACCCAGTTGGCCGATTTGCCGGACATCCCCACAAACTGTTCCGTGGAAATGTTGGCGGCAATCAGGGAAAAACCCACCAGCCACCAGGTCAGACCGCGGCCGGCCAAGAAATAGTCTGAAGCGCCCTTGGCCTTCTTTTCCTCTTCCGTTTCTTCGGGGTCACGGCTTTTCCAGATGCCCAGGGCGATTACGCCCACCACGACCACGCAGAAGAGAATGACTTCCACCATGGAAAGAGGGGCCGTTTTAGGCTCCGCAGAGGCGGTCTGTACAGCCTCTGCAGCGGGAGCCGCCGGCTGAATTTCCGCTGCCGGCTGGACTTCAACAGCGGGAGTCGCGGCCGGAGCGGCCAGGGCGGGCTGCGCATCAGCTGCCGTTGCAGGCACGGGACCCTCCTGGGCGGATGCGCCCCACGTCATCAGGGCGAGCGCCCCGAATATAGTTGCTAGTGTTTTCATCATCAGTATGGATTAAGCTTGGTACAGAATACGGGCGCCTTCTCCGGCACGGGTTACAAGATACGTAGTTTCAATGCCCGTTTCCTGGCAGTAGCTGTCCAGAAGCTCCTGGGCCACCTTTTCCACGTCCTCCGTCTTCACCAGGGCCACAATGCATCCGCCAAACCCGCCGCCCGTCATGCGCGCGCCGTAAATGGAGGATGCGGAGGGAATGCGGTCACAAAGGGAAACAAGGGTATCCACCTCAGCACAGGAAACTTCATAGTCGTCACGCAGGGAAGCATGGCTGCCGCGCATGGCTACACCGGCCTCATCCCAATCGCCGCGGGCAAGGGCATTCGCAAAAGCGTTCACGCGCGCATTTTCTCCAATGACGTGGCGGGCGCGGCGATAGCGCACATCGCCAAGCTGTTCCCTGAAGGATTCCAACAGCTCCAGCGTAGCTTCCCGCAGGGAGGGCACGCCCATGATGGAAGAAGCTTCCTCACACTGCTTGCGGCGCTGTCCATAAGCTCCGTCCGCCAGGGAATGCTTCACAGCGCTGTCCAGAACCAGCACGGAGACGGACTCATTGTTCATCGGAACCAGCTCATATTCCAGCGTGGCGCAATCCAGCTTGAGAGCCATGCCCTTCTTGCCGTTGGCAGAAATAAACTGGTCCATGATGCCGCAGGGAACGTTCACGAATTCATGTTCCACGGCCTGCCCGATCAGGGCTACTTCCTTGGGATCTATTTCAACGCCGGCAAAAGCGGCGAGCGCCGTACAGACGGCAACTTCAAGAGCGGCACTGGAGGAGAGGCCGCCGCCGCGGGGCACATTGCTGTCAATCAGCATATCCACAGGCCCGATTTCTATGCCGCGCCTGTGCAGGTTGGCCAAAACGCCGCGGACATAATTGGACCAGAACGGTTCGCCGGGAACCAAGGCATCTTCCACCGCAATTTCATGGATCTGGTCACCCAGGGAACCGCAAAAGCGGTGTTTGCCCACGGGGGAGGGAGCCACAGCCACAACACAATGGTTATCAAGCGCCATAGGCATCACAAAACCGTTATTATAATCCGTGTGCTCACCAATAAGGTTCACACGTCCCGGTGCCGCTGCCACATGAGTAGGCGCCTGACCGAAATACTCGATGAAATACGGAGTCACCGTTTCTTTAGAGATTTCTCGCTGAACTAAATCCATAATAGATTGATTCTGCCCCATCCCTTTCCGCACCTCAAGATTAAAGTCTCTGCCCGGCAATAATTTTCTTCATTTTCCACAAAATACACCAATTTCATCCCCCTCCCGAATTGCAGTATTCTTAAAACGGGCCTGTTCCACCGGACAGAGAACCCCAGCCAGATTCCAAATTCCCGGCAATAACGGCTGACGGCCTGCAATCCAGGGAGACCTGGAAGCTACTTTGCCCCACGGGCGAAAAGCACTGCCGGGACGGTTTTCAGAAGCAGTTTGATATCCAGCCACAGGGACCAGTTGTCAATATACTTCATATCCAATTCCACCAGCTTTTCAAATTCCCGGATGTTGCTGCGTCCGGCAATCTGCCAGTACCCCGTCACACCGGGCAGCACGCTCAACCTGCGGCGGTGGGCGTCGCTGGTAAAGGCTTCCGTCTCATAAACGGGCAGCGGGCGCGGGCCAACCAGGATCATTTCCCCCTTCAGCACATTAATGAGCTGGGGAAGCTCGTCGATGCTGAATTTGCGCAGGAAGCGCCCAAAGGAGAAGATGCGAGGGTCGTGCTCCAGCTTAAAGATGGGGCCGTCCATGTCATTGCCGTACTTGGCTTTCACTTCATCCAGCCTCTTATCCGCGTCCCGGTACATGGTGCGGAACTTCCACATGCCAAACTCCCGACCATACAGCCCGGAACGTTTCTGGCGGTAAAAGACCGGGCCACGATCCGACAGCTTGATTCCCACAGCCGCCAGCACCCACAGGGGTGACGTTCCCACCAGAAGCGCCAGCGCTCCCGTCCAGTCCAGCATTTTCTTCAACTGCCAGGAGGTGGTATAGGGAATGGGGGTGGATTTGTACACCAGCATTCTTGTTCCTCCAATCACGCCGAAATAGGTTTTATGCACAGCGGGCATGCTTACCACCATGCTCGCGTAAAAATCGACTCCCATCTTGCCGCACAGTTCCACCAGGCACCGCGCCACGGAAGAATCCACCTCCTCCGGCAGAAACACCACCTTGCTGACGCAGTTCTTAATCAGCAAATTCCTGACTACCGCACTGTCCACCTCTTCAGGCGCCATGACCAGCAACCCATTCCTGAAGTCCACATGATTGCTCTCCAACGTCCTGCGGAATTCTTTCACATGATCCGGAGTTCCCACCACCAGCGTAGGGGCTTCCTCCACCAGCCTTTTTTCCGCCCGGAACCGGCTGATACGCAGCCAGAGGGAACCCAGGAAGGTAAGCAGATACGCCAGGGACTGGACACCGACATCCGCGGAAAAGGGAACAAAGAACTTCCATATCATCACGCTTAACACCACAAAACAGGCATATGCCACCACAAACCGCCGGATGCTTTCCCAGAGCGTCTGGCAGCGGTAGTAAACGCCGAACTGGTCACAGCACACATACAGCAGCAGAGACATCGTCAGCGGCGTCAGCACCAACGTCCGCAGACGCCACGGTTCCGGAGCGACCCCATCCCATTGCCAGGACACAAATCCGACAACGAAGAAGACGACGAATGCAAGGACGAAAACAACAATCTTATTAATCCCGTAGGTAGTACGGTCTGCATTTTGAATCAGCATCGAGAGAATATGTAGATTAGCCGGCATTTAAAATGCTCCGTCCTTGTCTTTTTGTCAAATTGTTTGCTCACTCTGAGCCATGCCCGGCACGGAAGCCTGCCTCCCGGACAGCCTTCCCGCCTCCGGGCGAGCAGAAAGCCTAAAATGACGAGATACCGGCTTGCAAGAATCCGGCTCCCTGTGCATTGGTATACGCGTCAATCGACCGGACTGGTCACGCGCCTAGCCTGATCGCCCCCCTATCAGACCATGCATGGACCGTTGATCGGGGCATGGGGCCCCCTTACTCCTGGCTTTTCTCATGGCAGCGGAACGTCCCGGCGATCCTCCGGATGGAATTTACTGCACACAGCGATAAATCCGGCATGACACCAACATAATCACCAACTTAGCATATAAGTATGTCACAACACAACACACAGGGAAGACAGGGCCAGGGAGCTCGCCGCCGCTACAACAAGGGCGGACGCTCCTATGGCAATGACCGCCGCGATTCCAGCGGTTACCGTCCCAAGTACAGAAAAGAAGCGCCCGCCAAACTCTCCTTGTGGCAGCGTTTCCTGGGCCTCTTCGGCATTCGTCCGTCCAAGAATAACAAGTATGCGGCCAGGGATAAAGCCGCCGCCAAAACCAACACCCGCGTAGCCCGCAACAGGCAGGATCGCGTTTCCGCACCCAAACAGCCCGTCTCCAACCGCCGGCTTTATGTGGGCAATCTTTCCTATGAAGCTACGGAAAGCGATCTGGAGGACGTGTTCAAGGGCATCGGGGAAGTCAATTCCGTGGAAATCATTTACAACCCCCGCACCCACAAGTCCAAGGGGTATGCTTTTGTGGAAATGAAGAAGATGGAAGACGCCATCCGTTCCGTGGACATTCTCCACAACCAGCCTTTCATGGGCCGCAATCTGCTGGTCAGCGGAGCCAATGAACGCCAGGAACAACCCCGTCAGCCCCGCGAAGACCGCGCACCCAGGGAAGAACAGGGTTCCATGGCGGAAGTGAAGGAAACCTCCACTCCCCTGCTCCAGCCGGAAGCTCCCGCTCCCCAGTCCCAGGAACAATAACCATTTTACCATGCGGAAGCCGGCCTTTGAAGAAAGGCCGGCTTCCTGCATTTACGGGAAAGGGAACTCCAGGCAGCAACGAACGTGCAGCACGGCACGGGAGCCGCACCATCCACCAGCCCTTCCATCCGTAGTGTTTCAACCACACCCCTGTCCGTCCCGGGGCGGCGGAACAGGCGTGCCTGCAAAGGCGGATTCTGAAAATATCACGGCAGCCCCCAGGCTCTGCGCAGGCGCAAATATTCCCTGGCGGGGAGCAGAATATAAAGGGGATGTCTGGAAGGATCCAGCCATGCAATCATGGCCCTCAAATTTTCCTCGCTCATTGCGGTGCATCCGGCCGTAGGGGCTCCTCCGTCCCGGCGCCAGATATGGAAAAAAATGGAGGAACCCGCACCCGGCACGGGTTTCTGCCGGATAAACAGTTTCAGACTGTGGGCGTAATCATTCAGCTTCATCTGCTGCTTGAACTCCCAAGGCGTGACGGGATCATGCTTCAGCACAAAGTGCTGGTTATACAGGGGAGAGGCAGGGTCATCCACCCACATGTCCCGCGGCGTGATGCGGCGGTACGGCATGGAACGCTTTTTCTGCGGCGCGGGAACAGTTCCATATACGCCCCCCAGTTCAAAAATTCCTGCGGGAGAACGCAAGTCCCCCTCCTTCTTCACCGGCCCTCCGGCGGGAGGGAAGCTGACGCCCCTGCCCCAGACCAGACCGGATTTTCCCAGACGCGCCGGAAACGGCCCTTTCACCATCACCCAGCCCCGCGGCCCTTTCTCCAAAAGGCTCAACTGCACATGGGAACTATTCCACCCGTCCGCGGAACCTACAATCACCTGGCTGCAATCCGCCGGAAGCGCCGCGGCCGGAAAACAGAACGCCGCCAGCATGCACAAACACAGGTATACTGCCTTCATGAGCCGTAGCATAACGGCACCGTTCCGGAAGAAAAGCAATTACTCCGTCTCCACAGGCACGCCATGCGGCGGAATTTATCCGTCCAGTTCAACGGAAAATTTCATCAAGCAGGGACTCAATTCCCTCCTTGGCAAACCGGGAATACAGATACAGCCTTTTAGCTTCCATGTACTTGCCCAGGGCGGACCCCACTTCTCCCTCATTCCTGCATTTTTCCGCATCATTCAGCAAATTCACCAGCGTGCTTGCCTTTGTCGTCAGGTCCAGATACCGGGCATTCAGCTCCTGGTCATTGATGAACAGCTCCTGGTCTTTGGAACGCAGCTGCTGAAGCTCCTCCCAGGCGCCGTATACGTCCTGCATGGCTTCACGCTGACGCGCCGCGCCCAGGGCACGCTCAATAACGGCCATTTTGCCCAAATCTTCCACAAACTGCTTCTGGAGCTCCGGATCATCCTTCACCAGAACGGCAAATTCATGCTGGTTGTCAAAGATGCGGCGATAATTCTTACTCTTGTGGAAACGTTTGAAATCCTCCAGCGCATGGGATTGCTGACCCGCGGCCATCATGGCGTTCCGCAGCGGAAGAAGGCGGGGGTTTTTCGGCCAGATTTCAATGGCGCTTTTCAGGCATTCCTCCAGTTTGGCGCGGTCACCCCTGGCCAGGGCTTCCTGACCCTGGGAAATATAGGCGTCACTGGCGAATACGGCGGCGCTGATTGCGGATTCCGCACGGCCCGTGCTGAAATCCCTGGAAGTCTTCTTAAGAGCCTCCACCAGGGAAAGGGCTTCTTCATAATCTTTGCCGTTCATCAGCTCGAACAACTTTTCCACGTCCCGCTTGAAGGCATACAGCTTTTGCTTCTTCTCATACGGAAACGTATTTACGGCAGGCATGAATTCCCCGATCAGAAGGGCTTCGTTCAGCCGTTCCAGCGCATCCACATAATGACGGGAATCCACCAGATTGTTCACGGCCTTCATGTGCCGGTCGGAGTCACGGGCCAGCTCCCGGGAAAGATTGTCCAGAATAGCGACGGTGGGCGGAGCGCCCAGCGTGCCGCTGAACATCTTGGCGGCATCGGAATTTTTATCCAGCCGCAGCTTGGTATCCCCGTCATTGAACAGGCGGCTGTAAACGCCGCAGCCTATGGAAACATGGTCAAAACGCCGCTGGGCAAACAATTGAACCAGCGTAGACTGGAAAACAACTTTCGCTTCCGTCACCGTCAGCACCTGTTCACTCTCCAGCTTCAGCTTGCGGGCTTCCATCTCCACCACACGCTTTTCCAGGTATTTGTAACGGGGATTATTTTTCGCCGGATGATTGGAGGGAGTCCCCTTTTTCCCGCCCTTCTGGCCGGAGGGTGCACCGGAAATCGCCGTCACGCCGCTTTCCATCAGGCTCATCTTCTGGGCGTTGCTGCGGATTTCCCTCTCCACCGCCTCAAGCATCTTCCCCTTGTTTTTCCCATTGCTCCTGGCCTGCCACGCGGTGTAAATGGCTTGGCAGAGAGCGTCGGAAACGCCTCCGTCCAGCGGATTGCTGGAAGCGGCGGTCAACAGGTCCACTACCTGCCGCACCACATTATCCGCCGCCAGTTTTTCCTTGCGCATGGAGAGCGTTTCGTGGAGCTTTTCAAAAATTTTCTGATATTCCTTCGCATCTTCCGTGCTCTCCTCCGGCTGGCTCAGGTATTTGTTGAAACGCGCTTCAATCTCCCGGAAACTGCCCATATTCAACGTCGTTCCGTTGATGGTCACCGTGCCGTCCTGAGGGTTCAGGAAAGGCAGCTCATTGCCGTACAGGGACTTGGCATCCCCCTGCCTGGAAGGCTGGTAGGCATTCGGCTGAACGGCGGGAGGGGAGGCAGGGGACGCGGCAGGCGCACCGCCGGCTGCAGGAGGGTTGTACATCATCTGCCCCAGGGCGGGAACCGCGCAGGCCAGGGTCATCAAAAAACAGCATTTCATAGGACGAGGGAGATTGTTTATTTAGGCTGAATGGATGTAGCTACGCACACGCCGCGCACCTTCGGATTGACGTCTTCCACCCGGAACTCTATCCTGTATTGCTGGTCCCGGTTGATGTTCAGTCCGTTCCTGGCCTCAGCAGAAACACAGACGGGAATGATGCACTCACGCCCGGAGGCGTCTTTGTACAAGAAGGCAATAAGCTCGGACTCGCCGCGCGGAAAACGGTCAATCACCGTTCCGTCCAGTGCATAGTTGTTATTGGAAAGCTGGGAGGCGTTCGCCGCCAGAATATCCAGAGGTATATCCGACCCGGCCTGAGGCTTCTCCCCGGCTCGGAACATGACAATCCCCACAATAACGGCCAGCACAAAAACCGCCGCCCCGACCGTCAAAACCAGTGCGGATGATGAGGAATTTTTCTTTTTTGCTGCACGCCGTCTCGACATAATTTTTGATGGAAGAAGTATATAACGGACTTCCCGCAAATGCACGCATTAAATTAAAGCTCCCAGCGCGAACGGCGGATTCCCGCGTAGGCGGCCGCAATGCCGCACGCAACATGCACGCCCAGAACAATATAACAAACCAGGGAGGGCGTCAGGTCCGTATCCAGCACATTCTTGACGGCGTGATATACGTCGTCCTTCAGGGCGGAGATGCTGCCGGACCACGCCCAATACGCGGAAATGAAGGGCCGTATGAAATCCTCCACATATTCCGGAAGCGCCAGCACCGCTCCGGAGAGAGGAAGCTGGAAACCCACCAGATAAATGCTCAGCAGGGAAGCCTGGTCCGCACTCCGGGCCAGGGCGGAAATGCCCAGGCATACAAAAGTCATGGCGGCGTTCGCCAAAATCAGGAACAGCAGATGCGTCAGGCCGCCGCCACGGTCCCAGAAAAAATCCACAAAGGCAAACATCCAGACGGATTGCACCAGCACCAGGACGCTCAGATAGGACAGCTTGCTCGCCAGGTAGGCGGAAGGCCTCATGCCCGCATACTTTTCCTTTTCCATGACGGCGCGTTCGCCGGCCACCTCGCGGGCGGCATTGTTGGACCCCATCAGCCCCAGCAGAATCACCTCAAACATGATGATGCCGGAGACGGCGGATCCCGTCTTCATGTTCAGCTGCTGGGCTTCCATATCCTTCTGGACAGTCTGGACATCCTGCGTGGCGGAAAGCCCCACGATTTGCCCGGAGCCCTTGTCCGTAAACATGGCTACCAGCACGGGAAACAGCAGCACCATGACCAATTGAAGAACCAACTGGGAACGGTCGCGGAAAAAGATGCGCCAGCGCCGCCCCAGCAGGCAAAAGAACTGGGTGAAGAATCCGGGAACTTCCGGAATGTTTTCCTCCACGGCCTTTTCCCGTTCCGTTCCGGATTCTCCGGAGGCCCCCTCCTTCTCCGCCTCCGTAAGACGGACGGCATCCGGATCCGGCAGTTCCCCGGAAAGAATTTTCTTTTCCCTTTCCTGTTCCAGACGGGAATAATAGGAATCCCGGTGCTTGCTCCAGGACCGGCTCCAGGAAGGGCCTTCACGATCCTGGAGCTTCGGGTAAATCTCCTCCAGCGAGGAAACGCCGAAGTAATGCAGCATGGTTTTCGGCGAACCGTGGTAAGCCACGCAGCCCTGGTGCATGACCAGGATGGAATCATACCTGTCCAGATGGGAAAGGCTGTGCGTGACGGAAATGACGATGCGGCCTTCCGAACGGGAGATTTCATGCAGGAGGAACACGATATCGTGTTCCGACCTGGGATCCAGTCCGGACGTCACCTCATCGCAAATCAGCAGCCGGGGATTGGATACCAGTTCCATGGCCAGCGCCAGTCGCCTTTTCTGGCCGCCGGAAAGAATTTTCACATCCCGGTCCGTAATCCCCTCCATTCCCGTTACCTCCAGGGCATTGTCAATGCTGTCGTCCAAATCGTCCACGGAATTGAACCGGCAACGGAGCCTGGCGGCGCTCTCCACATTCTCATCCACGCTCAGCTGGTCATAGGCAATGCTGAACTGGGGAACGAACCCGATTTCCGAAGGTTCAAAGTCTTCTTCAGCCAAATCATGACCATTCCAGAAAAAACGCCCGCCCGTTTCCGCAATCATGCCCGCAATCGCCTTCAATAAGGTCGTCTTTCCGCAGCCGGAAGGACCAACGACCGCCATAAAATGACCGCGAGGGACATTAAAACTGACATTGTCCAATAATTTCAAAGGACCATCCGGTGTTTCTATCTCATACGTAATGCCGTTCGCCTGCAACATGGTTCTTTTACTTTAACGTATCAACTTCCGCATCATCAAGGAAAATCGGGCATTTGCACTCTATCCCGCCGGAAACGGAGAACATGCTCTCCGGGAACCTTCCCCGCCAGCCGCGGGAACGCTCCCGCGGTCAGGCTCCTCCTGCCCCCGCTCATTTCGGCATCCCCCGCGGCCGTATCCGTGCCGCAAGCCGGGCTGCACGGAATTCCCCCGAAAAACCGGATGGACAGACACAGCCCTCCCGAAAGGGAAGTTTGAAGCCTCCGGGAGCGTTTATTTCATCATCTTCCACACCGCCAGCCGTTTTTAAAACGGAAAATCCGCATCCCCCACCGGATCCACAGCTTTGTCCTCAAACTTTTTAACAGCTTTCTGCTGGGGATTTACGGCACGGACCACCAGCGCCCGGGGGGGCATTTCCCGCCGCCTTCCGAACTCGCATTTTTCCTCGCACAGATCGCAGGAGTTCCGGCGTTCGCGTTCCTCAGGCCGTTCCGCGGTAACGGGACAGGCGTGTTCGCACGCGCCGCAGCCGATGCACAGGGAAGGATCCAGCCTGGGCAGGCGGTGCTCCTGGCCGTCACGCCCGATATAGGGCACCGTGTAAAGGGCCTTGGTGGGGCAATGCTCCGTACAGGCTCCGCAATCCATGTCCTCCCGGGCAACCAGGCAGCGGCAAACGTAAAACCGGGCCACGGCAATGCGCGTAGTATCTTTTGTTATTCCCTCAGTATCCCTTTCCGCGGTAACAGGCATCCTGCGTATGGCCCCCGTGGGGCAGACTTCCGCACAGCGGTGGCAATCATAAAGGCAATATTTGGTGGCAAAATCCATCCGGGGTTTCATGAATCCCTTCAGGCCAAGCTGCAGGTATGAGGGCTGAAGCACATGGGTGGGACAGTTGGCAACGCACATCTGGCAGCCGGTGCAGATATCCAGAAAACGTTCCAGGGAACCGGCTCCGGGAGGAAGAACGCACTGGGTAGGGTCCAGCTTCCGGGCGGCATCTCCCCGGCATCCGGAAAAGGCGGCCGCAGCCAGCCCGACCGCAGTAGCCTCCAGGAACTGGCGGCGGGAACTCCCGGCAATGGAGGGAACCGCGGCGGAAGAAGAGGGAGCGGAAGCCGGGGGAACCTTCTTTTTTTGGGCCGGAATCTGTTGGCGGACCCTGGTAAACCAGCGGTAGCGTATTCCTCCCTCACTGCAGGAGCGCACGCAATCGTAGCACGCCACGCAACGTGAGGAGTCTATTTTGTATTCCTTCAGGTTCAGGCATTGCGCCTTGCAGGATTTGACGCATTTGCCGCATTTTTTGCAGGAGGCGGGATCAAAGCCCAGCCGGAAAAGGGAGATACGGGAAAGCAACCCAAGGAACGTGCCGACGGGGCATACCGTATTGCAATACAGGCGCCCCTTCCAGGCGCTCATGACGGCCACCAGGCCGAGCATGCCGGCGGAGGCCAGCAATACCGGGAAAGCCGCGGGGAAATAATCCATTTGAACCAGGTCCGCAGAAGAACTGTCCGCCGCCAGCAGGTTATTGCTCCAAATGGCGGCCGGCCATGCCAGCACATACATGATGCGCCCGAAAATGCTGTAAGGGTCCAGCCAATTCAGAGACAGACCGGCCAGCCCCGTCACGCAGCAGGCGACCAGCAATGCCAGCACCCCATACCGCATCCACGGCACAGGCCGGGAGAATTTCAGGAAACGCTTCGGCGCCAGCCAGCGGCGGATTCTGAAAACAATATCCTGGAGAATCCCCAGCGGGCAGATGAAGGAACAGTATACGCGGCCGAACAGCAGCGTAAGCAGCAGCAAAACCCCCAGAATCACGACGGAAACGGCGGCCCCGCTCAAGGTCCCCAGCACGGACGGCACCAATTGCCACCGCGCCAGGGAAAAGGAATCTTCCACCCCCTCTCCGCCCCCCGTCATGTTCGGCACGTTCCACGCGGGAATGTGGTGCAGAAAAGCGTATGCAATCCCAATAAAGAAAATGACGGCCACCGTCACGCGGAGCCACTTCAGAGGACTGACGAGAAAGGCTTTGATGACTGACATATTTATCATAAACCCGCCGGAGGCGGAAAGTTGGCCCTCCACCGCGTCATCCGCAGACGGGAGAAGGAGCCGCCGCGTCAGGCCATGCTGATACGGCGGATATGAAGCCTGGAAAGGTCGGCGACGCCCAGCCCCATTTCCTCCCCAAGCTGCACATGGCGAATTTTTCCGGTCTTGTTCAGCAGGGCGGCGCCCGCAGCGTCAATGGCCACGATGTCACGGGAAGCCAGAAGGGTTTTGCGCTCCACCAGATCATTCGTATCCTTCCCCACGGGGCCATTGCGCACCATGGGCATGTAAGCGTCCAGCACGCACAGGTCCGGCTTGCGGAAATACACGGCATCCGCGATGCACTGGTGCAGGTCGTTCTTATGCATGGCCCCGCGGTCCCAGACGGTGCCCATGACATTCTTCATGCAGGCGGTCATCTCGGAACCGCTGTGGTGCTTGAGGGGCGGGCAGGTGATGTAAACATCCGCCTCCAGCACGGCCTTATGCACCTTGGCGGAGGTGAATTTCCGGGCTTTCGGGTTTTCCGTCTGCACGTACTGGCTCTCATTGCCGCCGTCCACCATTA
>OMBL01000548.1_pt1 | contig 15837 bp, 14 predicted proteins | sample 1644871 | NCBI WGS metagenome assembly OMBL01 (sample SAMEA103958115, study PRJEB25191) | human gut metagenome | biome: human-associated habitat [ENVO:00009003]; feature: intestine environment [ENVO:2100002]; material: feces | place: Germany | collected 2013/2015
CGTGGCGCTGCTCTCCCTGTTGGTGCGCTCCGGCGACTACAACGGCGCCGGTATGTCCGTCATTTCCGCCGCGCTGGCGGAAGCCGAGACAACACGCCCCTCTGCCGCGGCATACGCCATGGAAACGGAACCCGTCCTTTTCCGCGAGCCGCCGATGGAGCCTGCACTAGCCGCGCCGGCATAGCAGTAATAGTTGGCGCGGGTGCCTCCGTTCCGGATCTGGAATGCCATGTCAGCCCCCAACTCCCGACCGGAAGGGGGCAGAATACAGCTGGCCATGGGATGCAGGTATTGCAGGGCTGCGGGCGTCCACAACCTGGAAGAGAAGTGATAAGCCACAATTTCCAGCATCCCGTACGGCACGCCTTCCATACCGCGGAAGGAACCGAAGCTGGTGCGCCATACCATGCTGGTTTTCCGCGTCTGGGCAGTTACCCGTCTGCCTGCGGAAGAGAACCTTCCATATGCGGAGGCGGAGGAAACCAGGCTGCGCACGGCAGACGTACTGGGGGAACCGCCCCGGTTGTCCATGCAGTCATCCGGGGAAAAAGGATTGTCCGGATCAGTCTCATCCTCATCCCCGCCGTTGTCGCCATTAGGGCATGGATTGCTGGAACTGCTGTTGGGAGAACTGCTGCTTCCGCTGCTGGAGCCTCCGCATGGATCATCGTCGCCCTCGTCGTTGTTGTCCACTGGCTCCGTTTCCGCCTCCGGGGGCACATAGGAAGAAGAAGAACCCGTTTGCCGGTTGGTAATTTCCACCACATGCGCCCGATGCATTCCGGGCTCAATGATGAAAGAAGCCGTCTGCGGCTCGTAACTGCCGCCTCCGTACTGTCCGCGCGGGCCGATGTCCAGCCGTTCTTCTCCATCCACGGTCAAGTTAGCCAGATCGTCGGCGCCCATGGTCACCTTGCATTCGGCCGTTTCATCAGGCCCCAGCTCCCTGACTTCAAAATCCCAGTCCCAGCTTCTTTCAAAAGCGTCCGTTGGCGCTTGTTCGTCGATCGCGGAGGGAGCTCCGCTATTGGAATTGCTCATGCCCGTCAGGGAATTGACATCGTTATCAAAGGATTGTTCTTTCATGGTTTGAATCGGATTAGCTATTGAAACGCAAACATTGCATCATCCCAATCTTGGAAAAACTGCAATAATTTTTATCCGTTCCTTATCCATAACAACAAAACCTCCTGTTTCAACACGTCCAACACGGGATGCCCCCTGGCCTCAGCCGTGGTTCAATAAATGGTAAAAATTTCTTCTCTGCACTTCCGAATGGAAAACTCTGGCCCATATGGAAAATTCCGGAAGCAACATATCCAAATGGCCTTTAACTGCGCGCCATGAAACACGGCAATTTTTCATTTAACATGGATTCATGAACTCTTCAACGGAAAAAGCATGATCTCCCTGAATTGGAAAAGAAATCCAAAATCCATAAAAACGGTTATCGCCTGCGGGCATGTTCAGCAACCCCGGCATGTCTGAATGGAGAGAAAGCAGGATAAACCACCACTTTCCCAGCCTCCACGCCTGAATTTACAAGGAAAGCTGCTCCTTCAAACGCTCCAGCAGATTGCCGCAACCGTCCTGAAGCAGTTTTACCACATATTCAAAGCCTTCCTGCCCCCCATAATAGGGATCAGGCACTTCTTCATCCGGAAAACGAGTCGTGAAAAAACACATGGGCGCTATCTTGCCTGCCCACTGTCCCTTTTTATCCAACCGTTTCAAATCCCGCAGATTTTCACGGTCCATTCCCACAATCAGGTCAAATTGTTCCAAATCCTCTTTCCGCACGGGGCGCGACTTAAGCCCCGGATCCTCATATCCGTATTTTTTCAGCACCGTCAGCATCCGGCTATCCGGAGGGCAGCCCCGATGGTAACCGATCATTCCGGCGGAATCGCTCTCAATCAAATGTTCCAGACCTTGTTCTGCGACCATTTTTTTGAAAATGATTTCCGCGGCAGGAGAGCGGCAGATGTTGCCCAGACAGACAAACAGGACTCGGTAAGGTTCGGGAGCACTCATGGACGTCATTTCTTTTTCAGGATAGGCAGGCGGCCTCCCCATTTCAAGAGGGAAGAGTTTCTGCACGGGAAACGGAAACGCCCGCGAATATGGCATGGGGCAAAGAAAGAAACTGCGCCGCTCATTCAAAAATAAGATTCTCCTGTGTTTCGGCTTGCGTTAAAGGATGTCCGGCTGTAGATTATCGCATGGCAGATTTCCCTCTTGGATTAAGTTTTGATGACGTGCTCCTGCTGCCCCGCCTGAGCGCGATTCTTCCCGGCGACGCGGACATCAGTTCCCAGCTTGTTCCCGGCTTTGACATGAAAATCCCCGTGTTGTCCGCGGCCATGGATACCGTTTCCGAATCGGAACTGGCGATTGCCCTGGCGCGGGAAGGCGGCCTGGCCGTCATCCACCGCAACAACCCCATTGACATCCAGGCGGCCATGGTTTCCCGCGTGAAGCGTTTTGAAAACGCGGTTATCCCGAACCCCGTCACGGTCAACAAGGACATGACGCTGGAAGAAGTCCACCAGATCATGATGGACCAAGGCTATTCCGGCTTCCCCGTCGTGGATGCCAACCGCAAGCTGGAAGGCATCATCACCGGCCGCGACATGCGCGGCGTGGACGATTACCAGAATGTCCGGGTCAAGGATGTCATGACCCCCCTTGCCCGCCTGATCACGGCGGCTCCCACCACGACCATTGAGGAAGCGCGCCACATCCTTTACACCCACCGCATTGAAAAGCTTCCCCTGGTGGATGAACACGGTGTGCTGGCCGGCCTCATCACGGAAACGGACATCCAGAAGCGCGCCATGTTTGCAGACGCTTCCAAGGATGAACACGGCCACCTGCGCTGCGGCGCCGCCGTGGGTGTGGGCCCCGATTATCTGGACCGCGCCAAAGCCCTGATTTCCGCCGGAGCGGACGCCCTGTTCATTGACGCCGCCACAGGACACACGACCCGCGTGATGGACGTGGTTTCCAACCTCCGCAAGCTGACGGACCGTCCCATCGTAGCCGGCAACGTGGTTACGGCGGAAGGAGCGGCCGACCTTATCAAGGCGGGCGTGCAGGCCATCAAGGTGGGCGTGGGCCCCGGCTCCATTTGCACCACCCGCGTCATCTCCGGCGTGGGCATGCCCCAATTCACCGCCATTCAGGAGGTAGCCTCCGTGGCGCGTCCCGCGGGCGTCACCGTCATTGCGGACGGCGGCATCCGCTATTCCGGGGACATTGTGAAAGCCCTGGCCGCCGGCGCCGACCTGGTGATGCTGGGCGGACTGCTGGCAGGTACGGAAGAAAGCCCCGGCAAGGTGGTTCATTACCAGGGCCGTCACTTCAAGCAGTATCGCGGCATGGGCTCCCTGGGAGCCATGCGCCGCGGCTCCGGCGACCGCTACGGTCAGAACAGCTCCGGCAAGCTCGTCGCGGAAGGCGTGGAAGCGCGCGTTCCGTACAAGGGCATGCTGGCGGACGTGGTATTCCAGCTCATGGGCGGCCTGCGCTCCGGCATGGGCTATCTGGGCGCGCACAACCTGGAGGAACTTCGGGACAAGGCCCGGTTTGTTCAAATCACCTCCGGCGGCCTGAAAGAAAGCCATCCCCACGATATCACCATCACGGAAGAACCCGTCAATTATTCCTGTTAACTCCTCCCTCACATGGACGACAAGCACCTCGTAGCCGTCATTGACTTCGGCTCCCAATACACCCAGCTCATCGTGCGCCGCGTGCGCGAACTGGGCTACATGGCCAAGCTGTATGCGCTGGAAGACCTGGACCAGATTCACGAACCCGGCGCCGTCATCCTTTCCGGCGGCCCCAAAAGCACCACGGACGCGGACGCCCCGGACATTGACTTTGAATGGCTCCAAAGCCTGAATGTCCCCGTCCTGGGCGTGTGCTACGGCATGCAGCTGCTGAACATCAAGCACGGCGGCACCGTAAAAGCCAGCAACAAGCGGGAATACGGCCCCGCCGCCCTGCTGCCGGAAACCTGCGCGGGCCTGTACCGGGACATGTCCCCCTCCTCCCAGGTATGGATGAGCCATTCGGACACGGTGGACCATCTGGCGGAAGGCTGCCGCGTCATCGCCCGCAATGCGGAAGGCGTCCCCGTCTCCCTCCAATGGGGAGAAACCACCTTCGGCATCCAGTTTCATCCGGAAGTAACCCATTCCCATGAAGGGCGCACAATCCTGCGCAACTTCCTTTCCTGCGCGGCCAACCTCAAAAAATTCGACATCGGAGACTTTAAAAGGGAACTCATCCGGGAAATCCGGGAACGCGTGGGCGACAAGCAGGTGGTCTGCGGCGTCTCCGGCGGCGTAGACAGCACCGTGCTGGCCGTTCTGCTGCATGAAGCGGGCGTGAACATGCGCGCCATCTTTGTGGATAACGGCCTGCTCCGCAAAAACGAGGCGGAGGAAGTGCGGGCCAATTTCGCCCGCATGAACGTGGAAATTGAAACGGTGGATGCTTCCGAACGCTTCCTGGCGGCCCTGGACGGAGAAAGCGATCCGGAAAAGAAGCGCCGCATCATCGGAGGCCTGTTCATCGACGTTTTCTGGGATGCCGTGGGAGACGCGGAAATGCTCGCCCAGGGCACCCTGTACCCGGACGTGATCGAAAGCGCCTCCAACGCCAAATCCAAGGCCTCCGTCATCAAGACCCACCACAATCGCGTGGAACGCGTGCTGGAGCTCCAGGCGCAGGGGAAAGTACTGGAACCTCTGGCGGAACTGTTCAAGGACGAGGTGCGGGAACTGGGCGCCTCCATGGGCATCCCGCATGATATTCTGTGGCGCCACCCCTTCCCCGGCCCCGGCCTGGCCGTGCGCTGCCCCGGCGTGGTCACCAAAGAACGCTTGGACATCATCCGGGAATGCGATGCCATTTTCATCGGCAACCTGAAGAAATACGGCTGGTACGACAAAGTCTGGCAGGCCTATGCCGGCCTCATTCCCGTAAAAACGGTGGGAGTGAAGGGGGACGAACGCTCCTATGAATGGGCCACCAACCTGCGCGCCATCGTGTCGGAAGACGCCATGACGGCGGACTGGGTGGAACTCCCCCCGGCCCTGCTGAGGGAAACCAGCAACCGCATCCTCAATGAAGTAAAGGGCATCAACCGCGTCCTTTACGACATTTCCACCAAGCCCCCGGCTTCCATTGAGTGGGAATGAAGATTATTCCTTTGGAAACATCGGAGCTTAAAAGGATTATTCAAGTTAATAAAACTTATAAGGAACTATATCCGATTTTCAATGAGGCATTCAATTCGACACTTCTACCGCATGTGTGGTGTGAAAGTTGTATTAAAAATTGCATTTGATTATGTGTACAACACGGAGCAATATATGTTTAGCTTTGGTAGCTAAAGAAGGTTAGATATGCTTTGATTATTGTACAAATCCAAAGCGAAGGATATTCATATGAATTATGAAAAAGGATCAGAGTGGAGAAGATGGGAATTACATATTCACACCCCAGGCACTCAAAAAAACGATAATTTTGCTGGTGTTTCCTGCGATGATAAGTGGAATAAATATTACGAGGATATTCATGCGTATATTGGCAATGGAGAAGATCCACTAAAAAATATAGCTGTTATTGCAATAACCGACTATCTGTCCATCGACAATTACAAAAAAGTAGTAGCAGATAGGAATTTGCCGTCTAGTGTTAAGCTTGTATTGCCAAATGTGGAAATGCGAATTCAGCCAATAGCCAATGATTCTCCTATTAATATCCATTTTCTTTTCAATCCGGACATTATTGAATCTGTTGAAGATCGATTCTTTTCTAGAATCAAATTCATATATGACTCAACTAATTTTTCAGCATCCCGAAGTGAATTAATTCGGCTTGGAAAAACAATTAAACCTGAATTGGATGATGATTCTGCCTACATAAAAGGGATAGAGCAATTTGTTCCGTCATTTGATAAAATCCAAGAGATTTTTGCAAACGACAAAAAACTTAGAGAAAACACTATCATTTTAGTGTCGAATAGCACAAATGATGGGGTAAGTGGTGCAATAAATCACTCTGATTATCTGGATGATTTTCAAGGGGACAGTCAACTTAAAGCCTTTAGACAAGCAATATATAAATTCGTTGACGGTATTTTTTCGGCAACGCCTTCTGATATTGCTTACTTTTTAGGTGAAAAAACAAACTGTCCAGCAGATTTAGTAATTAAAGAATGTGGTTCTTTGAAACCATGTGTCCACGGATGTGATGCGCACCAAAACGAAAAAATATTTGAGCCAGACCAGCAGCGATATTGTTGGATAAAAGCCGATCCTACATTTAATGGATTAAAGCAAATTCTTTATGAACCTAAAGAACGTGTAAAAATCTCTCAAATAGTTCCAGACTATAAGGCAGAGTACTATGTAATCGAAAACGTACAATTCGTTGATAAAGATTTTCAAGTTAATCCCATAGTATTCAATGAAAATTTAACATGTATTATTGGTGGTAAGTCAACTGGTAAATCTATTTTGCTTCATAACTTAGCCAATGCTATAGATCCATCGCAAGTTGAAGAAAAAGAAGATAAATCATCCTCTACTACTAGAAATATCGAAAATGTTACTGTAACTTGGAAAGACGGAAAAAAAGACGAGACACGAAAGATCGTTTATGTTCCACAAACATACTTGAATAGGTTAAGCGATGCAAAAGAATCGACAACTGAGATAGACAGAATAATTGAAGAAATTGTTTGGCTCGACTCTGATGTTAAAGAAAAACATAATTTGATGCTTCAATCAATAAAAAAATATAAAATTGCATTAAATACAACTATCCTTGGATTGATTGAAAATCGCAAAGAAATAGATAGTATTAAAAACGAAAAGAAAGAGATCGGGAGCCGAGCAAGTATTGAGGCTCAAATTGAGAAATTAACCTCCCAAAAAGACATCTTGTCAACGGATCCTAATTTATCAAAAGAAGAACTAAATTCATATGACGAAACCATTACAAACATCGATATAGTTAATGAGCAAATTCTTTCTTTGCAAAAGGATCTTACTAATATTCAAAATATTGAGGCTGTAGTTGAAAAGATAACTTTCAGTTTTTCTCTCTCAGATCATATTCAAGAATTATTAAACCGTGCAACAGACGATGCTATTATCGCTGCAAATACAATTTGGATTCAAAGTAAACAAGCTATAATTGGCAATATTTCTAAAGGATTGGATAAAAAGAAACGTCGAAAAGACGAGCTTTTAGAAATTCAAGATAGCTTAAAATCCAAGGTACAAAAAAATAAGATTATCTCAGAACTGTCAAATAACATCCAAAAAGAGAATAAAAAACTAAAATCGTTAACGGAAATAGAGAAAAAAGAAGTGGCTTTGATTGAAAAAGAAAATGCGTATATTTCTGAAATTTGTCAATCGATAGAAAAGTTTAAGCATTTTCACAATCAATATGCCCAAACTGTCAACGGAAAGCCCGAATTCAAAAGTAATGATTTAGAGTTTTCTGTAGAGGTTCCGTTCAAAAAAGAAGCATATGTAGATAAAGTTTTACGGCTTTTCGATAATCGTTCTATAGCACTAAAAGATACTATTTCAATAGATAGTTTTTCAGAAGATCAATATACGGAACCACTTTTAAGAGATTTTATTAATAAAATTCTTGACGAAAAGCTACAACTCAAAAAAGGTAACACCCAAGAAACTGCAATACGAGAACTTTGTGATGACTGGTTTGAAATAAAATATAACGTACAAATGGACAATGATACCATTGATGTTATGTCGCCAGGCAAGAAAGCGCTTGTGCTATTAAAGCTGTTAATAGATTTGGCAGATAGCAAATGTCCAATTCTCATTGATCAGCCGGAGGATGATTTGGATAACCGCTCGGTTTTTAATGATCTGATTCCGTTCATTAAACGAAAGAAAAAAGATAGGCAGATTATTATAGTTACACACAATGCGAATGTTGTACTTGGCTCTGATGCAGAAGAGGTAATTGTTGCTAATCAGCAAGGAAGCAATGTTCCAAACAAGAAGTACAGATTTGAATATAGATCTGGTGCTATTGAAAACAACCTGCCTTTGTCTACTGTGGGCGAAGAAGCGAAATTGGGAATACTAAACTCTCAAGGGATTCAACAGCATATTTGTGATATTTTAGAGGGTGGTGAACGAGCTTTTGAATTAAGAAAAAACAAGTACCATATTTGATGTCATCCGAAACAGCTTCCACAGGAATTGCATCATCATATAAAATGTTTGTGGCAACGTTTTGGCAACAAAAAATCAGATAGCCTCTACTATCTGAATAATGAAAGCAATACAAATAATTTGAGTCAAATCCCATAAACAAAAATCAAGAAAGGAGAAAATAATGACTGAACTGGAAAAATGCATGGCGGGCGAATGGTATGACTGCCATGACAAGGTGTTTCTGGAATTCAAGAACAAGACACACCGGCTCCTGATGAAATACAATTCCCTGCCTTACGACCATAAGGAGGAAAAGCGCCAAGTGCTCAAGGAAATGTTGGGCAGCGTCGGCACCAAGGTATCCATCGGCCATTCCTTCATCTGCGATTACGGCCGCAACATCCATATCGGGAACAACGTCACCGTCAATACGGGCTGCACGTTCGTGGACTGCAACAGGATCACCATCGGCAACAATGTGCTGATCGCCCCTAACGTACAGATTTACACCGCTACGCACCCCATTGATCTGGATGAGCGCCTTACTCCCGTGGAAACGGATGAAGGAGTTGAATACATCCGCCATACCTACGCTCTTCCGGTAACAATAGAAGACGGCTGCTGGATTGGCGGCGGCGTCATTATCCTGCCCGGCATTACCATCGGAAAAGGAAGCGTCATCGGCGCCGGCAGCGTGGTCACCAAAAATATTCCTCCCGACAGTCTGGCGGCGGGGAACCCCTGCAAGGTTATTCGTAAAATCAACGGAAGTTGGGAACAATGATCAAGCTGATCGCTTTTGATCTGGACGGAACCATAGGGGACACGGTCCCCATGTGCATCAGGGCATTTGAAAAAGCGGTTTCTCCCTACGCCGGCCACACGCTGAGCGAACGGGAAATCACACAGACTTTCGGCCTGAATGAAGTAGGAATGATCAAGAAAGTCGCCGGAGAAAAATGGCGGGAAGCTCTCCATGATTTCTACCCGGTTTATGAAAAAATGCATCAATCATGCCCGGCTCCGTATGAAGGCATACGCGAATTGATAGAAACCCTGCAAAAGGCTGGCGTGCTTATCGCCCTGATTACCGGGAAGGGAGACAAAAGCTGCCGTATCACGCTTGAGCAATTCGGCATGCGGGATTTATTCTGTTCCATCAAAACCGGAGCGGAAGACAGGCCCAACAAGGCGGAAGCTATTGAAGAGCTTCTGCACGACTTCCGCTTGAACAAAGATGAATTTTACTATATCGGGGATGCGGTTTCGGATGTGGCCGCCTGCAACAAAGCGGGAGTGACCTGCTTGTCCGCCGCCTGGGCAACAACCGCAGACGTCAGCGGATTGAAAAAAACCAACCCCTCAAAAGTTTTTCCCAGTATCAAGGAATTGACATTATTCCTGTCCATTGAGAAATAATTAGAAGATCCTCCTCACTTGGATAAGGAAAAACATGATGGAAAAATTTCAAAAACTGGCCCTTCTGATTGATGCTGAAAACATCGCTCTGGATAAGCTTGAAAGCGTCATTCAGGAAATATCTGCATATGGCCGTATCGTGATTCAAAGAGCCTATGGCGACTGGAGCAAGGAAAGTTTAAAAAACTGGAAAGACTCGCTAAACCGGTTTGGTATAAAAGCGGAGCAGCAATTTAATTATACTCCCAAAAAAAACTCGGCGGATATGGCGTTGACTATTGACGCCTTGGATTTATTGCATCAGTCATCTTACGATGCCCTCGCCATTGTTTCGAGCGACTGTGATTTCACTCCCGTTTCCCTATATGTCAGGGAACATGGTATTTATGTAATTGGTATCGGAGAGAAGAAAACTCCAGAGGCTTTTAAAAAAAGCTGCAATGAATTTATTTTATTAAAAACTGCTGACTCTAAAATAGATAATACACTACAAAATAAGCCTTCCCAATCTGGATCAGAAAAACGAAAAAAATCCCTGAATCTATTCATAAATTACTTAAGGAGGCATTTGAAACGCACAAAAAAGAAGGATGGGTAGCCTTATCTCGGGCATCATCTTATATTAAAGATAAACAACCTGATTTTTCTTTAAAAGAATACTATTCCAAATTTTATAAACTCATTCAGGATTTTCCGGAAAAATACAAACTTGAAAAATCGCATACAAAATATCAATGCAAATAAAATTATAGAGTTATCTTCTATAACCATATTCACCTGATTCCATCTTGGAACAGGAAATAAATTCCTGTTTTTTATACGCTCATTTAACGCAAAAACAATTCTTTCCTTCCATGGATACCGGCGCCGTCATCCTCACCTCCTTTCTCTCTACCATTCCCGTTTATCTTTTCTTTGCCACGGGTTTCTATCTGCGCCACAAGCAAGTCATCCAGGCAGACCATGACGCGCCCATCATGCGCATCGCGATGGATGTGGCCTACCCCTGCCTCGTCTTCCACAGCATCATGAAATACATGGTGCTCTCCGGAAATGAGACGCTCAGCAGCGTTTCCTTTTCCCTCCAGGCCATTGCAGCAGGGGCGCTGGAACTTCTGCTGGGTATCGCGGCCGCATGGCTGGTCGCTAAACTGCTGCGCATGCGCATCGGCACGGGTCTGCGCACGTTCACCCTGACGGCGGGAGTGCAGAACTACGCTTTTTTCGTCATCCCCATCATCCAGATGCTGTTTACCGCCGGCAACGATCCCACGCTGGGCGTCCTTTTCGTCCACAATGTAGGATGTGAGCTGGTCGTCTGGAGCATCGGCGTCATCATCATCGCAGGCGGTCCGGGCAACCTGAACATGGGCGTCTTCTTCCGCGGCCCCCTGCTGGCCGTTATCGTGGGCCTGGCGCTCGCCTGGTCCGGCCTGGGAACCTATGTAGCCCAACCGCCCCTGATGAAGACTTTTGAAATGATCGGCAACTGCGCCACGCCCCTGTGCCTGATCCTGTTCGGATGTTCCATGCGGGATTTATGGCATAACATGAAGTGGGAACCCAAACCCATCATTTGCGGCCTGCTGACGCGCCTGGGGCTGGCCCCCGCGCTGCTGCTCCTGATGGCTTATTTCCTGCCAGTGGATGATTATATCAAGCGCGTCATCATCATCCAGGCAGCCATTCCCTCTGCCGTCATTCCGGTCATTTTGGCCAAACGTTTCGGAGGCCATCCGGACCTGGGCACTCAAATCCTGCTGACAACGACGGTGGCTTCCTTCCTCACACTGCCCTGCTGGCTGGCTCTTGGTTCCACCTTGGTCGTACCATTGTATTAACGGGATAATGGCGACATCAATCCCCGGATGACCTGGAACAGCCCGCTCGCCCAACATCTTCCGCTTTTCCAGAGGAGATTCTATTCCCGGTGTCCCGCCCCTTGATGGAAATAAAACCAGTCCGCAGGATTCGGCGGCGAAACAATTTCCCTGCCGAAATATCCGCATCCTTTCCGCATCCTTTCCGCATCCTTTCCGCATCCTTTCCGCATCCATACTGCATTCCATGCTGAATGCTTCCCTACCTTTGGGTTGACTCCCCAGTCGGATATGTATTGAATGGATTCATGAAATTTCCTGCTCCTCTCTGCGCCGCCCTGCTGCCGGTCCTGTTTTCCTGCGCGGAGCAGGTTTCCCGGATTGAACACGTTCGGGAGGTGCCCTTAAAAACCACGGTGGTTCCTGCGGAAGACGTAGGCATGCACCGCACTCAGGCCACCTATCTGCTGCATGGCGCCGTCTCCCAGCAACAGCGCCTTCAGCGTCTGGGTCAATACTACTTCGTCACATGGAACGATGCCAATCCGGAACAGGCGGCAACCCTGGTCATGATGTACCGCCAGGGAAAGACAGGTTCAACCGTCCTGACAAAATCCATTTCCTATCCGGCCGGGAGAAAAGGCGGCACGCAAAACTCCGTTTTCGAATTCATCGGGGATGAGGCCAGAGAAAAAGGGGAAATCCTCGCATGGAAGCTCGTCCTGAAGGATAACCGCGGCAAAACGATTTCCGAACGCCATTCTTATCTGTGGGGGGACGATCATTGACTCTTCGGCAAAAACACCGAAGAGCCGTAAAATCACCCGGATATACAGGATGAGACCTGCAGTTTCCGGCAGTCTCGCCAGCCTCCAACTCCGTTAATAATCCTCCGGAATATGGGCACGCTTACGCTTCCTGCCGTTTGGCACGGCGTTTGCGGACAGCGTCGGCAAGGGTTTCCAGCACTTCCACTGTCGTCTCCCACCCAATGCACTGGTCCGTGATGCTCTTGCCGTACACCAGGTCGGAACTCAACGGCTGGGCCCCTTCCACAATGTTGCTTTCAATCATCACGGCAACAACCTGTTCGGACCCGCTGGATATCTGTTCCGCGATATTGGCGGCCACAGCCGGCTGTTTGCGATAATCCTTGCAACTGTTTCCGTGGGAGCAGTCTATCATGATGCGGTTGTTGATGCCGGCCTTCTGCAAAGCTTCTTCCGCTTCCTTTACATGATCTTCATCAAAGTTCGGCCCCAGGGAGGAACCGCGCAAGATCAGGTGGCAGGATTTATTGCCCGTAGTGGAAACAATGGCGGAAACTCCCTGCTTGGTCACGGAAAGGAAGCAGTGAGGGCAGGAGGAGGAAACAATGGCGTCTACAGCGATTTGCAGGCTGCCGCTGGTGCCATTCTTGAATCCCACAGGCATGGAAAGCCCGGAAGCCAGTTCACGGTGTACCTGGCTTTCCGTGGTGCGCGCGCCGATGGCGCCCCACGTGATCAGGTCCGCAATGTACTGCGGCGTGATGGTGTCCAGGAACTCGGTAGCTGCGGGCACTCCCATATCCCCCAGGCGCAGCAGCAGCCCGCGGGCCATATGGAGACCGCGGTTGATGTCAAAGGTATGGTTCATGAACGGGTCGTTGATGAGGCCCTTCCAGCCCACGGTGGTGCGGGGCTTTTCAAAATACACGCGCATGATGATCACCAGGTCCTTTTCAAAGCGCGCCATTTGTTCCTTCAGGCGGGAGGCATAATCCACGGCAGCCTGGGGATCATGGATGGAGCATGGCCCCACCACCACCAGCAGGCGGTCGTCGTGGCCGGAAATGATGTTCTCCGCATTCTTGCGGGTCGTAGCCACCATTTTGGCAATCTCCGTGGTTGCCGGATAATCCTTGATTAAAATGGCGGGGGAAATCAGGGGCTCAATGTCTTGAATGCGTATGTCGTCTGTTTTGAACCAGTTCATGTCTGGGGCTTATTGAGAGGTTTTTGAGAGAAGTTGAAAAGAAAAAAATACGGTTTGCGGGCTTTATGCCTGAATATACCGCGGGGCCTCACGGCCATAAGCCGGAAGCCCCGCAAAATGAAGCGGCCACGCCTCCCGACAAGAGGCGCCGTCATGCATTACCAGGAAGTCACATTGTCTTCCGTCAATTCCGGATTGTTGATATGGCCGTCCGCCGTGCTGCCCTGCTTGTCCTTGCCGGTGCTGTAAACGGCCACGTTCTTGGTCACCATCCGGGAACCTACCTGGACACGGGGAGTACGGTCGTCAGGGTTGGCATTCAAAACAATGTAATAGGGAGATTCCCAGGGATCCATCAGGCCCACACGGCCGCGGCTTTCAAAAAACAGGCCGGGAGCACCTTCCACATCCGTAGTCGTCGTATTGAAATAAGCCGTTTTCTTGGGGTTCAGCTTTCTGTCCTCATCCGCCCGGTCCATATAATTGGTCAGGATGCTCATGATGCGGCTATCATCGTCCACGGCGGTTGTCACGTAATACTGTCCGTCCTTGTGGGCCTGCTTGGTCATTTCCCGACCGCTCCAGGCCACGGGAACGCGGCCGTTGTCCAGCATGTAATTTTCCACAGCCGTCTGCAGGCCGTTGCAGTCGCTCCGCGCCGTGGTAACCTTGGATTTTTCCATCACGCCGTTCACCACCGTCATGGCGATGCCGGCCAGCGTCAGGATAATGGCGATCACCACAAGCAATTCAATTAACGTGAATCCCTTGGATTTACGGTTCAAAAAAGGTGTCTTCATACTTTGCCAAGAGTAGCGCAATTACGGTTCAGGGCAAGCGGAAAACAACCGGTGCCGCCAATTTCAAAGCCTGTTCCCGAAACGGCAGCAGACGGAATAACCCCGGTGCACAAACACCCCGGCTGCCGGAAGGCGCCGGGGTGTTTAAAAAGAATGCTCCTTTAGTTGGAGGGGACAGGGGGTTCTGTGGAAGCAGGGGCCGGGGCTTCGGTCACGGAGGGAGCCGGAGCCTGAGAAGAAGCGGCTTCCGCCTCAGCGGCGCGCCTGCGCAGCTCCTCCTGCTGGAGTTCTTCCGGCGTCTTGGCGGGAACGGAGGCTTCCTGCCTGGCGGCAGCCTTCATCATTTCCGGGCTCAACAGGCTTTCCGAACTCTTAACGTGCTGCCGGTTGATCAGCATGCCCAACCCTAGGCAAAGAACCATGAACGCGGTTCCGAAGTACACCGTGGCTTTTTTCAGCACATCCGTCGTCCGGGCGCCAAAGGCCTGGTCCGTAATGGCTGCGCCAAAGGCGGCTCCCAGCCCTTCCTGCTTGGGCCTCTGCATAAGCACTACGCCCAGAAGGAGAAGTGATACAATCACCAAAACGGCAAAAAGCAACTGAATGCTGATATTGAGTGAATCTGCTAAAAAAAGGTTCATGAGCGCGGGGAGTATGTGTGAATTCGAACGGTTTGTAAAGTCTAGGAAATGATTTCGTTATGCTCGTTGCAGACGATTTTCTTGGGGATGATGGGCTTGTCCGACAAGGCAAAACTCATGATGACCACCCGTTCGCCCGTCTTGATTAAATGGGCCGCACCGCCGTTCATGATGATGTTCCCCGTGCCGGCAGGCCCCTGGAGAGCATATGTTTCCAGACGGTTCCCGGACGTGACGGACGCCACGAGAACTTTTTCCCCGGGCCACAAATCCACGGCGGCCATCAGATCGGCAGGAATTTCAATACTGCCTTCATATTGAACATCGCCACGGGTAATCATGGCGCGATGAATTTTTGATTTTAACTGCTCAACCAACATGACGTTCGAACAACAAACCCCCGATCGCCCCTCCGGTCAAGCCGTCATCCTCCATTTTACGGTTTTCTGTGTCTTACTCCCCCTCCTCCAGCGCTTCCGCGGCATGGGCGGCATCCCGGGCAAGCTGACTTTTCAATTCTTCCAAAGAAGGGAATTTGATTTCCGGCCTTAGGAAACGGACCGGTTCCACTTCCATCTCCCGCCCGTAAATATCCCCCGGGTGGCCGAATAAATGCGTTTCCAGCAAAAGTTCCCCCGTCTCACCTTCCACGGTGGGGCGCACCCCCAGATTGGCTACGCCTCCGTATTTTTTGCCGGCCACCCGGGCGCGCACGGCGTAAACGCCATGGGGAGGCTGTAACCCGCAACCGGGTCTCATATTGGCCGTGGGGTAGTCCAGCAGGCGCCCCAGTTGGCGCCCGTGAATCACCGGCCCCTTCCAGCGGTAGGGACGGCCAAGCATGCCGGCAGCCTGTAAAAAATCCGCCGCGCGCACGGCTTCGCGAATCCGGGTGCTGCTTATGCGCTCCCCGTCCTGCAGAATAGAAGGAACGGCCGTCACCCGGAACCCGTAACGGCAG
>OMBL01000558.1_pt1 | contig 15722 bp, 13 predicted proteins | sample 1644871 | NCBI WGS metagenome assembly OMBL01 (sample SAMEA103958115, study PRJEB25191) | human gut metagenome | biome: human-associated habitat [ENVO:00009003]; feature: intestine environment [ENVO:2100002]; material: feces | place: Germany | collected 2013/2015
GCGCGATTTTATGGAAGGGCATCACGTCCGTGCCGGGCGCCATCCGGTTGAAGACCACAAGCTCCGCGCCTGCAAGTTTGTCGACCGTCAGCTGGCGCATGTTCTGGTTGTAGGACAAAAACGTATTGGCGTCAGCAAACATGACCTCCTGTGCAATCTGCCAGGTGTCGGGCGTTTTGAGATAGAAGTCCGCAGCCTGATGCATGCCGTTGAGTTCGACAATCACGCGCTCGGCATGGTGCTTTTTGCGAAGATTCTCCAGAAACTCTTCGCTCAGCTCTTCATATGACGGGGTTTCAATATAGACGTTCTGAGAGGGGTAGGTGGAGATGTCGTATTCCTCCTCGCCCTCCTCAAAGACCAGCAGCAGCGTCCGTTCGCCGGTGTTGAAGCGCTCGTCCTCGAGCGTCTCCTGGATGAATTTCGTCTTGCCGGCCTCCAGAAAGCCGGTGAACAGGTACACCGGCAGATCCGATGTATTGCTCTGAATCTTTTCTTCGGTCGGTTTCATAGACTGCTCCTCCCCGTACAGATGCGCCGGAAAGCGCACCTGTAGCTTTTTACTCTTTTATATTAAAGAATTTCGGACTGTTTTTCAAGGGGATTTCATCAAAATTTACCATAATCTTTTCGGTGATATTTCTCCCTTATATACACACCCTCTAAATTTTTACAAATTTTATGGTGAATCCTACCAATCCGCAAACAAAAAGAGCCTCTGCGCGCCCTCCCCAAGGGGAGGATGCACAGAAGCTCTCTGTTTCTGTTAAAAATTTTCAGTTCCGGTTTTTTTCAGGCTTTTTTCAGGTTTCTCAGCCCACAACGTAGACGTTGACCTGAATGGCACCGTTGATCACGCTCTCGGCGTAGGTCTCATAGAACAGGTCTACCAGGATCTCGCCCTTCTGCACCGCAATGCCGGTGTCGGTGGCCACTGCGTAGCCATACACGAACTTGCCGTCGGTGGAGGTGATATACAGCTTGGTGCCGTAGGGGATCACATCCGGGTCCACGGCCACCGTGCCATAGCCAAGGCCGAGGCCGGAGGAACCTTTACCAGTTCTGGAGTAGTAGCCGGTGGCCTTGCCGGTGAGCACCTTGCTGTAGGAAGCCGGTGCATTGGTGGTGCCGTCCGGGCCTGTCAGCGGGGAGACCGGTGCGCCCGCGCCATAGGTCTTGATGACGTGGTTGGTGGGCTCCACGGTAGTGGTGGAATCCACCACGATGCTGTTCTCCAGTTCGCCGTCCACATAGCGGTCGCGGGTGGTGATGGTCTGCTGGCCTTCCGCACCATGGCGCACCGTGGTGGCGCGGCCGGTGTTGCGGAAATACAGGCTGGTGTAGACGTACTCGGTATCATAGGGGATGGCCTGCGTCTCCACACGGTCGGTGTAGTCCACGCGGTGCACCGTGATGGTGGAACCTGCACTCACCAGCTGGTCCAGAGCAGGCTCGGTGTAGTCGTCACCCTCCAGAGTGATACCTGCGCGCTTCAGAGCGTCGGCGACGGTGCCGAACACCATCTTGACGGGGTACTCCTGACCGTCGGCGGTGATGCTGACGGAGAATGCGCGCTCGATGTTCAGGGCGGCAAGGTTGCCGCTGTAGGCCGTGTAATAGACCCGATCACCTTCTTCGGACTGGATGCCGGAGAGGTTCATGACCTGTGCAGGGTCGGTCTCGGAGGTGAGGATCACCTGCCGGGCACCATTGGAGTCTGTGACGTAGGTCAGCCGCAGATTCGCAGCGGTCACACTGAGTGTAGCCACAAGGCACACGACCATGACACAGAACGCCAGCACACGGGAAGAGACAGCCTGCTTGCAGGCGGTCAGAGCTTTCTTTACTTTTACGGAAGCGATACGAGACAACTCCTCTCTTTTCAAAGTTGGGTGCGGCCGCAGACACGGTGTTCCATGCCCCGGCCGCCCGGACTGCAGGGCGGGCAGAAGCACTCTGGCCCCACAATCAAATACGATGCCCTCTTTATGATAAGACCGAGCATCGTATGCAATTTGGACTCCGCTGCGGAAGGTGTCATTTCCCTCCCGGCCCGAGCCGCATCTGCCCGCGCCGCACCATGTGTGAGATGGTTTTCACTTCATCCAGATAAATTTTAGACGCTGCAACGTTTGTTGGCTCCGTTGAGCGGGTCTTATTTTACCAGCCCGGAGGCCGTTTGTCAAATCAGGGGGCCGCTTTTCGTTAGTTTTTTGACGATATTTTTTGTGCAATTTATACATTGTTTTCTCCAAATTATTGTTATTTCGGTTATTTCCTTCCGATTTTCCTTTTGTTTTGTGGGATGTTTTGTTCATGAATTTTTAACATTTATTTTGGATTTTTCGCACCGGAAACTGCACTTTTGGGCCGTTCCGGCAGCACGGCAAGCGGCCCTGAATCGCTGGTTTTGCACAGTGGCTTTCCCTTCCGCTGCCCCGCCTTTGCCCCACCGGGATCTGTGCGAATTTCCCCCGAAAAATGCCTTCCGGCAAAATGCCGAAGCACAGAAACTTGTGGAAATAAAGTACACTCTCGCCGCCGCTGTCCGGCCGCGATACAATCAAACAAAAAACAGAAAGGAAGGTTTTCAAGTGAAGATCCAGATCATTCAAAAGCAGTGCGGCGGCACCGAGTTCCTTGCCCAGCCGCACCGGCTGCATCTCGGTGCGCAGAACGCCGCCGGGGTGGACGAGCTGCTGTTCCAGCTGCCGGACGCATGGGCCGGGTGCTCCCTTGCGCTGTATCTGCGCCGCAGTGACGGCACCCTGCTGGCGCCGGTGGCGCTGGACACCCAGCACCGCGTCACGGTGGACCGCCGCCTGACCGGCAGCACCGGCGGGCAGTGGATGCTGGCCGCCATGGGTGAAAACGGCTACACCGCCTACACCCGGCCCGGCAGCTATGACTGCTACGCCATTCTGCCCATCGATGATGACGCAGAGGAGCTGCCGCCCTCGCTGTACGAGCAGTTCGTGGCCCGCGTGCTGGAAAGCTCCAGCAGCGCCTCCACGGCGGCACAGCGTGCCGCAGCCAGTGCAGCTTCCACCGCGGCCAACGCAGCGCAGGCCCAGACCGCCGCACAGCGCACCAGCACCGACAGCGCCAACGCATCCCAGTGCGCTGCCCGTGCAGAGGCCGCTGCCGCCCGTGCCGAAGAGCTTGTGCCCACGGACGGGCAGGTGGTCAGCGTCAACGGTAAAAGCGGCATCGTAAAGCTCACCGCGCAGGAGGTGGGCGCACTGCCCTGCCCTGCGCAGCCGGTGTCCGGCCAGCTGCTGCGGGTGCTGAGCGTAGACCCCAACACCGGAGCGGTGCTCACCGACACCGCCGCCATGCCGGACCTGTCCCCCTATCTGCGCAGCAGCACCGTACCCACCGCATCGGTTCCCGGAGCGGTGCGGGTGGACCCGGCCTGCGGCATCAACGTGCGCAGTGACGGCACCCTGACCACGGCCCCCGCTGACCGCAGCCAGCTGGACAGCATGGACAGCACCGTTCTGCCGCTGACCCCTGCCCTGCTGCCCTACGGCGTGAAAAAGGCCCTGACCACTGCCGCCTCTGCCGGGGAATGGACGGCGGACGACAAGGCCGCTGCCCTGCGCACCCTCGGTGCCGATCTTTCCTCCTATTATACAAAGGAAGATATCGACACGCTGCTCTCGGCCCCCAGCTCCGGCGCGTATCCCGTGGGCAGCATCTACCAGAGCACCGACCCCACCAGCCCCGCCGCACTGTTCGGCGGCAGCTGGGAAGAGATCGCGTCCGAGCGAGTGCTGATGGGTGCGTCCAGCACCCACGCAGCAGGCAGCACTGTTAAGGCCGGTCTGCCGAACCTCAAGGGCTCATTCTCTGGTGTGGCGAGCACAGCATACCCAAATTTATCTAACAGTGGCGCTCTTTCTATAAACACAAACAATAGCGGTTTGGCTGGTTACGAAGGCGGTTCATACGGCAGTAATTGCACCGTATCTTTTGACGCATCCAAGTCCAACGCCATCTACGGACGCAGCACCACCGTGCAGCCCGCCGCCTACTATGTGCACATCTGGCACCGCGTGGCCTGAGAAAGGAGGTTTTGAACCATGAAGATCATCGACGAGACCGGCGCGGTCGTGGGAAACCCCGACCTGACACTGGGCTACCTGACCGACGACACCCAGCCGCTGGAGCACCCGGCGCAGGAGGCTGTGGCCGAGGTGGCCCACTACGAGACAGTGGCCGAATATCCCGGCGGCGGCAGGGACGTGCAGCGGGTGGTGGATGTGCCGGGCGTACCGGCAAGGCCCGCGTGGACCGAGCAGCTGCCCATTAAAAGGTATATCCGCTATACCGCCGAAGAGCTGGCCGCGCAGGAAGAAGCGCGCAAAAAGCAGCAGCAGCGGGAAAAGCTTCCGGAGACGGTAGCCGACCTGATGCAGCAGCTGACCGACCTGCAGCTTGCCCTGTGTGAACTGTACGAAAGGAGTGATGCCTGATGGCAAAGATCTATGCGACCCTGATCCGCAAGGGGCTCAAAACGCCGGACGATGTCCCCGCCCGGCTGCGGGACGCGGTGGCAGCCCTGCTGCAGGGGGATGCCCATGCTTAACGCCTATTCCCGCCGGAAGGACGGCAATGCCCTGCTGAGCCGCAGCTTCCGGGTGCGGGAATTTGCCTGCAGGGACGGCTCCGACCCGCTTTTCGTGGACAGTGCGCTGGTACAGCTGCTGCAGAGCATCCGGGATCACTTCGGTGCGCCGGTGGTCATTACCAGCGGCTACCGCACCGCCGCCCACAACAAGGCCGTGGGCGGTGCCCCCTACAGCCAGCACTGCTACGGCAGAGCCGCCGACATCCGGGTGGCCGGTGTTCCGGTGGAGCAGCTTGCCGCCTACGCGGAGACTCTGCTGCCCGGCACCGGCGGCATTGGCCGCTACCCGGCAAAGGCGGGCCGGGCAGCGGGCTGGGTGCATGTGGACGTGCGCCCCGTCAAGAGCCGATGGACAGGCTGAGGGGGTGAGGCCAGTGGAAAGCATCCTGTCCGCCGTGATCGCCGGTGCCGTGACCCTGATCGGTGTGCTGATCGCCAACAGCCGCAGTCAGGCCGTGACCGACACCAAGCTGGAAGAACTGACCCGCGAGGTGCGCGAGCATAACAATTTTGCCCGCCGCGTACCCATCTTAGAAGAACAGATGAAGGTGGCCAACCACCGCATCGCAGACCTTGAACACAACGAGAAAGTGAGGAACTGACATGAACATCCATAAGATCTCCGCCGCAACCATCGCCCGCACCGCCTGCCTGCTGCTGGCCCTGACCAATCAGCTGCTGAGCGCCTGCGGCAAGCCCGTGCTGCCCATCGAGAGCCAGACCGTGGAGCAGCTGGTCACCGCCGGCATCACCACCGTTGCCGCGCTGGTGAGCTGGTGGAACAACAACAGTTTCACCGCCGCCGCCATTCAGGCAGACGCCGAATACGCCCGCCTGAAGCAGAAAGGCGAGTGAACCGGCACCCGAATGGTGCAAAAGTAACACTTTTTTTAAATTGGAAGTATTACTTTTTTAGCCATCTTTTACAGCAGCCCCGGGAGGTGCGCAGCGGCCCTTCCCGGGGCTTTTTTGCTGTCCGTTTGAGCGATTCACGCAGGTTCGAGGGCGATTCACGCAGGTTTTGATGATTTTCGCGCCCAAATCATGTATAATCCAGACAGGAACGAAAGGGAGGAATTTCTATGGTAATTCCATGCATCTGCAACACAAACGTCACATAAACGCACACGTCTGCAACAAATCGCACCAAACGTGCAACAAGCCCTTGGAATTAGTACCAAACCTGCGGGATGCTGATTTATACAGAACGCAGAATTTCAACGGTACGGGATGGTTTTTCTTGACGAAAATTCCCGAAAATGCTATAACGTAAGCAGTTGGTGGAAACAGTTTTCGCTGTCCGATTTATCGGACTATTATACACATGGCGACAGGAAAGGAGACCTGGGATCATGACGAATAAAAAATTTAAAGTTGCTGCAATGTCTATGGCACTGACCGCATGTGTTGCGGCCCAGCCCCTGATCGCGAATGCGGCAGATGAGGTGGACGCCGTCTCGAATGACGCAAACGTCAACGAGTCCCAATCGGAAGGGGAAAGCCCGGCTTCTGCACCCGTTGCTGCTGCCAGTGTGTCGTCCGATCCGGTGACCAACCAGAAGAACGAGGACGCTGTGGATGTGATCGGCGACCCGGATATCAGCGTGGATTATAACCACGACCAAGACAAGGTCACCAAGGACGATTCTTCTACCACCACCGAAAGCACCGGCCCTGTGAACCGCAATGTGCCCATAGAGAGCGAGCCCGGCGCACAGCAGCCCTCCGGCGACGGCCAGCAGGGCGGCAATCACGAGACCGACCTGAACAACGAGCAGAAAGGCGAGCCTGAGACCGACCTGAACAATGAGCAGGAAGGCTCCAAGGACGGCGGCAGCGAGACAGAGAAAACGCCCATTGGCGAAGCTGAAAAGACCGAGACGGAGACCAAGGACACGAAGCTTGTGCTGGGCGAACCGACCACCACGACTACCACCACCACCAACCCGGACGGTTCTACCACGACCACGACTACCACCACCACCGATGCCGCGCTTGAAACCACCACCAAGGTCGAGGGTGAGGCCAGCGCCAAGACGGAGGAAGACTCTTCTGAGGACGTGAAGAAGGAAAGCCTGAAGGAGGAACTGGACGGCAAAGACCTGAGCTGGGATACCGAACCCAAAACCAAGTTCGGTGATTACACTGTGACTGATGCCGTGGAGGAAGAAGACGGCAGCAAGACCTTCACCCTGACCAAAGAAGACAAAATTGAAACCGGCGAGATGACCGGGCTTGACATTTCCAAGCTGATCGAAGCCGGTTACACGGATAACGGCGACGGCACCTACACCCTGACCAAAGAGTACACCGACTCTCAGGGCCAGAAGCATACCACCACCGTCAAGGTGGATTCCAGCAAGGCCACCAAGACCACCAGCACCAAACTGACCGTCAGGATGGCAAGCCAGGAGCACGAGAAAACCGAGGAGCTCGGCACCAAGGAAGATACGAATTACCCCTATCCTTCCACCGATATCACTGTGAAGGACGACAAGGGCAAGGAGCACACCTTTAATGTGACGTATATTCTGGGTAAGGCCCATGAAAACAAGGATGGCACCTTCACCTATGAGGACAAGGAAAACAACCTGACCTATACCATCACAAAGAACGAGACCGACACGAAGCTGGACAGCCTTACTGACACCGAGCTCCGCGACCTGCTGAACAAGAATACCACCGGCAGCAAATACTCTGTGGACGCCGAGGGTAAGCTGTGCTATACCACCGATCAGGGCGAAGTGTGCCGCGTGACCAACGAGCAGAACACTCTGCTGCGCAGCATGCTCAAATTGGGTATCACCATCACCGACCACCATGGCAAGGAATCCGACACCCAGAAGGTGGAAAACAGCGAAAAGACTCCGGAGCAGGCCAAGGCCGATGCTGAAAAGACAGCACAGGAAGATGCTCTGAAGGATGCACTGGCACAAGCCATCAACAAAGAGACTGGCAAGAGCCTGACGAAGGCTGACATCACCCTGCCCGAAGTGCGAGACGGCAAGTTTGAGTGGACGGATCCCGACACCGACAAAACGTACACCTTCAGCTATACGGAAAAGGGCACCGTCAGCAGCTTTGAAGAGATCAAAGACCCCACCACGGTTGATAAGAACGCTTCTTCTGCCGAGAAGAACACCGAGACCGGCTCCGCCGAAGTGACTGGTTCCACCGTGATCTGGACCGATAAAGACCAGACCCTCATTCAGAACGATTCCAAGACGGAAACCACCTTTGGAGCGGGCTTTGACTTCAAGAATATTCCGAACGGTTTTGAGCTTGACGGTAAGGCTGACTTTAACGAAGATGGCACGTTGAAGAGCTTCAAAACCAAGGACGGAAAGACCTATGAGTTTACGTATGAAAAGGGTTCTGCTCCTGACACTTTAACAAACATCTCCAACGCCGACTTTACCAAGGTTACATGGAAGATGACCGAAACGAAGATAGGTTCTTCTACCTCTACGGACACCAGTGAGCCCACTCAGATCGAGATCGAGCGGAACTTCCGGAAGAAAACCGAAGATAATGGCACCTTCACCTTTACCGAAACCAAGGAAGGCGGCAAAACCTATAGCGGCCTGAAAAAGGTTGATGGCACGGATAACGTCTACAGCAACGATGATGGTACTGTCACGATCACAGTCAGCACCTCGGAGCTCGGCGTTGGCGTTAATGAGATCAAGGCAGCTCTGGAAGGCAAGGGCTATACGGATGTCAAGGTCAATCCGGACGGCACCGCCAGCTATAAAGACGGCAATGTGACCTACAACGTCCGCTACAACACCACCGTTGAGACCATCACCGTCAAGACAAAAGAAACTGTCGAGGACTCCCGTTTCACAATTTCCGTTTCTGACTCCAAGCAGCAGGATGCTGAGGACGCACTGAAAGCAAAAATCGCAGAGCTTCAGGCCGGTCTCAAAGAGGGTGAGTACATCGAAGTGAACGGCCACCACGTCGATCAGCACACCAAGTTTGAAACGATCATCACCTACTTCAAGACTGCCATCAACTACAAAAACATGAGCGATGCTGAGATCGTTGACATGCTCGAAAAGCAGAAAGCAGATGCTGATGCAGAGCACAAATCCTATACCGGTGCAGGCATTGGTCATGACTACTGGGGCCGCCATTACGATACCGGTGAGACGCCGAACTATATCGGCCACCTTGACCTTGCTACCGATTCCGACCTGCTTCTGGAAGATGGCACCACCGCCGATGCGATCCTGCTGAACACGGGCGACAAGAAGTTCAAGTTCGAGTGGAACGAGAGCGCTGAGGATCTTGTCAATAAGGATATAAAGGACAAGCGGGCAAAGTTCCAAGACTCCATTTCTTACGATGATGGCAAGCAGAACGGCGGCGATGGTTCCAAGGGCCATTACGAGTATGAGCGCCAAGATACAGGCTCTTGGATCGCTCCTGATTCTAACAATTACCCTCATGAAAGTGCCTACTACCGCCTGACCGGCACCATCGCCTACAATTCTCTGGAAAACGGCAAGGAATACGGCACAAAGAGAGCTGCAGAAAAGGCTCTGGAAAAATGGCGAGCCGAACACCCGGACGCCGAAGACTATAAGCCGAACATTGTGGCACTGACGAAAACTGAAACAGACTGGTTGGGCATCGAATACGAAACTACGGTTTATAAAGCCTACACCTACGAGTCCTCTCTGACTGCATATGGTTATATGTCGAAAGACAGCAACACCTGCGTCAACTCCGGGTATGGCGATACCGGATATGGGCGTGCGTGGGCTGGCGGCTTTGACCTGCGCATCAGCGGCCTGACACAGGTCACCAAGACCGAATCGTCCGCACACGGCAAGAACTACTACGACTACTATGCCGATATCACCAAGTACAAGACCGTGGAACAGACTTCCAGACCTCTGGCGAACCGTCTGTTGGACGTGATTCCCGGCACCAAGACCGTACCCACTGAGACCACATATACCGATACCGGCAGCGGCCTGTTTGGCTCGTATGATCAGAACCACAACGAAACCCACAACTACGAAAAGCCTTTCACGGGTGCAGGCACTGCCGAATACACCACCTACCGGACTTGGGAGGACACCAACGCCGATTGGGATGGCGAGTTTGAAAAGCTTACCGGCGCTTTCGGGTTCAACTACACCTCCACGAAGGATGCCGAAGTGACCGAAGCCTCCAAGAAGACCTGTGTGAAAACCGACTCCTCGGTGAAGTACCACTACTCCTACGTGGAGCGTCAGGAGCTTGATCCCTTTACGGACGTCAAAACCGTAACGACCCCTGCCGACGGCGGTGACGACGACGACGGCGGCGACGAGATCATTGATGAAAAGGATCACGACTCGCCCGTACTGCCCGGCACCCCCGAGCTGCCGCCCGTGCAGGACGCAAAGCCGGACGCCCCTGTTCTGCCTGCTGACCCCGCTCTGCCCGCTGTGCAGGACGCACATGCCCTGCCGCAGACCGGCGTGAACTGGCTGGCCGCCATCGGTCTGGCCCTCAGCGGCATGACCCTGATGATCACTGGCGCGTTCGCCAGCCTGACCGGCAAAAACGCAAAGCACTGAGCCGCGCTTTCCCCCCTTTCACAAACCTGTGTCTCCCTGCTTTGCACCGCCGGACAGACTGAGCCGGATCGCTCTGGCTGATATGTCCCAATCTCCTATTCCGCATACAGCTTTCCGGCTGTAAAACCTCACAAGCAAAGCGCCCCCGCTCCAAAACCGGAGTGGGGGCGCTTTGTTTATTGCTGGAAAATTTATTGGGAACACGCAGATGATTTGCGTACCGTTATCGACTGTGTTATACTTATTTCGCTGCCCTCTCCATTCTGGCAACAGAAAGGAGGTGTGTCATGTGGGCGACATCTTCATCAATCTTTTTGTGGCTGTCGGAGCAAATGTGATTGCCTATTACATTTGCAAGTGGCTTGACAGCCGCGGCAAAGGACAGTAAGCACAGAAGAACCCCCTCGGAGTTGCCTCTCCGAGGGGGTTCGCTTTTGTGTGCCTGTGGTAATCTTCATCAACCTTGTGATTGCCTACTTCTATTATACGCGACTCCGTGCAAAAGTCAAGCCTCCGGCAAAAAGTTCATTTTTACGTCAAAATATATTTTGCCGGATATAACAAAAACGGCCCTGCCGAAGCAGAGCCGTAAAAATGCATCTGAAATATAATCAGCGCTTGGAGAACTGGGGTGCACGACGTGCAGCCTTCAGGCCGTACTTCTTACGTTCCTTCATACGAGGATCGCGGGTCAGGAAGCCAGCCTTCTTCAGGACAGGACGGTTCTCCTCGTTCTGCTGCAGCAGAGCGCGGCTCAGGCCGTGGCGGATAGCGCCAGCCTGACCGGAAACACCGCCGCCGGAAACGCGGACGACGACGTCATACTTGCCCTCCAGGCCCAGCAGGACCAGCGGAGAACGGACGATCAGCTTCAGGGTCTCCAGACCGAAGTAGTTGTCGATATCACGATCGTTGATGGTGATCTTGCCGGTGCCGGTGTAAACGCGAACGCGGGCAACGGAATCCTTACGACGACCAGTGCCGTAGAAATAAGGTTTGGTTTCGTACATGTTCGATTGCCTCCTTCTTAGAACTCGATCTTCTCGGGCTTCTGAGCTGCGTGAGCGTGCTCGGCACCCTGGTAGCAGTGCAGGCGGGTCAGAGCCTTAGCACCGATGGTGTTGGAAGGGATCATGCCCTTGACAGCGTAGGTCATGGCCAGATCGCTGTGCTCAGCCATCAGCTTGCTGTACTGGACCTTCTTCAGGCCGCCGATGTACTTGCTGTGGGTGATGTGGAACTTCTGCTCGGCCTTCTTGCCGGTCAGAACAGCCTGATCGCAGTTGATGACAACAACGAAATCGCCGCAGTCCACGTTGGGGGTGTAATCGACCTTCTGCTTGCCGCGCAGCAGAACAGCGGCCTCAGCAGCGACGTGGCCCAGGCTCTTGCCGGCAGCGTCGAGCAGGTACCACTTGCGCTCGACTTCAGCGGGCTTTACGAGAGTAGTGCTCATATCTATTTCCTCCTGATAAGCTTTTTGTAACGTTTCAGGCGCCTTTGTGGGGCGCGAGTGTCAGTATACATCATAAAAAGGCACCTGTCAACAGCATTTTTTGATTTTTTCGCTGTAAATTTTTTAATCTCTCAAATGCTCTTGTTTTCTCTTGAATCCTCTCGTTTTCTAAAAACGCATTTTCTGTAAAATTTTCTGCCCGCCGCCGCACATTTTCTGCCTCTGCCCGCTACAATTTTGCCCCTTGGTGTGGTATACTATAAAGGATATGGCAGCTTTTGCTGTGCACACGGATAAGGAGAGCTTTCTACATGTCAAACGAGATCGACCGCAATGCTTCTGCCCAGCGCCGCACCTCCAAACTGCTGGCCGCCATGGGCATCTTTGTTGCCCTTGGCATCGTCGCTTACATTATATTAACGCTGCTGGTCAACCGCAGTGTGCCCGCAAACCCGGACACCCACTATACCGGCTCCAACGGCGTTTCCGTTTACTACGACAGTTCCATCTGGAAGGTGTGCCAGATGACCGAGGACAGCACCCTTGGCACCGTGCTGGAACTTGCCACAGCAGACAGTGCCGACGGTGAGGACTACCAAGCTGTGCTGCTGCAGCGCGGCACCGCCGACAGCTACGCGGACTTTATCGATGCGTCCGAGAAAGACCTCAAGCAGGCCTATGGCGTCATCAAGCCCCGCAAGGTGAACCTGACCGTGGACGGTGCCGAGGTGGAGGCCGTGCGCTGCGACATTCAGGCGTATTATGCGGTGCTGGCCACCATTACCTACCCCAGCGGTGACGTGGTGTATGTTTCCGGCCTGACCAAACTGGCCTCCATCAACGACATTGTGAATCTTGTGGAAAGTGTGACCCTGTCATGAGCAGTTCCCGTGCGATGCAGCGTCTGTGCGGCCTGATGCGCAAGGCTGTGCAGGACTATGAAATGATCGCCCCCGGCGACAAGGTGATGGTGGGCGTTTCCGGCGGCAAGGACAGCGTGGCGCTGACCATTGGCCTCGCGGAGCTGCGCAAGTACATCGGCTTTGATTTTACGGTGCAGGCCGTCACGCTGGACCCGCAGTTCGGCGGCAAGCCCATGGATTACACCGTATTGCAGGAGCTGTTTGCCCGGTACGACATCCCCTATGAGATCCGCCGCACCGAGATCGGCCCCGTGGTGTTCGACTACCGCAAGGAGAAGAACCCCTGCGCCCTGTGCGCCAAGCTGCGGCGCGGCGCACTGCACACGGCGGCGCAGGAGCTGGGCTGCAACAAGGTGGCGCTGGGCCACCATCTGGACGATGCCGTGGAGACCTTTTACATGAATCTCTGGCGGGAGGGCCGCATTGGCTGTTTCTCGCCGGTCACTTATCTTTCGCGCCGGGACCTGACCCTCATCCGGCCCATGCTGCTGGCCACCGAGCAGGAGGTCATTTCCGCAGTGCACGCCGAGGGGCTGCCCATCGTCAAGAGCGTCTGCCCTGCCGACGGCGTGACCGTGCGCGAACAGACCAAGGAGTTCGTCAAGGAGCGCTGCCGCACCGACCACGCCTTCCGGCAAAAGACCCTGCACGCCCTGCAGGAGAGCGGCATCGACGGCTGGCGTCCCGTCCACACCGGACGCGGCAGCTTTGCAATTACAAACGAGGAAGAATGAATCATGCAGACTCAACCTTTTGAAAAACACGTCTGGGCCGAGATCGATCTGGACGCCCTGCGTCATAACTTCCGGGCCGTCAAGGCCCGGGCCGGTGCCCTGCCGCTGTGTGCGGTGGTCAAGGCCGACAGCTACGGCCACGGTGCCGTGCAGTGTGCCCGCATCTTTGCCGAGGAGGGCGCGGTCTGTCTGGCCGTCAGCTGCCTGACCGAGGCCATGCAGCTGCGTCAGGACGGGCAGACTCTGCCCATCCTCATTTTGGGCCATGTGCAGCCGGAGTACGCCCAGACCCTCATCCGCGAGGATATCACCGTAGCATGCTACTCCACCGAGCAGGCGCAGAACCTTTCCGCTGCTGCGGTAAAGGCAGGCGGCAGGGTAAAGATCCACCTCAAGGCCGATACCGGCATGGGCCGCATCGGCTTTGCCCTGCGCACCGATTTTGACGCCGCCATCCGCGAAATGCTGGCGGTCTGTGCGCTGCCGGGGCTGGAAATGACCGGCATGTTCCAGCACTTCTCGGTGGCCGACGACACCGCCGAAGAAAACATTGCCTATACCGCGGAGCAGCACGCGCTGTTCGTCAGAGCGTTCCATGCGCTCAAGGCGGCAGGCCATGAGCCGCAGACCGTTCATTGCGACAACTCTGCGGGCGTGATGCTGCACCCGGACTGGCCCGAGGGACTGGCCCGGGAGCGCTGCATGGCGCGGCCCGGCATCATCCTCTACGGCTACGACCCCAGCGACGAGGTGCGCTTTGGGCAGTTCCGGCCGGTGATGACCCTCAAGACCGTGGTGAGCATGGTCAAGGAAATGCAGCCCGGTCAGAGCGCCAGCTATGGCCGCCGCTTCACCGCCGAAAAGCCCACGCTGGTGGCCACCCTGTGCACCGGCTACGCTGACGGTTATCCCCGCCAGCTGAGCTGCGGCAAGGGCATCGTGGAGATCCACGGCAAGGCCTGCCCGGTGCTGGGCCGCGTGTGCATGGACCAGATGATGGTGGATGTGACCGGCATCCCGGACATCCGCGAGGGCGATGAGGCCATCCTGTGGGGCGGCAGCGTCAGTGATACGGCTGAAACCATCGCCCGCAAGACCGATACCATTTCCTACGAGGTGCTGTGCGGCGTGTCCCGCCGCGTACCCCGCGTTTACCTTGAGCACGGAAAGATCGTGGATGTCGAGGACTGGATCCTGAAAGCATGACCGGCACCACAGGCCGCTCTATCATAGCTTCTCAACTTTTTCGGAGGAACTGAATGGCAAGAGATAATATCCGCAACTTCTGCATCATCGCACACATCGACCACGGTAAATCCACCCTGTCGGACCGTATTCTGGAGCTGACCAAGAGCGTGGACGAGCGCACCATGGAAGACCAGATCCTAGACAACATGGACATCGAGCGCGAGCGCGGCATCACCATCAAGGCCCGTGCCGTCACCATGAACTATACCGCCAAGGACGGCAAGACCTACGAGTTCAACCTTATCGATACCCCGGGCCATGTGGACTTTGCCTATGAGGTCAGCCGCAGTCTGGCTGCCTGTGAGGGTGCCATCCTTGTGGTGGACGCCACGCAGGGCGTGGAAGCCCAGACGCTGGCAAACACCTACATGGCGCTGGAACATGATCTGGAGCTGGTGCCCATCCTAAACAAGATCGATCTGCCCAGTGCCCACCCGGACGAGGTGGCACAGGAGGTGGAGGACGTGATCGGCCTGCCCTGCATGGATGCGCCCCGCGTCTCCGCCAAGACCGGCCTGAACGTCGATCAGGTGCTGGAGCGGGTGGTCAGCGACATCCCCGCCCCCACCGGCGACCCGGACGCCCCCCTCAAGGCCCTGATCTTTGACAGCATCTACGACAGCTACAAGGGCGTCATCGTCTATATCCGCGTGTTTGAAGGCACGGTCAAGCCCGGCGACACCATCCGTATGATGGCCACCGGTGCCGAGTTCACGCTGGTGGAAGTAGGCCACATGGGTGCCACCAGCCTGACCCCCTGCACACAGCTGCAGGCCGGCGAGGTGGGCTATCTGACCGCCAGCATCAAGACCGTGCAGGACACCCGCGTGGGTGACACCGTCACGCTGGCCGACCGCCCCACTCCGGAGGCGCTGCCCGGCTACCGTCAGGTCAAGCCCATGGTGTTCTGCGGCATCTACCCCGCCGACGGCGCCAAGTACCCCGACCTGAAGGACGCGCTGGAAAAGCTGCAGCTGAATGACGCCTCCCTCACCTTTGAGCTGGAGACCAGTGCGGCGCTGGGCTTTGGCTTCCGCTGCGGCTTCCTTGGCCTGCTGCATATGGAGATCATCACCGAGCGTCTGGAACGGGAGTTTGATCTGGACATCATCACCACCACCCCCAGCGTGCGCTACCGCCTGACCCTCACCG
>OMBL01000560.1_pt1 | contig 15658 bp, 8 predicted proteins | sample 1644871 | NCBI WGS metagenome assembly OMBL01 (sample SAMEA103958115, study PRJEB25191) | human gut metagenome | biome: human-associated habitat [ENVO:00009003]; feature: intestine environment [ENVO:2100002]; material: feces | place: Germany | collected 2013/2015
CTTTCGAAAGGAAAGAAAACTGTCCAAGCAAAGATGCTGGATTTGTTAGGTCTTAAAGGTCTTCCTGACCATAAAATAAGAATTGAGGCAACCGGACATGATTCAATGCGTGAATATGAACAATATAAGTTTCAGCTCATAAGGGAAGGGGAGATGCCTGTTCCTTGTATTCTTATCATGCCGTCCAGAGCGAATGCTGATTCTCCTGTTGAGTTAAGGTTACAGGAAGAGGGAAAAGGAACTTATTTGAGTGAATATGCGAATTTTGCTGCTGCCTTGACGGAAGGAAAAATCTTGTTGTTGGCAGATTTGCGCGGATTTGGGGAAACAACGGATCCTGCATTCTATACGGATGCTAAATATTGGAACCGTGAATATCGTAATGCAATGATCAGTATGCATATAGGGCGTCCTATAATGGGACAACGTGTTGTCGATATTTTGACTTTGCTTGATTTTTGTTCAGAACACGAATTTCTGAAAGGACACCCCGTCAAGGTATTTGCTAATGGTATTTATGGTCCGGTTGCAATTCATGCTGCTTATTTGGATGAAAGAATCAACAGTGTGGAGATAACACATAGTGTGAAGACTTGGAAGGAATACATTGAGAAGCCTATGCAGTGGGATATGTATTCTAATGTGTTGTATGGTGCTTTGAAATATTATGATTTACCGGATTTGATAAGGTTAAGCAATCGTCCCATCCGTTTTGCAGATTAAAAAACAGAATTCATCTCCACTGTAGGAGCATATTAAATGCCCAAAGGAGGGCACAGCAATCTGCTCCTGCAGTGGATGGAATATATGGCTTGTCTATTTCTTTTCCAGGAAATCAGCACGCATCGGGCTGAAACAATCTATCAGCATACCCGGTTCCAGACATACACAACCATGCACAGCATCTGGTTCCTTATACAGACAGTCACCGGCCGATACAATTTTTTTCACACCATTGATGGTGAACTCAAATTTTCCACTTTCTACATAAGTCACTTGTGAATGGATATGATGGTGAACAGCTCCTACAGCTCCCTTTTCAAATTTTACTTTAACAACCATGATGTCATCATTGTAACCCATGATCTGGCGCACTACACCTTCGCCTGCAGGTTCCCATTCTTTGCCTTCTGCAAAAATGAAGTTTTCACTACCTGTTTTCATAACCTTTTTTTCAGTGTTTTTGTTTGTTTCTTCAGTACACTCTTTGTCGCTCTCTTTTTTTTCACTTTGTGCATTGCAGCTCTGCAATATTAGTGGTGCCATCAGGGCACAAGCATACAATGCGGTTCTTACTTTACGATTCATGATCTTGCATTTAATATAAAATGAATAACTAAAACTTTTCTTCAAATATACTTATAATATGGGGAGGGTAGTTCGTCGTGATTAAAATATACGAGGAAAAGACCAAATATTACAATCCCATACCCTAAAAAATGGCTTATTTTGCTTCATAATGATATTCAAACTTGAATCAAAACACTACAACAACAATGAAAAGCACATTAAAGAAGAGATGGGAAAGAATTGTCCTTTGCCTGTGCATGGCAAATTTTGCTTGTGTAGGTATAGCCCAAACTAATAAAAAATTAGATGACCAAGTTATAAATACGATGAAAACCGCCACTCGGTTTATGATGGACAAAGTGAGTTATAATGGTGGCTTCGTATGGAATTATTTGCCGGATATGTCCCGCTCATGGGGAGAGATGGAAGCCAAGAGGACAATGGTTTGGATTCAGCCACCGGGAACTCCTTCTGTCGGTCATTTGTTGCTTGACGCTTATCATGCTACAGGAGATGAGTACTATTATGAAGCTGCCCAAAAAGTGGCTAACACTTTGATTTGGGGGCAGCTTGAATGTGGAGGATGGAATTATGTATTTGATTTTGCAGGAGAGAACTCGTTAAAGTCCTGGTATGATACCGTTGGTAAAAATGGCTGGCGTCTGGAGGAATTTCAACATTATTATGGAAATGCGACTTATGATGATGCGGGTACTATGGAGGCTGCTAAATTTCTACTTCGTATGTATGTGGAAAAAAATGATCCTGCTTTCCGTCCGGCTTTGGAGAAAACCATTGATTTTGTTTTGAAAAGTCAATATCCGGTGGGTGGATGGCCTCAACGTTATCCTTTGATGTATGATCACCCTTTTCAAGGTAAGAAAGATTATTCGTCTTTTATTACTCTGAATGATGATGTGATTCCTGATGCGACCGAGTTTTTGATTCAATGCTATCAGGCAATGGGGTTGCAAGGGGTAAAGGAGCCTATTATGCGTGCTATGTACTTGATGATTTCTCTTCAACAAGGGGAACCTTATGCAGGCTGGGCGGACCAATATACAGTAGATGATTTGAAACCGGCTCATGCCCGTTCTTATGAACCGCGCAGTGTGAATACCGGTACTACCGTCCGTCTTATCAATTTAATGATGGATTACTATAAACTTACAGCTGATACTCGTTTCCTGTCGGGGATTCCTGCTGCAATTCGTTTTTTGGAATCAATGAAATTACCGGAATCGGATGTGAAGAAATGGAAGAGTCAGTCGACTAATCCGGAAGCTATTTTGGTTCCTCGTTTTGTAGATCCTGATACTGGTAAACCACTGTATGTCCATCGTAAGGGAAGTAATGTGAAAAATGGAACGTATTATATTGATCAGAATATAGAAAATACAATAGCTCATTATAATTCGGCAACTTTTGTGAATCCTGGTGAACTGCGTCGCCGTTATGAGGAAGTGAAGAAACTTCCTGTATCCGAGTTGGCGAAGAATTCACCTTTGCTGCAGGATCATTTGGTTCCTTTACCTAAATATTATACTCGTTTACGTGGAAAAGCTACGGAAGAAGTTGCCCGGAAATTGGTGCAATCACTGACTAAGGACGGTTGCTGGCTCTCTCCTTTAAAGTCAACCTCGAACCCGTATAAGCCATATACTGTTTCAGGACCTAGTGAGGAAACGAAATATATAGCTACTTTTGTAGGGGACGAGCACGATACATCACCTTATCCGTGTACTACCGGAGAATTGTGCATCTCTGTAGGGGATTATATTGATAATATGATAAAATTAATTAGTTACCTTGAAAAGTAAAGTTTGTTAGGTATAGGTTTATGAAGAATACTGTAATTTGTTTATTGTTGTTCGGGATAAGTCTGACGGCTTCTGCTCAGGAAAAGGTGGAAACAGTCTCTATGCGTTATGAAACGCAGAATGATATGCCGCTGTTCTATCAGAAGATGAAAGAAAACCTGACTTATCCTATGGCATGGGGAAATTCTTCCATCCGAAATTTCGAAAAGTGGCGTGAGGAAGCTCGAAAAACGTTATTGGATTGTATGTTGCCTGCTCCTCCTGCTACGGCTTTTGATAAGGAAGTGATAGATACCGAGCAACGGAATGGATATAGGGCGGAGAAGATTTTGTTCAGTGTTTCGGAATATTCTCGTGTTCCTGCTTATCTGTTGGTTCCTGCCGGGAATGGCCCGTTCCCGGCAGTATTGCTGCTTCACGATCACGGTGCACATTTTTCGATAGGGAAAGAGAAGATGGTACGTCCGTTCGGTGTGGAAGCATCTGTACTGGCCGATGCGGACGATTGGGCGGAAAAATGTTATGACAAACAGTATGTAGGTGATTATCTGGCAAGTCACGGATATGTAGTGCTTGCTGTGGATGCCTTGTTTTGGGGGGAACGGGGACGTAAGGAAGGAGTACGCTATGACTCACAGCAAGCGTTGGCGGCCAATATGTTACAGATGGGAATGTCTTGGGGAGCCTTGATAGCCTGGGATGATATTCGTAGCGCGGAATTTCTGGCCTCATTGCCAATGGTTCATAAGGACAAGATAGGAACGATGGGTTTTTCCATGGGAGCACATCGTGCCTGGATGGTCAGTGCCGCTACAGATGTGGTGAAGGCAGGCGCTGCTGTGTGCTGGATGAATACTACAGATAGCTTAATGACACTTACCAATAATCAGAACAAAGGTGGGTCTGCTTATTCCATGATTATTCCCGGAATACGGAATTGGATGGATTATCCTCATGTGGCATCTATCGCCTGTCCCAAACCGATGTTGTTCATCAATGGCTTGCGGGACAAACTTTTTCCTGTAAAGGGCGTTGAAAGCGCTTTCTCTACCATGCAGGATGTATGGAAGGGTCAATCGGTAGAAAATCTATTGACTACCAAGTTCTATGATTTGCCTCATTTTTGCAGTAAGGAGATACAGGCTGATATACTTGAGTTCTTTAATCAAAATTTAAAATAGAAAGCGATGAAAATTAAGATGTTGATGGCATTTGTTGCCTTGTTGTTATTTTCTGCTTTTACGGCAGACCACACAATTACTATCTTTATGATAGGTGACTCGACTATGGCCAACAAATCCTTAGAGGGAGGTAATCAGGAACGTGGATGGGGCCATGTGCTGGGAGGATATTTCAGTGAAAATATTCGTGTGGAAAACCATGCTAGAAATGGTCGGAGTTCTAAAAGTTTTATTGATGAAGGATTATGGGAGGTAGTAATTAATAAAGTAAAGCCGGGTGATTATGTTTTTATTCAGTTTGGGCATAATGATGAGAAGGTAGATGAGAAACGTCATACTGATCCCGGATCTACTTTTGATGCCAATCTACGCCGTTTTGTAAAAGAAACACGTGCCAAAGGAGGAATTCCCGTTTTGTTCAATGCTATAGTTCGCCGTAATTTTCGGAATAATAAAAATGCGGTGGCCGAAGATGATGTGCGCAAGGATTTGTCAAAGGGGAGTGTTTCTCAAGATGGAGAAGTGTTGATTGATACTCATGGAAAATATTTGGAGTCTCCGCGTAACGTGGCAAAAGAGTTGGATGTGCCTTTTGTGGATATGAACAAGATAACGCATGATTTGGTGCAGGAGATGGGGCCGGAGGCTTCAAAAAAATTGTTCATGTGGATTCCTGAAGGTGTGTGTGCAGCTTGTCCGAAAGGGCGTGAGGATAATACGCACCTGAATGTATATGGGGCGCGTACTATTGCTGGTTTGACGGTGGATGCTATAGCTAAAGAGGTTCCTGTATTGGGGCCTTTTATACGTCATTATGATTTTGTTGTGGCAAAAGATGGCAGTGGTGATTTCTTTACCATTCAGGAAGCGATCCATGCTGTTCCCGATTTTCGTAAAGCAGGACGCACTACTATTCTAGTCCGTAAAGGGGTATATAAAGAAAAAGTGGTTATTCCTGAAAGCAAGATTAGTGTTTCTTTGATAGGTGAGGACGGAGCAATTCTGACAAATGATGATTTTGCTTCTAAAAAGAACTGTTTCGGAGAAGAAATGTCTACCTCCGGTTCGTCAACCTGTTATATCTATGCTCCCGATTTCTATGCTGAGAATATCACTTTCGAGAATAGTGCCGGCAGAGTGGGGCAGGCAGTGGCCTGTTTTGTTAGTGGAGATCGCGCTTATTTCAAAAACTGTCGTTTTTTGGGAAATCAGGATACTTTGTATACTTATGGCAAAGACAGTCGTCAGTTCTATGACCATTGTTATATAGAGGGTACGGTGGATTTTATTTTTGGCTGGTCTACGGCATTGTTTAAGGATTGCACCATCCATAGCTTGGGTGATGGTTATGTTACCGCTCCTTCTACAGATCAAGGCAAGAAATATGGTTATGTTTTTATTGGCTGTAAATTGACGGGTGTGGTTGAGGCTCAGAAGGTGTATTTGTCCCGTCCTTGGCGTCCTTATGCACAGGCTGTTTATATTCATTGTGATTTGGGAAAGCATATTCTTCCGGTGGGTTGGAACAACTGGGGCAAAAAAGAAAATGAGGAAACCGTATTCTATGCTGAATACCGGAATACGGGAGAAGGGGCGGCTACCGCTTCGCGTGCTTCGTTTGGAAAGCAGCTGAACGATATCAGTAATTATAATGAAGCACAGATTTTGGCAGGTGATGACGGATGGAATCCGGTGGAAAATGGAAATGTGTTGTTGCAGAATTTAAAGAGATAAGCTGTTTTTTCTTCATGTAATAATACTTTGTCACTGTAGGGAGGAATTCTATTTGTTCCTATGGAAAGTGTCAGGGAAGAGTAGAATGATAAAGGGGGGATTTAACTTTTCCCCTTTTGTTTTTTTAGGAGCTTGTATATCAGTATCTCTCGTTTTTTATGTATTTTTGCCTATTATATATGAAAATCTACGAAATGAAAAGACACATTCTGTTTATACTTACTTTGCTGTTCTTTTTTTATGCAAAAAGTCAGCCTAATTGTATCTTTACTCATTATTCTTCGGAAAACGGTTTGTCTCAGAACTCTATCATGAGCATGGTACAAGACCATAATGGAGTTTTATGGTTCTCTACTTGGGATGGAATCAACCGGTTCAACGGTTATGACTTCAAAGTTTATAAAGCCAGACAAGGGAATAAAATTACTATGACTAACAACCGGGTAGACTTATTGGAAGTAGACCCTTATAATTATATTTGGCTGCAAACGTATGATTACCGTGTGTATCGTTTTGACCAAAGAACAGAGAAATTCGAACAAATTCCTGCAGAAGGTGAAGAGGAGGGCATGCGTTTCTCTTCTATTAAAATATTGCCCGACAGTGTCATTTGGCTACTTTCTGAAAATGAGGGGGCTGTCCGTGTGAAAACAAATCCTAAGGATTACAGTGTAACCACTCAAGTATATGCTACTCATAGTCATGGAGGAAATGCCGCTCACATTAATCAGGTTTTTAGCGATGCTTATAATCAAGAGTGGTTACTTACTGATAACGGTCTGCTAAAGATTACGAATGATAAAGAAGAGCCTGTTTCTTATTTTGTGAATATCCAATCAGGCAAAGATGAATCCGTACAGGCTTTCTACTCTTTTTGCAGTTATGGTGACGAACTTTATTTTGGATCAGACAGGGGACGGATATGGTGCTATTCTTTGCAAAATGAAATCTTTCGTCTTTGGGAATTGCCGGTAAAGGATAAAGTGATTGCTATAAATGAAATAAAAGGTACGGGGCTGTTGATAACAACTGCCCATGAAGGATTGATATTGTACCATTCGGATACAAAAGAGTGTAAAGTCTATAATAAATCCAATTGTCCCGAATTCCCGGCAGACGCTTTCCGTTCTGTTTATGTTGACAGTAAGCAGGAAGCATGGTTTGAGATGACCGAATGGGGAAAGGTTTGTCATTTCAATCCTTTGACGGAAGTATTTAAGCAAGAAAAGATGCAAGTGGAGCCTCGTGGTGCCGATCGTTCCTATCCCAGTTTTCATATTTGTGAGGACTTGAACGGTAATTTGTGGGTACATCCGCAAGGAGGAGGGCTTTCTTGGTATGACAGGGAGGCAAATCGGCTGTTACCTTTCTACAATGACCCCGATTCACCTGATTGGCACTTTTCTAACAAATTACATTCTATGTTATCCGATAAACAAGGCAATCTTTGGTTATGTACTCATTCTAAGGGGTTGGAGAAGATTACTTTTTTAGGAAGCCAGTTCCATATTTATCCCCGCATGGGGCACAGTTATGACTTGAATGCCAATACGGTACGTGCGTTGTTTGAAGATAGCGAACATCGCATCTGGATGGGAAAACGGGACGGTCAGATTGAAATTTATTCTTCTGATTTAGATTTTCAGGGTATTCTGACTGAAGAGGGGATTATAGCTAAATCTGGTAGGCCGTTAAGTGGAGTTCCTTATCATATCATGCAAGATTCTCGCGGAAACATTTGGATTGCTACTAAAGGGGATGGTATTATTCTGGCAGAAAAGGAGGGGGCACATTTTAAGTTTACTCGATTCAAATATGATGAAGATGATATTTATAGCCTGAGTCATAATAGTGTTTACTGGTTACATGAAGACAAGCATGGACGTATTTGGGTGGCAACTTTTGGTGGAGGGTTGAATTATATTCAGAAAACTCCTGAAGGGAAATATGTGTTTATTAGTTCTAGAAATAACCTGAAAGGTTTTCCGTATGACCGTTGTTATCGTGTACGCCATATCACTTCTGATAAGAAGGGGAATATATGGGTGGGGAGCAGTGATGGCGCACTTAGTTTTAAAGAGGATTTTAAGGATCCGGAGTCGATTGTGTTCCATCTTTATGCACGTATCCCCGATGATATGAATTGTCTGAGCAACAATAACGTATATCGGGTTGTAACCACTTCTCAAGGAGAAGTTTATTTAGCTACATTTGGTGGTGGCCTTAACCAACTTGTTTCCATGAACGGAGAAGGGGGAGCTGTATTTAAATCCTATACAGTGAAGAATGGTCTGCCTTCAGATATCCTGTTGTCTGTAGAAGAGGATGACACAGGAAGCTTGTGGATAAGTACGGAAAACGGATTGAGTAAATTTATTCCGTCCGAACAACGTTTTGAGAATTATAATGAAAGGGATTTTGGTGGTAAGATACGTTTTGAGGAGGGAACGTCGTTGAATCTTAGTTCCAGCACCATTTTGTTTGGTACCAGTCGTGGCGTGCTTTATTTTGAACCGGAGCACATTAAGAAGAGTAATTATGTTCCATCCATTATTTTAGGTACTTTGAAGATATCCAATCAAGAGGTAGTTCCAGGGGTATCAGGAAGTTTGTTGCGGCAATCACTCAATAATACAGAACATCTGGTACTTTCACATAAGGAGAATATTGTAACCTTATCGTTTGCTGCATTGGATATGATTTATCCTGAAAATATCCGTTATGCTTATCGTTTACGCGGATTTGATAAAGAATGGAATTATGTAGACAGACAGCGTACCGCTACATATACTAATCTTCCGAAAGGAGATTATGTTTTTCAGGTTAAATCGACCAATAGTGATGGTGTTTGGGTAGAGAACGAGCGCAGTTTGAGAATCACCATTCAGCCTTCGTTTTGGGAAACGGCTTGGGCTATGGCAATTTATATTCTTGCTTTTCTGTTGATTCTGTTTTCAGGAGTATATATATTGTTTACTATTTATCGTCTGAAACATGAAGTGTCTGTGGAACAGCAGGTTTCTGATATAAAACTTCGTTTTTTTACAAATATTTCTCACGAACTTCGCACTCCGCTAACGTTGATTGCAGGTCCTGTAGAATATGTTTTGAAAAACAAGACTTTGCCAGATGATGTACGTGAGCAATTGCATGTAGTAGAACGTAATACCGACCGTATGCTTCGCTTGGTGAACCAAATTCTTGATTTCCGCAAAATACAGAAAAATAAAATGAAGTTGCGTATAGAACAGATCGATATTGTTCCTTTTGTACGCCATATCATGGATAATTTTGAATCGTTGGCCGAAGAGCATCATATTGATTTTGTATTCGAAAGTGAAATGCCTTCCTTAAAACTGTGGGTAGATGCGGATAAGTTGGAAAAGATTGTCTTCAATCTGCTTTCCAATGCTTTCAAGTATACTCCACAGGGTAAGATGATTACGCTTTTCATTCATGAAAATGAGCATAATGTGGCGATTGGTGTACAGGATCAAGGTATAGGAATTTCTGAAAGCAAGAAAGCTTCCCTTTTTGTCCGTTTTGAAAATCTGTTGGACAAGAATTTGTTTAATCAGCAAAGTTCTGGTATCGGTCTTTCTTTGGTTAAGGAATTGGTGGAACTGCACAAAGCGACTATCCGTGTGGATAGTAAAGAGGGGGAGGGCAGTTGTTTCACGGTTGAGTTTTTGAAAGGCAAGGAGCACTATACGGAGAATGTAGAGTTCATTCTCTCTGATTCTGTCGAAATGAGGCCGGAAGAGGTGGAAGAATCTGTTCAGGGACATGAAGAGAAGAGGAATGAAAGCAAAACGATGTTGCTGGTTGAAGATAATTTGGAACTTCGTTTCTTTTTGCGTAGTATCTTCATCTCAAATTTCAACGTCATAGAGGCTGTCAATGGGGCTGAAGGTTTGGATAAGGCTTTGAAGTTTGTTCCGGATATTATTATTAGTGATATCATGATGCCGGAAAAGGATGGTATTACCATGACAGAAGATTTGCGTGCTAATATGGCGACCAGTCACATTCCAGTCGTTTTACTGACGGCTAAAACGGATATGGACAGTAAGTTGGAGGGTATGGAGCTGGGAGTTGAGGATTATATAACGAAGCCATTTAGTGCCACTTACCTGAAGGCTAGGGTGGAGAATATTTTGACACAACGTGTCAAGTTACAACAGTTGTATTGTGCGAATCTGATGAATATTCAGCCTGTTGCGGAGGAAGAACAGCAAACACAGCCTGAGATGTCTTCCCATGACCGTAAGTTTATGGAAAAACTGACGGAATTAATGGAGAAGAATATGGATAATGGCGATTTGATAGTGGATGATTTGGTACAAGAACTTGCGGTGAGTCGTTCTGTCTTTTTCAAGAAACTGAAAACCCTGACAGGACTTGCCCCCATTGAGTTTATTAAAGAGATGCGTGTGAAACGTGCCGCGCAATTGATAGAAAGTGGTGATTATAATATGACGCAGATTGCTTATATGGTAGGTATTAATGATCCTCGTTATTTCAGCAAATGTTTTAAACAACGTTTTGGTATGACACCTACTGAATATAAAGAGAATGCAAAAAATAAGCGATAACTTTTGCTGCTATTTGTTAGTTCTTGCAGCGTTTATTTTTTAATGATTTCTTAAAGGGTATGTTTAAGTGTCGGGTATTTCTTTTGTTATGTGAGTGAGTTGCTCATGTTATTTTATTATTTTTTCGAATATGTAATGGGGGTTTTTCTGAATTTTTAGTCTTTTACATAGATAATGAACTAAAAAGAGGAAAAAGATGAAAAAAGTAATTTTATTTATGGTAGGTGTTTTGGCGAGTCTGATGTTGAGTGCTCAGTCTCGTTGGAGTGTTACGCCGGAAGCCGGCTTGGTAGTGAATAAGGAAAATGAAGGGACATCAGTTACATTAGGTTTTAAAGCCGGTGCCGGTGTGTTGTATCAGTTAAAGGAAGGGGTGGGAAAAAAGCCTTCTTTTGGCTTGAAGTCCGGAGTTTATATCTTAATGCAGAAAGGTGGGTATCATCCTATGAGCTGGGGAAACATATCAACAGGGGGAGGATTTAGCATGGATTATGAAAAAACGAATGTTGAGTCCACGCGTTATTATTTGCAATTGCCTGTTATGGCTCATTGGGGTTTTAAACTTTGTGATGATGTGCGTCTTAAATTAGCAGTAGGACCTTATGTAGCTGTAGGAATTGGTGGACGTACTAATGCTTATGTTTCTTCCTCAAAATATAATATAGATGAAGAAACAGGTGTTGGACAGTACGAATACCGGAATGATTATTACCGGTTTGGCACATTTAAAGGAAAAACAGTAAATGAGGAATTTGGTTTTGAAGCGTCCCCTCGTTTGGATTGGGGAGGAACGGCTTCTGTCGGGATTGCTGTTAAACGGATTTCATTTACTGTCGGGTATGATTTGGCTTGGGGAAAATATAATAAGGAGCAGAATGATTTAAGGATACGGAATCATATGGTTAGCTTTATTTCAGGGTATACTTTTTGATAAGAAAAAGGAAAAATGAAACAAACATACACAAAATTTCTTGTTTAAGATTGTTAAATGAAGAATTTTGTGTATGTTTGTTTTTTCATAAACACGATAAAAGTTCAATCTATGAGGAAAATGCTATTCATTACCCTTTTAATGGGCGGTTTGTGTACGACAGTTTCTGTTGCAAAAGCGCAGGAACGCTTGCCGGAATATCTGCAGGCAGAGAAATACACACAAGAAAAATTGAACACCATGTTGTTTTCTACTGTGGTGGATCCGCATTGGTTCCAGAAAGGTAATAATTTCTGGTTCGAGTACAAAACAAGTGAAGGAACCTTTTGGTATGTGGTTGATCCGGTTGCCCGGACAAAGAAGCTTTTGTTTGATAGGGATGAATTAGCTTCTCAGCTTACTGAAATTGTAAAAGATCCCTTTGAGGCACGCCATTTGCCAATTATAAATCTGAAAGCGAAAGAAGATGGGCGTACCTTTACTTTTGAAGTAAAGTCAACAAAAGATGCGACACCAAAGAAAGATGGCAAGGATAAGAAGGACAAGAAGAATGAGAAGGAAATCTTTTATTTTTCTTATGACTATCCTACTCGTAAATTGACTCATTTGAAAGATAAAGAAGACGACCTGAAGAAAATCTATTGGGGATCAGTTTCTCCTGATGGTAAAACGGTGATTTATGCCAAGGATTTGAATTTGTATCGCATGAGTCGTGAAGATTATGAAAAAGCGAAAAAAAATGAAAAGGATAGTACGATCGTGGAAATCCAGCTTACTACAGATGGCATGAAGGATTTTGGCTATGGTATTCCCTATAGTATGTTGAATACAGATACTTTATGTAATGGCAAGCGTCGTCGTGTAGGTGGAGTGTGGTCTCCGGATTCACGTTATTTTGCTATGACAGTTTCTGACGATCGCGCTGTGAAAGAGTTATGGGTAATAAATTCGATGGCCCGTCCACGTCCCACATTGGAAACTTATAAATACCAGATGCCGGGAGAAAAGGAAGCTCCCATAGAACACCTGTACTTGTTTGACTTGGTTGATAATAAACGTAAGGAAATTAAAGTAGCAGCTTATAAAGATCAAAGCATTGGCCTGGAATACAAACCAATGATGCAAAAACAGCGTGGTATGGAAGATCAGGCTGCCGTTTGGCAGGGTGATAACAACCGTTTCTTCCTGACCCGCAGCAGCCGTGATTTACATCGGATTGATGTTTGTTCCTATACGATAGGACAGGATTCCGTTGTACCTGTTATAAAAGAACGGATGAATACCTATCAGGAAACTCGTCCTTTAAGAGTCTTGAATGGTGGAAAAGAAATTATTCAATGGAGTGAGCGTGATGGTTGGGCACACCTTTATTTATATGATGATCAGGGTAATTTGAAAAATCGTATCACAAAAGGTCCCTGGCACGTGGAGGAAATCTTGAAAGTAGATGACAAGGCGCGTGTGATTTATTTTACTGCCAATGGAATGAATGCGAAAGAACATCCTTATTATGAACATTTGTATCGTGTGAATCTGGATGGCAGCGGTTTGAAATTACTGACCAAAGGGGATTATTTCCATCGTGTGGAAGTGGATGATGATGCTCGTTTTGTGGTGGATAATTATTCGCGTGTAAATACAGTGCCTTGCGCCATCCTGCTGGATACTAATGGCAATAAAGTAATGGATATTCAGGAGAGTGATTTTTCACAGCTTTTTGCTGCCGGTTATAAATTTCCGGAAATATTTAAGGTAAAGGCGGCTGATGGCGTGACAGATCTGTATGGTGTGATGTATAAACCTTTTAATTTTGACTCAACTAAGGTTTATCCTATTGTGGATTATGTTTATCCTGGGCCACAGGTGGAAGGTGTTTATTATCCGTTTACCCGTATGAGCCCCCGTACCGACCGTTTGGCACAGGCCGGATTTATTGTTATTTCTGTAGGACAACGTGGCGGGCATCCTAGCCGCTCTAAATGGTATCATAATTATGGATATGGAAATATGCGTGATTATCCGCTGGCCGATCATAAATATGCTATCGAGCAATTGGCGCAGCGTCATCATTTTATAGATATAGATAAGGTTGGTATTCATGGACATTCGGGAGGTGGATTTATGAGTACGGCGGCTATGTGCCAATACCCGGATTTCTTCAAAGTGGCTGTTTCTTGTGCCGGAAATCATGATAATAATATCTATAACCGTTGGTGGAGTGAAACGCATCACGGCGTAAAAGAAGTCGTGAGTGAGAAAGGGGATACAACTTTCGTTTATAAGATTGCTACTAATCCTGAAATAGCGAAGCAATTGAAAGGAAATTTGTTGCTGATTCATGGTGATATTGATAATAATGTACATCCAGGCAATACCTTACGGGTAGTTGATGCATTGATTCGTGCCGGGAAACGTTTTGATATGCTGATTCTTCCTCAACAGCGTCATGGATTCGGTGATATGAATGAATATTTCTATTGGAAACTGGTAGACTACTTCTCCGAACATCTGAAAGGGAGAAGTGAAAAATCGGTGGATATACCGAAACGGTAGATTTAGGATAATTGCCGGACGAATATGAAAGGAGCACAGAGGTTCGTGTCATTAAGATACCTTTGTGCTCCTTGTTGTTTTTATATTATAGCAGACTGTTGATATAAGCCTTCATGTCCGGTGTAGCGGATTTTGCTTCCAGATACAGTTTATACTGCGCTTTGGTGCGTACCAGATTATGGTCTTTATACCGGGTTTGATAATACGTGTCTCCGTTTATATAATCTGCTAAAAAGCGTACAGCTTGCATATAGGGGAACAGGGTGGCAGCGTAAGGTAGCATTTCTATTTCGAGAGGAGTCAGGAAAGTCCGGGCCGATTCAATATAACCTTTGGTAAATGCTTTGAAGATTTCCATGTTGAACTTCACCTTATTTAAATCAGCCTCATCCTCCTTGCCGGTATTGGCTGCCGAACGGAGGAAATCACCGAAATCGGAGAAAATGAAACTGGGCATTACCGTGTCCAGGTCAATGACACACAACACTTTTCCGTTTTCATCAAATAACATGTTGCTTACTTTTGTGTCACAGTGGCAGATGCGTTTGGGCAATTTGCCTTCACGGTAAAAACGTTCAGCGCTGCACATCGTATCAGCATCTTTTTCTATTGCGTCCACTATGTCCTGTACTTCTGCCAAACGGCCAGACATGTTGGCAGATACGGCTTCACGTAATTGTTTTAAGCGGAATTCCATATTGTGGAAATCGGGGATGATTTCTCCGAGTTGTTCGGGTACATCAGCCAGCATGGCTTGGAATTCACCAAACTTCAGTCCTGCCAGATGGGAAGATTCCGGTGTAACTGTTTCCAATGTTTGTGAACGTGGAATAAATATTGAAATTCGCCAATAACCTTCTCCATCATAGAAATAGGTTTTGCCATTGGTGGAAGGTAGAAAATGGAGTACCTTACGTTCAATGTCCTCTTCGTGTCTGGCTTCCAGCTTTTGGCGGATGTGTCTGGTTACTACTTCTATATTGTGTTGCAGCATTTCAATATTGGTAAATATTAAATGGTTGATTCGTTGCAATACATAGTCAGGCTCTTCAGGAGATACCGATTTTACCAGATAAGTCTGATTGATGAGGCCGGATGTCAAAGCTTTGATTTCTTTCACTTCACCCACTTTGGGGAACTGTTTGATAATTTTTTTGAGGTTTTCCATAGGTTTGTTTGAATAATGTCTATATATGAAACAAAGATAACTTCTTTCCTTCAATTGGAGGAAAGAAGTTATCTTAAAAAACATATAATAGGAATATAAATCTTTTTATTTTTTTAAATCAGTTTGGAACATACGGTCAGCGCGTAACAGATGACGCCAGTAGGAAACCAATTCTTGTGATTCCTGCAATACATTGAGGTACACCATAGAAGCTTTTACATTGACATCCCGTTCTTGTATGCGGTCCATCTGTTCCTTGCGCAAGGTGGAGATCTTGCCTTTCAGAAGGGCGCCTTCACGTAGCAAAGCATCAGTCTGGTCGTAGGCCTTGTTAGCAAGTACTTCAGTAGCTTTGGCCATTAATGCCGTCATCTCATCGCGGATAG
>OMBL01000563.1_pt1 | contig 15648 bp, 5 predicted proteins | sample 1644871 | NCBI WGS metagenome assembly OMBL01 (sample SAMEA103958115, study PRJEB25191) | human gut metagenome | biome: human-associated habitat [ENVO:00009003]; feature: intestine environment [ENVO:2100002]; material: feces | place: Germany | collected 2013/2015
TCCTGATCCTGCTTTCCATTCTGATCCTGCTCACGCTGTGGGGCATTCTGGGCCGTAAAAATGAGTCCGCCTCCTCGGCAGTGGAGCCGGAGCCTGCCAGCAGCGAAGTGATGGTGCCGCAGAACCTTGTGCCGAACTTTATCGGCATGGACTACACGCAGGTGCAGAACAACCGGGAGTACACCAGCATGTATCTGTTCTACGTCACCGAGGAATACAGCGACACCGCCCCGGCGGGCCAGATCATCCAGCAGCAGCCGGATGCAGACACCGTGCTCAAGGCAGGGGAGACGATCCGTCTTGTGGTGAGTAAAGGCCCGCAGATGGTGGAAATACCCAACATCATCGGCTTTACGCAGGATGGCGCAGTGAAGGAACTGGAAGCCCGGGGCCTTGTGGCCAGCTGCTTTATGGTGGTGAACGACGGCTCCTATGCATCGGGCTGTGTCGTGCGCACCAGCGAGGAACCCGGCACTCGTGTAGAGGTGGGTACGGTCATTACGGTATATATCGCGGCAGACCCCAGCGTGCAGATTACTGTCACGCCGGAGGAACCTGCAGCGACAGAACCCACCACGGAGCCGGAAACGCCTGCGGCAGGTGCTGCCGACCCGGCGGTAGATACGGATTAAACAAAAGGAAAACGGGCCCGCCCTCTCAGGCGCTGCCGACAACAGAATAACAAAAGCAGAAGCGGGAGCCTGAAAAGGCTCCCGCTTCTGCTTGTTTAGGATAGGAAAGAGAATGGCTTGGTTAAAAATGCAGCTGCCGCCTTACGGAGCTTACAGGTTGGTGTAGCCCATCAGATAGCGGTCAACCTCGGCGGCGCAGTCGCGGCCTTCGCGCAGGCCCCAGACCACAAGGCTCTGGCCGCGGCGCATATCGCCGCAGACGAACACCTTTTCTACATTGGTCTTGAAGGTGTGGTCTGCCACGTTGCCGCGTGCGGTCAGCTCAACGCCGAATGCATCGGCTACGTAGTTTTCGCAGCCGGTAAAGCCTGCGGCGATGAACGCCAGCTGGCAGTTATAGGTAAATTCTTCGCCGGTGGGCACCATGTTGGTGCGGCCGGTCTCGGGATCCCGCTCCGGCTTCAGGTAACTGATCACGGCACCGGTCAGATTGCCGACATCGTCCTTCAGGAATTCCTTCACGGTGGTCTGGTAAACGCGGGGATCCTTGCCGAACTTGGCAAGGCACTCGGTCTGGCCGTAATCCACCTTCAGCACACGAGGCCATTCCGGCCACGGGTTGGAAGCTGCACGCTCCTTGGGCGGCTGAGGCATCATTTCCAGAGCCACCAGATCGGTGCAGCCCTGACGCAGGGCCGTACCCTGACAGTCGTTGCCGGTGTCGCCGCCGCCGATGACCAGAACATTCCTGCCCTTGGCATCGATGGCTTTGCCATCTGCAAACTGGCTGTCCAGCAGGCTTTTGGTCACGCTGGTCAGGTAGTCCACCGCAAAGTGCACGCCGTTGGCGTCGCGGCCCGGTACGTTCAGGTCGCGGGCCTTCTTGGCACCGCAGCACAGAACCACGGCGTCAAAACTGTTCAGCAGTTCTTCGGCGGCGACCGCACCGCCCACGTCCATGTTGGTGCGGAACTCCACGCCCTCGGCCTGCATGATCTTGACCCGGCGCTCGATGACGGATTTGTCCAGCTTCATGTTGGGGATGCCGTACATCAGCAGGCCGCCCACCCGGTCGGCGCGCTCAAACACCGTAACGGCGTGGCCGCGCTTGTTCAGGTACTCGGCCACCGAAAGCCCCGCAGGGCCGCTGCCCACCACGGCAACGCTTTTGCCGGTGCGGGTCGGCGGCGGGGTAGCGGTCAGCCAGTTCTTGGCGTAGGCCGTCTCGATGATGGCGTGCTCGTTTTCGCGCACGGTGACACTGCTGCCGGTCACATCCCCGCAGGTGCAGGCGGCCTCACACAAGGCGGGGCACACCCGGCTGGTAAACTCCGGGAAGCGGTTGGTGGCCATCAGGCGGTGGAGCGCCAGCTCCCACTTGCCGTGGTACACCAGATCGTTCCACTCCGGGATGAGGTTGTTCAGCGGGCAGCCGGAGGCCATGCCGCCGATCATCATACCGGCCTGGCAGAAGGGGACGCCGCAGTCCATGCAGCGTGCCGCCTGGGTCTGCTGCTCCTCGCGGGAGAGCCAGACGTGAAATTCGTTGAAGTTTTCAATGCGCTCCAGCGGCGGTACATCCGTGCTGGTTTTGCGCGTATAATCCATAAATCCTGTTGTCTTACCCATGACGCTGCCCTCCTTACTTCTTCTTCTGCACCGTATAGAATGCTTCGATCTGCGCCTGCTCACCGTCCAGACCGCGCTCCTCAACGGATGCGATCACGCGCAGCATGCGGTCGTAATCGTAAGGCAGAACTTTCTTGAACTTGGGCAAAAATTCGCTGAAATTGTCCAGGATCTCCTTGCCGCGGGGGGAGCCGGTGGCTTCCACATGCGCACGGATGAGCTCTTTCAGGGTAGCAACATCGTACTTGTGCTCCACAGGCTCCAGGCTGACGGTCTCCTTGTTGACCCGCTGGTAGAAATCCCAGTTCTCATCCAGCACATAGGCAATGCCGCCGGTCATGCCGGCTGCAAAGTTTTTGCCGGTCTGACCCAGCACAACCACGGTGCCGCCGGTCATGTATTCGCAGCCATGGTCACCCACGCCCTCCACAACGGCGGTAGCACCACTGTTGCGCACAGCAAAGCGTTCACCGGCCACGCCGGAGATATAGGCCTTGCCGCTGGTAGCACCGTACAGGGCCACATTGCCGGTGATAATGTTCTCCTCGGGCTTGAAGGTGATGCCCTTGGGCGGGCGGACGATGATCTTGCCGCCGGACAGGCCCTTGCCCATGTAGTCGTTGCAGTCGCCCACAAGATCCAGCGTCAGGCCGTTGGGGATAAAGGCACCAAAGCTCTGGCCGCCGGCACCCACGCAGTGGGCGGTGTATACATCATCCGGCAGGGTGTTGCCGTATTTGCGGGTGATCTCGCTGCCAAAGATGGCACCAAAAGCACGGTCAGTGTTGGAGACATTCAGCTCCACGCTCTGTGCAGCCTTGCTGTTCAGCTTGAACTTCTTCATCAGCACCTTCATGTCGAGGGTGTTTTCCAGATGGAAGTCGTAGGTGTCCTCCTTGACAAAGTGGACGTTGCTGTTCTCAATGGCAGGATTGTGCAGGATGCAGTCGAGGTTCATCTTGGAAGCACGGCTGCCGGATGCAGTCTCCTTCACGCGCAGCAGGTCGGTGCGGCCCACCAGCTCGTCGATGGTGCGCACGCCCAGCTTTGCCATGTACTCGCGCAGCTCTTCGGCCACGAAGGTGAGGTAGTTGATGATGTACTCCGGCTTGCCGTGGAAGTTTTTGCGCAGCTCCGGGTTCTGGGTGCAGATGCCCATGGGGCAGGTGTCCAGATTGCACACACGCATCATCACGCAGCCTTCGGCCATCAGCAGGGTAGTACCAAAGCCGAACTCTTCAGCGCCCAGCATACAGCTGATGGCAACATCACGGCCGGAGAGCAGCTTGGAGTCACTCTCGATGCGCACGCGGGTGCGCAGACCGTTCAGGATCAGGGTCTGGTGGGTCTCGGCAATGCCCAGCTCCCACGGCAGGCCTGCGTGCTTGATGGAGGTGCGGGGTGCTGCACCGGTGCCGCCGTCGTAGCCGGACACCAGAATGACCTGTGCGCCGCCCTTGGCAACACCGGCAGCAATGGTGCCGACGCCTGCCTCGCTCACCAGCTTGACGTTGATGTTGGCGCTGCGGTTAGCGTTCTTCAGGTCGTAGATCAGCTCAGCCAGATCCTCAATGGAGTAGATATCGTGGTGCGGCGGGGGAGAGATGAGACCCACACCGGTGGTGCTGTGGCGGGTCTTTGCGATCCACGGATACACCTTGGCACCGGGCAGATTGCCGCCCTCACCGGGCTTTGCGCCCTGTGCCAGCTTGATCTGGATCTCCTCGGCGCTGACCAGATACTTGCTGGTCACGCCAAAGCGGGCAGAAGCCACCTGCTTGATCTTGGAATTGCTCTCGCTGTGGTAGCGCTCCTCGGGCTCGCCGCCCTCACCGGTATTGCTGCGGCCGCCCAGACGGTTCAGGGCGATGGCAATGGTCTCATGGGCTTCGCTGCTCAGTGCACCGTAGCTCATGGCTGCGCCCTTGAACCGCTTGACGATGCTGGACACCGGCTCCACCTCTTCCAGCGGGATGCCGCCGTCAGGAGCATAGTTGAAGTCCAGCAGGCTGCGCAGATGCACGCCGTCGGTGCCCATGCTGTCCACCGTGCTGGTGAACTGCTTGAAAGCAGAGTAATCGTTGGTCCAGCAGGCTTTCTGGAACAGATGGATGGTCTGGGGGTTGAACAGATGTTCTTCCTTGCCGCTGCGGAATTTGTGGGCACCGCTGTCGGCCAGCTCCATGTTGATGTCCAGACCCAGCGGGTCAAAGGCGGCGTTGTGGGTGGCCTCCACGTCGGCCTGGATGTCGGCCAGGGTGATGCCGCCCACCCGGCTCACGGTGCCGGTAAAGTATTTGTCGATGACCTCTTTCGAGATGCCCACTGCCTCAAAGATCTGGCTGCTCTGGTAGCTCTGGATGGTGGAAATGCCCATCTTGGAGGCGATCTTTACGATGCCGTTCAGGATGGCGTTGTCATAGTCCTCCACGGCTGCGTAGTAATCCTTATCCAGCAGGCCCTCGTCGATGAGCTGACCAATGGTCTCATGTGCCAGATAGGGGTTGATGGCGCAGGCACCATAGCCCAGCAGGGTGGCAAAGTGATGCACCTCGCGGGGTTCTGCGCTTTCCAGAATGAGGGCCAGCGCGGTGCTCTTCTTGGTGCGGATCAGGTACTGCGAAACCGCCGACACTGCCAGCAGACTGGGAATGGTCACATGGTATTCATCCACATCGCGGTCGGACAGGATGATGATGTTGGCACCCTCCTTGTAAGCACGATCCACTTCAAGGAAGACGCGGTCAATGGCCTTTTCCAGACTGGTGTTCTTGTAGTAATTGATGGAGACCGTGGCGACTTTGAAGCCGGGCACATTCATGTACTTGATCTTCAGCAGGTCGGTGTTGGTCAGAATGGGGTTGTGCACCTTGAGGACCTTGCAGTTCTCGGGCTTATCCTCCAGCAGGTTGCCGTGGGCACCGATGTATACACTGGTGGAAGTGACCACCTTTTCACGGATGGCATCGATGGGCGGGTTCGTCACCTGCGCAAAGCGCTGCTTGAAATAGTTGAACAGCGGCGGATGCTGGTTGCTCAGCACGGCCAGCGGGGTGTCGGTGCCCATAGCGCCGGAAGACTCTGCGCCTGCCCGGGCCATGGAGAGGATCATGGTGTTCACATCCTCATACTTGTAGCCGAACACCTTTTGCAGGCGGGTGAGCTGGCTGCCGGTGTAGCTTTCCACCTTCACATTGGGGATCTTCAGCTTGCTGAGCTGCACCAGATTGCGATCGATCCACTCACCGTAGGGCTCACGGCTGGCGTAAAACTCCTTGAGCTTTTCGTCATCCACCACTTCGCCCTTGACGGTATCCACCAGCAGCATTTTGCCGGGGCGCAGACGATCCTTGACCAGAATGTTATCCGGTTCGCATTCCAGCACACCCACCTCGGAGGACAGGATCATGCGTCCGTCCTTGGTGATGTAATAGCGGCTGGGACGCAGGCCGTTGCGGTCCAGCACAGCGCCCATCACGTCACCATCCGAGAAGAGAATGGCGGCGGGGCCGTCCCACGGCTCCAGCATGGTGGCGTAATACTGGTAGAAATCGCGCTTTTTCTGGCTGATGTTCTTGTTGTTCTCCCAAGGCTCCGGAATGGTGATCATCACGGCCAGCGGCAGATCCATGCCGTTCATCACCATAAATTCCAGCGCGTTGTCCAGCATGGCGGAGTCGGAACCGGAAGTGTTGATGATGGGCAGGATCTTGTTCATGTCGTCCTGCATGATGGAGCTGGAGATGCTCTCCTCGCGAGCCAGCATGGCGTCCGTGTTGCCCTTGATGGTGTTGATCTCGCCGTTGTGCAGGATGAACCGGTTGGGGTGGGCACGCATCCAGCTGGGATTGGTGTTGGTAGAAAAGCGGCTGTGCACCATGCCGATGGCGGATTCGTAATCCTCGTCCTGCAGGTCAAGGTAGAACAGGCGCAGATCGTGCACCAGGAACATGCCCTTGTAGACGATGGTGCGGCTGGACAGGCTGGGCACATAGGTGCCGTTGCTGGCCTGCTCGAACACGCGGCGCACGATATACAGCTTGCGGTCAAAATCAATGCCCTTGCTCACCTTGGCGGGCTTTTTGATGAAGCACTGCCAGATGGCGGGCATGCAGTCGCGGGCCTTCTGACCAACGGCGTCCGGGTTCACGGGCACCTTGCGCCATGCCAGAAACTCAAGGCCCTCTTTGCGGGTGACCACCTCGAACAGCTTCATGGCCTGCGCACGCAGATGCTCGCTCTGCGGGAAGAAGAACATGCCCACGCCATATTCACGCTCGTTGCCAAGGCTGATATTCAGCTCTTCGGCCACTTTGGAGAAGAACTTGTGGCTGATCTGCAGCATGATGCCCACGCCGTCACCGGTCTTGCCTTCCGCATCCTTGCCGGCACGGTGCTCCAGCCGTTCCACAATGGACAGCGCATCGTCCACCGTCTGATGGCTCTTGCGGCCCTTGATGTCTACCACAGCGCCAATGCCGCAGGCATCGTGCTCAAACTGTGGGTCATACAGACCAAGGGTGTTTTTCTGCTCTGTAAAGTTTTCCATAGACTTTCCCATCCTTATCTAAAATCCTCACCGGATGCGGCACCCTCCGCATTCTGACAAAAAAGAAAAGCGCCCCGCAAGGGCATACTTTACCCTTGCAGAACGCCTTTGTTCCGGTAACTATTATTATACAGAACGCTGAAAAATCTTCAAGTGACAGCTGCACCAAATGTGGGTACACCGACCCTCTTTTTTCTTGTTCAAAACAGACACACCCGGTGGGCAAAAGTATGGCTTTTTGCAGGCTGCTGCCGGGCCAAAACGCCGGACGGCCCCGGCAGGGGGCCTTTGAGGGTTCCCGCAAAATCGGCAGTCCGCGGAAACGATACCGGTTTTCCCGGGACTTCTGAAAAAGAGGATGATTTTTGATGCGTTTCGGCGTTATGTCCATAAATCTTGGCGAATTATCGCACAAGATGCACATAAAAACTGCAGAAAATTTGGTAAAAAATGCTCTTGCGCACATGGAATGGGGGGGTAGAATGAGAAAAAGCGGGCAACCCGCAAAACGATTGGAGGAAAAAATTTATGCGGTTACGAAAAAACATGAAACGGACGGCGGCGGCCGCCCTGGCCCTGAGTATGGCAGTCTCTACAGCAGCGGTACCTGCATCGGCTGGCTATACCATTGATATGTCCGATGCAAAGATCACCGGCGATGTGGAGATCAAGCAGGAGGCGGACGGCAGCGGCACAAAGATCACCATCAGCGTGGACGGTCACGATAAAACAACCGATTTCTCAGACGGTAAAGAGGACGACAAGATCACCATTACCGGCGACAACACGGCCACAAAGTCTGCCGCCACCACAACGGCCGCTGCAGATGCTGCGAAGGACGATACCAAGGCCCCGGAGACCACGGTAACGGAGAACAAGGACGGCACCGTGATCGACTATACCGGAAAGCTGGACGCTCAGCCGGATCAGGAGGTCTCCCGCCCGGACAGCCAGAATGACCAGAACGACCCGGAAGCCGACCAGAAGAATCAGGGCGACCAGAGCGACCCGGAAGCCGACCAGAAGAACCAGAACGACCAGAAAGTCGACCAGAGCGACCCGGAAGCCGACCAGAGCGGCCAGAAGAACCAGAACAAGGACTCTGAGGATGCAGATGCGGGCATCATGACCTATGAGGCCCCGGCTCCAACGACCCTTACCAGTGCGGTGGAGGCTGTCATCAGCAAGGTCGTCAAGATCATCAATAATGTCGCCGGAGAGAAAAATGCCCTCAATATCACGCTGGACAATGCAACGATCAAATCCGACAGCGACGCCGCCATGAAAATTTCGGGTGAAGGCGATGTCAACATTGAGCTGAACCACAGCAATGTCCTGACCAGCGGCAAGGCTCATGCCGGCTTGGAAAAGAATGACGATGACTCTAAAGGCAGACTGACCATCCGGGATGACCTCAGGAACGATGGCACAGCGAAGACGGGTGAGGAGAAAAAGGCCGAGGAAGATGCAGTTGCTGCCGGAAAAAGCGGCGATGCTGTCAAGGACGTTGGCAGCCTGACTGCTACGGGCGGTTATAGTGTCTCAGGCTATGGCGGCGCTGGTATAGGAGGAGGATGTGAAGACTGTTACTCGGGTGGTAGTACAAGTACCAGCAGTATCGTGATCAATGGCGGAAAGATCACGGCAACGGGCGGCGAGAAGGCTGCCGGCATCGGCGGAAGCGCTGGCGGCTACGGCGGCAGGGTCAATAGGAAAGACCCGGATGACCGCAGCCAAACGATCACCATCAACGGCGGCAATATTGAGGCTACCGGCATTGGCGGCAGCTCCTTCTATAACGGGGGCAGCGACGGTGCAGTGACCATCACCGGCGGTCATATCCAGTCGAAGGCTGAGTATGGCGCTGGTATAGGCGGCGGCTGGAGCGACGATTATGCCGGCAAGGGAGATGTGCTGATCACCGGAGGCGTGATCGAGGCGGAGGGCCTTCGTGGTGCCGGTATTGGCGGCGGTGGCGCTGACAATGACGATACCACTAACTATGACGGCTGTCTGGGTGGAGATGCTAAGGTCGAGATCCGCGGCAAAAACACCATCATCAAAAAGGCTGTGGGCCACCTTGGTGCAGGCATTGGTGGTGGAAGCACTTTCGTTGCTGCACCAGGCTCTCTTCTCTATGACGGCGGCTCCGCAGAGATAGAAATTACCGACGGAGCCACGGTGCAAGAGGCTGTTGGCGGCGAAGGCGGAGCCGGCATTGGTTCTGGTGCTGGTAGAGGTTACCAATCAGACAAAAAGTATGCGCATGTGACGATCAAAAATGCTACGGTCGAGTCTGCCAAATCGGGTTTACCTTCGAAGGGTAATATCTACGGTGCTGGTATTGGCGGCGGCGGAACCAAAGGTGAGCACTGGAATGGCGAGAACGTGATAAGGATCATCAACTCGGTCATTGGTCGGTTCAAACTGGATGCGAACGGCAACTGCAAAAAAGATGAGAACGGAAACTATCTTCTGGACACTGGGGCAGGGGCTTTAGGCACCCACGGATCAGAGGACATCGGAAGAGGCGCAAATGAACACGGAGAACTGTCTGGAGATCTTTATGGAGAGTATGGCAATAACGACGTAATTATTGATAACTCCTGGGTCTCCGAAGGAAACACGATGAAACAGGAGTTTAATCACGATTGGCACTACACGGAAACGCTTCCTACCTGTACGAAAGATGGAGAAAAGGTCGGGGTGTGCAGCCGCTGTGGCATGAAGGAAACGAAAAAGATCTCCGCCCTGGGCCATGATTGGGGCGCCTGGACAGTGACCACCCCCGCTACCTGCACCAATGAGGGCGTGGAGACCCGTATCTGCAACCGTGACTCCAGCCATGTGGAGACCAGAACCATCCCCACCACCGGCCACAACTGGGTGGACAACGGCACCGGCACCCACACCTGCACCAACTGCGGTGCCACCGAAGCCTTCGGTGCCCTTGAGCTGCGGGTGGTGGATGCCGAGGGCATGAATAAGTCCTTTACCGTGAGCCAGAACGGCACCCTGCGCACCTACACCGGTGCCTACGACACGGCCACTCTTACCGGCGACCTGAACACTCTGCGCTACCTGCAGGACCACGGCGCGCAGACCATCCAGTTCGTCACCAATGGCCAGACCAGCAGCTTTGACATCAACGACCTGCTGGCACAGGGCAGCGGCAGCGAGGTGTTCTACCTCACCCACCGCGGGGCCGAAGAGCCCACCCTGCTGCTGGTGGAGGCAGACCACAGCGAACTGGTGAAAGACTAACCATCCCCGGAGGCGGAGTTTACCGCAAAGCTCCGCTTTCCTCCATATTGCAAAAGCAGGCCCCCCGGCACTTCCGCATGGTGCCGGGGGGCCTGCTTTGTCTTTGTTTGGGGTGGCGGGGCAAACCAAATAAAATCCTCACCGGATGCGGCACCCTCCGCATTCTGACAAAAAAGAAAAGCGCCCCGCAAGGGTAGACTCCACCCTTGCGGAACGCCTTTGTTCCGGTACTTATTATTATAGCGGCTCGTGAAGAATCTTCAAGTGACAGCTGCACCAAATATAACAACAGCTTTCCACTGCTTCTTGTGCGAAACGCCGCGTACGGCGGTCAGTTGTAGCTATAGTGAGAACAGTGCAGGCTCAATGTCTGCCCAGAATGGCCTGCAGGTCCTTTTCCGGCGTTGTTACGGCTTTTAAGTCGTACTTCTGCTGCAAGGCGGCCACCACGCCCGGCGAGAGGAAAGCGGGCAGGGTAGGCCCCAGCCGGATGTTCCGGATGCCCAGCGCCAGCAGCGCGATGAGGATGCACACGGCCTTCTGCTCAAACCAGCACAGTACCAGCGAGAGGGGCAGGTCGTTGACGCCGCAGCCAAAGGCATCGGCCAGCGCCAATGCGATGCGGATGGCGCTGTAGGCGTCGTTGCACTGGCCCACGTCCAGGATGCGGGGCAGCTCCGTGCCCGGCACGGTGCCAAGGGGCAGGTCGTTCAGGCGGAACTTGCCGCAGGCCAGGGTCAGCAGGATGGTGTCGGGCGGGGTAAGGCGGGCAAACTCGGTGTAGTAGCGGCGGCTGGGCCGGGTGCCGTCGCAGCCGCCCACCAGAAAGAAGTGCCGCAGCTTACCGTCCCGCACCGCCTGCACGATCTCGTCCGCGTGCTGCAGCACGGCGGTGCGGGCAAAACCGGTGGTCACCGTGGAGCCGCCGTTCAGGCCGGGTAGCAGGGTGTCCTGCGCGTAGCCGCCCAGCTCCAGCGCCTTTTCGATCACCGGGGAAAAGTCGCGCCCTTCGTCGATGTGGGGCACGCCGGGGTAAGCCACCACCGAGGTGGTGAACACCCGGTCGGCGTAGCTCTCCCGCAGGGGCATGATGCAGTTGGTGGTGAAGAGGATCGGGGCCGGGATGTCCTCAAACTCCCGCTGCTGGTTCTGCCATGCGGTGCCAAAGTTGCCCTTGAGGTGGGGGTAGCGGCGCTTCAGCTCCGGGTAGCCGTGGGCGGGCAGCATCTCCGAGTGGGTGTAGACGTTGACGCCCCGGCCTGCGGTCTGTTCCAGCAGCTGCTGTGCGTCGTAGAGGTCGTGGCCGGAAATCACGATGAACGGCCCCTTTTCAATGGTCAGGGGCACCTGCACCGGTTCCGGATCGCCAAACGCGCCGGTGTTGGCCGCGTCCAGCAGCTCCATGCAGCGGTAGCTGGCTTCTCCTGTGGCCTGCACCAGCTGCCACAGGGCGTCGGTGGTCTGGCCGGGGTCGCCCACGGCCTGCAGGGCGGTACAGAAGAACCGGTCCAGCTCCGGGTCGATGCGGCCCAGCACCCGGGCGTGGTAGTTGTAGGCGGCCATGCCCCGCAGGCTGAACAGCACAAAGCATTTCAGGCTGCGCCGGTCGGCGTCCGGTTCCCGCCAGAGGGCCTGCATGTCGTAGTCCGGGCCGGTGCCGGGGCTGGCGTCGTGCACCCGGCGGGTCAGCGCGTCCACGGCGGCGGGGTCAAAGTTCACGTTGGTAATGGTGGTGAACAGCCCCTGCATCAGCAGCCGGGCCTGTTCCGGGGCCGGGCCGCGCCCCGCCGCGATGAGCTGCCCGGCAAACGCGATGAGCGCCCCGGTGAGCCGGTCCTGTGCGGCGGCTGTCTCGGCCGACTTGCCGCACACCCCCGCTGCGCCGGTGCAGGCGGTGCAGCCCGCCGCCTGCTCACACTGAAAACAAAACATCTGCTCGTCCATACAAAACTCCCTTTCTGCCATAAGATACTGCCAGTGTGGGCAGAGCGGGGCGGGGTTATACCAAAAAAGAGCCGCACCCCTGCGGGCGCGGCTCTTAGACGACGCGGTATGACTTAGTAGGTGATGCCCTGTGCCATCATGGCGGTTGCAACCTTCAGGAAGCCGGCGCAGTTTGCACCGACCTCTTCAAAGGTCCAGCTCAGACGCTCGGAGTTCTGGCTCATCTCCAGACCGGAGGTAGCCACGCCGCCTGCGTTGGAAGCCTTTGCGGGTCCGTACAGGATGCCGTTGGACAGGTAGACCTCGATGGCCTCCGGGGTGCTGGGCATGTTGGCGCCCTCGCAGACCACGGTGCAGCCGCCCTTCACCAGAGCCTCAGCGGACTCCTTGTTGATCTCGTTCTGGGTTGCGCAGGGCAGGGCGATGTCGCAGGGGACAGTCCAGACCTTGGTGCAATCTGCAACATAAGTTGCACCCTCGTGGGTCTCGGCGTACTCCTTGATGCGGCCGCGGCGGACTTCCTTCAGATCCTTGACGTAGGCCAGATCGATGCCGTTGGGGTCGTAGACGTAGCCGTTGGAGTCGGACATGGTAACGACCTTGGCACCCAGCTGGGTAGCCTTCTCGCAGGCGTAGATCGCCACGTTGCCGGAACCGGAGATGACCACGGTCTTGCCCTGGAAGCTGTCGTTGCGCATGCACTTCAGAGCTTCAGCGGTGAAGTAGCACAGGCCGTAGCCGGTAGCCTCGGTGCGGGCCAGAGAGCCGCCGAAGGTCAGGCCCTTGCCGGTGAGCATGCCGCCCTGGAAGCTGTTGGTCAGGCGCTTGTACTGGCCGAACATATAGCCGACCTCACGGCCGCCGACACCGATATCACCGGCGGGGCAGTCCACGAACTGGCCGATGTGGCGGTACAGCTCGGTCATAAAGCTCTGGCAGAAGCGCATCACTTCCATGTCGCTCTTGCCGTGGGGGTCAAAGTCAGAGCCGCCCTTGCCGCCGCCCATGGGCAGGGTGGTCAGGCTGTTCTTGAAGGTCTGCTCAAAGCCGAGGAACTTCAGGATGCCCTGATTGACAGAGGGATGGAAGCGCAGGCCGCCCTTGTAGGGGCCGATGGCGCTGTTGAACTGCACACGGTAGCCGCGGTTCACCTGAACCTTGCCCTGATCGTCAACCCAGGGCACACGGAAGGTGATGATGCGCTCCGGCTCGACCAGACGCTCGATCAGAGCGGCCTTCTCGTACTCGGGGTGCTTCTCCACAACGGGCTGGATGCTCTCCAGAACCTCGCGCACAGCCTGCAGGAACTCAGGCTCGTTGGCATTGCGCTTTTCCAGACCTTCGTAAACGCGCTTCAGGTATTCATTTGTCAGCATAGTAGAATACTCCTTTTCCCAATTACTCTATAAAATTTGAAAAAGACGAGACCGCCCGGCCCGCCACACAGCGGACGCGCTGCTAAAACGCTTTGGGGACGATCCCGGATTTCCGTTCTTACACACCGGCCTGCTTATGGCTGCAGACCGCTTTATTATTATAAAGCTTTCCTGTGGGTTTGACAATAGCGAAAAAGCAGAAAATGTTTCAAAAAAACAGATGAAAAGTTGAAACCGCTTCACAAAACGAAAAATAAAAGAAAAAAACCGCATGACGCCTTGTTTTTTAAAGCGGAAAAGAATGCCTTTTGCACAGATGTCGCTTCCGGCAGCAAAAAGGCTGCTGCACAGCAGTTTGTGCAGCAGCCAGAGGGTCAGATCATTTCAGCAGCTTTTCGCAGGCGTCTGCGGCACCTTCCAGATACTCGCCGCCGTAGGTCTCGATCATGCCGGCATCGGACAGCTGAGCCAGCTGGGGATCGATGGGACACTTTGCCAGCACGGGCAGGTGATGCTTTGCGGCCACCTCGTCCACATGGCTGTTGCCGAACACATTGATGTGCTTGCCGCAGTCGGGGCAGACGATGTAGCTCATGTTCTCCACGATGCCCAGCATGGGCACCTTCATCATTTCAGCCATGTTCACGGCCTTGGCCACGATCATGCTTACCAGCTCCTGCGGGCTTGCCACCACCACGATGCCGTCCACGGGCAGGCTCTGGAAGACCGTCAGGGGCACGTCGCCGGTTCCCGGAGGCATGTCCACGAACAGGAAGTCCACGTCCTTCCAGACCACATCGGTCCAGAACTGCTTGACGGCACCGGCAATGACCGGGCCGCGCCACACAACGGGGTCTTCCTCATTTTCCACCAGCAGGTTGATGCTCATGACATCGATGCCCATGCGGCTCTGGATGGGCCAGCAGCCCTTGTCGTCGGCCATGGCGCGGCCATGGATGCCAAAGAGCTTCGGGATGGAAGGGCCGGTGATGTCGGCATCCAGGATGCCGCAGTGGTAGCCGCGGCGTGCCATGGCGCAGGCCAGCAGGGCGCTGGTCATGCTCTTGCCAACGCCGCCTTTGCCGGACACAACGCCGATGACCTTTTTGACGCTGCTGTTGGGGTTGGGGGCGTCATGCTTGGGCGCTGCATCGCGGGAAGAACATGCTGCTCCGCAGCTGGAGCAGTCATGGGTGCATTCTTCGCTCATTCTCTTTTTGCGCACGGCGGGCGCGGGGCGTTTGCCGTGTGCTTCCTCCTTGATCAGAATACGGCTGCAAAGGCCGCCCCTTTACTATACCATAAAAGTGCGCGGGAAACAACCCGCCGCGCCGCTCGTCTTTTTCAGAGCGCAGATGCATAGGCTGAAAAGAGAGACTGTGACCGTCAGGAGGGGGTGTGCCATGCGGCAGAGCTATTTAAAAAATGCAGCACTGCTTACCGGCTCAGACGTGGTGCTGCGGCTGGCCGGTATGGGGCTGCGCATCTGGCTGGCAAACGAGCTGGGCGGCGAGGGGATGGGCCTTTACCAGCTGGTGCTGGCGGTGTATTCGCTGTTCATCACGCTGGCAACGGCGGGCGTCTCGGTGGCAGCTACCCGGCTCATGGCCGAAGAACTCAGCGGTCCGGACTCTGTCCGCGGTGCGGCCCGGGGAATGCTGCGGCGTCTGCTGGCGGCGGGGCTCCTGCTGGGGCTGTTTGCCGCCGCGCTGCAGCTGGCAACAGCAGATCTTGCAGCCCGGTGGTGGCTTGGCGATGTCCGCGCCGCCGGAGCGTTGCGCGTTTCAGCGCTGGGAATGCCATGGATGGCGGTCTCGGCGGTGCTGCGCGGTTTTTTCATCGCCCGACGGCATGTGGCCCCCAATGTGTTCAGCCAGCTTACGGAGCAGACGGTGCGCATCGCGCTGGTGGCACTGGCGCTTACCCGCACCGAGGGCCTTGCGGTGGGCGTGCGCTGTATGCTGGTGCTGGGAGCTACCGCCGTCAGCGAAGCGGTGTCGGCGCTGTGTATGCTGGCTTTTTACCGGCGGGATGCCCGCAGCACTTTTGCGGGGCAGAGAGCCGTCCGACCGACAGACCCGGCCCGCCGCCTGTGGGAGATCCTGTGGCCGGTGGAGGGCGGGCGGGTGCTGGCAAGCGCCCTGCACACCGCAGAGAACATGCTGGTGCCCGCCTGCCTTGCGGTATATCTGGCAAAAGCAGGCGGGCGCAGCGCAGCACTGGAGCAGTACGGGGTGCTCAAGGGCATGGCTCT
>OMBL01000580.1_pt1 | contig 15297 bp, 8 predicted proteins | sample 1644871 | NCBI WGS metagenome assembly OMBL01 (sample SAMEA103958115, study PRJEB25191) | human gut metagenome | biome: human-associated habitat [ENVO:00009003]; feature: intestine environment [ENVO:2100002]; material: feces | place: Germany | collected 2013/2015
CAGCGGCCTTGTCGCCGCCAATGACCAGCTGGCCCGGGCAGTTGTAGTTGCAGATCTGCACAACACCTTCGTCGGCGGCTGCATTGCAGCATGCCTGCAAGGGGGCTTCGTCCAGCCCCAAAACGGCTGTCATCCCGCAGGTGCGCCCCGCCGCAGCCGCAGCCATTGCCGCAGCCGTTGCCGCAGAACAGGAACAGCAGGATGATGGCGATGATGATCCAGCAGCAGCTGCTGCCGCCAAAGCAGGAATTCTGATTACACATACCGTAACCTCCTATGAAAATTTGACCGCCACATCGGTCTCATTCTCATAGTATGCCGGCTGCGGTAAAGTGTGCGCCTCAAAGCTGCGAGATGCGATAGCTGAGCGTCAGCAGGGTGTCCACAAAGTGGATGTCCTCGAAGAAAACGCCGTCCTCCTTGGTGGAGAGCTCCACATTGGTAAAATTCCAGAAGCCGCGCACACCCAGACCGATCAAACGGTCCGCCAGCGGCTGGGCTACATTCTGCGGGACGGTCAGGACCGCCACGTTGGGGTGATAGTTGGCGACATATTCCTCCAGCTCATCCATCGAGTGGACCGAGACACCGCGGATCTCCGTTCCGATCAGCGCGGGGGAGACATCAAAAGCGGAGTCGATCCGGAAACCGACCTTATCAAAATCAAAATTCTGCAGCAGGGCGTGACCCAGATGGCCCACACCGATCACAATGATGCGGTGGCCGCTGTCTATACCCAGGATGTGGCCGATCTCCGCACGCAGCTCGGCCACATTGTAGCCGTAGCCCTGCTGGCCGAACTCACCAAAGCAGCTCAGGTCCTGCCGAATCTGGGAGGCGGTGATGTCCATCTTGGCGCCCAGAGAGTTGGAGCTGATACGCACCACGCCTTTGTTGTACAGATCGTCCAGATACCGATAGTACCGGGGAAGACGATGAATGACAGCATCGGAGATTTTTTGCTTCTACATAGAAAAACCTTCTTTTGTGTGGAATGCGGCGCACAGCGCTCGATGTATTGTGGCTATTTTACAACAAGTATGCGAAGTTGTCAACTTTTTTAACAAAGTGAAGCGAAAAATTTTCTTTACTTTGCGCCGGGAAGGTGGTATAGTAATGGGGCTGTAAGCTGATAAAACAGAATATGATATGCGCCCGTAGCTCAGATGGATAGAGCGTTAGACTCCGACATTTCAGACGTCTCCAGTTGAGATATGGCGCAAACCGTTGCCACACCTGCGTTTGCGGGAACGGCAGAGAAAAATGGGTGGTCGTTGACTACCATTTGACGACTATCGCAGAAACCCACAACCCAATATGCGCCCGTAGCTCAGTTGGATAGAGTGACAGACTCCGACTCTGTAGGCCGCTGGTTCGAATCCAGTCGGGCGTACCAACACGAAAAAAGACACGCAGAAGCGTGTCTTTTTTCGTGTTGGTACGGTTTTGCAGCGCAAAACCGGTCGCCTGCGGGCGGGTGACTGAACGCGCAAGGGAAACCCAACTAAGGTTTCCCTTGCACACATTCCCTTTCTTGCGATAGAGTTTCTCAAGAGTGGCAAGCTTTTTCTGCAAGGGTATATTCGACAGATACTCGGTCTGGCGAATGATCTCCATATGATGCTCCAGCTTTTGCAGGCGGCGGGAGATGGCATCGAATTCAGCAGGCGTGTAGGTATGGTTGGGCGTTTTGATCGAGCAGTATTCTTTGCGCCATTGGTACAGGGTGCTTTGCGAGATGTGCAACTCTTGACTTAGCGCTTTGATTGACTCGCCCTTTTCATAACGGCGGATGGTTTTGACTTTGAGTTCAGTTGAATAGGTGATTGGCATAGCCTCAGCTCCTTTGTCGGTGTTGAGGCTATTGTAGCAAAGCGTTGCCAAGAGCAATAGCTTGCAGTATAATAAAACATATCAAACATTTTTCTTACTACACCACATAGATAAAGAAGGTGAATGTGTTTATGGGCAACGATGAACTGCTCAACTATATCAGCATGTTCAGAGAAAAAGCCGAGCAAGGAAAACTGGTTATTTTTGTAGGTGCGGGAGTGTCTTGCAATGTAGACGGAATGCCCAGTTGGAATGCCTTGATTCAAAATATGGCAAAGGCGATTGATTATTCGAGGTGTGATACTTGCAGACATAGATTAGAAAGCTGTGAAAACACCTGCTTATTGAAAGATGATTTTTCGACAGATGAACTTCTAAAGGTACCGCAGCATGTGTTTAACAAGGATCAAGAATTATACTATCGTATATTAAACGAAAGCATTCCCGCTGTGACGGCAGATGCACCTTTGTCGTCAGCGATTTTTGATATCAATCCGGCACATATTATCACCACGAATTATGACCAGTTGCTTGAATCCTCGAAAAATATATTTTGTGAGCAATATCAGGTGATCGTTTACGATAAGGATTTGCTGAATGCGGACAAAGGAAAGTACATCATTAAAATGCACGGGGATCTTTCCGATGCTTCCAGCATTGTTCTAAAAGAGCAAGACTACTTAGACTATTCGCAAAAACACGTATTAATTGAACTCTTCATCAAATCGTTGCTGACGGACCATATTGTGTTGTTTTTGGGATATTCGTTAAATGATTATAACATCAAGCTTATTCTCAGTTGGCTAAACTATATGCGTTCACAAAACGGAGCATTTGATGTGGACAGAAGAGTTGGCTACCTGATTCTGGATCAGGAGATTGTTGATGATACTCAGCTTTCTTATTTTAGTAGCAATAATATCGAAGTAATCAATATTAACTCCATGCCGCTGATTCAGGAGATCCCAGCGGATCTATCCAATGAAATTGGAAAGCGTCTATATAGTTTTCTGCGTGTGATTGCCAATCCTGCATTAGAGGAGAATTTATCTACAATAGAAAATGCCGTAAAATTTATGTCTCGTTTCAGCTTTGTCAGCTATGAGCAAATTCTAAAGCTGCTTTATGTGAAAAGATATGAGGTTACGGACCGGGAATTACGTCTTTTTTCTGAAAACGATTATGCAAGATTAATAGCATTTATGGAGTCTGGGGACGAAGGTGCAACTGATTTAAGACAACTTTTTCTAAATGCTGGAATCGTATCCATACAGTGCATTCACGAGCATAAAGTCATGCGCTTTCGTATAGGAGAGCTGTCTGATAACGCTTTGCTGAAAAGTGAAATTTTTAATCTCTATATTCTGAATAAATATGATGAGATCAAAGCATTGCTCAACAGCGAGCATATAGATTTAGAAGCAAATGAAATGCTTTTTTACAAAAGCATTGTGGATGGTTTTAGTGAAATATTAAAATTCCACGAAGAAATAGATTGCTCTGGGTTCCCTATAGACCAGAAAGTTGCTTATCTGCATAATTCCGCTGTACTTGAGGCAATCCAGACATACTTTGGGGGCTTTGATTCTGCCAAAGTCAAACAATTTGTTCAAAATATCGCTGCAAGCAAGGAAAGAGAGGTGTTCTCTGGATATCTTGACATTTATAGTGGTAATACTAAAAAGAGACTTTCGATGTACGAAGCCTTAGAAAAGCTAAAGAAAGATGTTGGGGACAGAAATACCATTCATTTTGGTGGAACATCGTGTGCAAGGCTTTATGAAATAAAACGGCTTGCTATAACACAATACTTTTTTTACTATAACAACCACATTCTGTATCAAGGCTTTAGAGATTTAAAAGATTTTTCAAACCATATATCGAAGCCATAATATGCGCAAATAGTGATGCGGCCCAAAAAACTACTCTTTTTGGAGATATGGAATTTGCAAACGAAAAGTATGCCGTAGAATACATTGATCTGGATATTATGGCAAAGTTTATTTCGACAAAAGATTTGAGTGCGCTTGTAAGGTCATATAATGTAAAACAATTGAATACGGGCGTACAGGAAGTTACATTCCTTGCAGAGTGCTTTAAGAATCTTTGTCATTCTATTGTGACTGCAAAGACTTATGGATTATTGCAATCGTCGTTTTCTGCGCTTTCCAATATAGTACTATTACTGAACTTGGTTGTCTTAGATGAGAATAGCAAAGAGATAATTGCAGCATCGGTAGAAGCGTTACTCAGTGATAAGATTATTGCTCCAATCTTCTTTTCTATAGGTTGGCCGGACTTTAGGCAAAGCTTGAGAGAGCTTTCAAAGCTTTGCAGCTTATTAGCATTTCCCCATAATTTTGAGTTTGTTCATCAAATAGTGGGCGGAGAAAAATTCTTTGAGTATGCGGTGAATGTGCATTTCAACAGTCTTCGTCATCTCATTGAGCAATTCATATCAAAGGATGAGGCAACTACAGATAAGATTCAGGCTATCATTGATACTACAGAGGATTTCCATAAGAAAGTCATATTATTGAGGTTGTTTTATCAGCAGATTACCGGTGATACGGTTCAACAGAAGTATAAATACATTTTATCCGATAACTTTGCACAACTGCCAATAGAGGCAATCTACGACTTTATATTCTCTGGATGGTTGACCCCAGATCAGAATTCAATCAAGGAATTTCTAAATGGAGTAATAGAGCTTAGCAGAAAAGAAGTCACAGGTGTGCACTCATACCCCGATCCGGTTGAGAGTAGATTGGAATGCGTCTATCTTCTCTATATAAACGATATGATATCTGATATAAGTGCTTTAAAAGAACTGTCTGAGGGAAGACCGCATTTGCAGTTCCTATTAGATTCGGAGAGTTTTGACTACTCTCAAGTAGACTTTTCCAATTATATGTGGGAAAACTTTGCTCGTCATGAAAAGTACATGAGTTGTTTTATTGCCCACAAAGATGCTATCATACCGATAATTCAAAACCGAATTAAATCGGAAGAGGCAAGTGAGACCGAAAAAAGAATCCTATACGGTTTTCTGCTTAGCGGCAATGAAATTTGGAAAATATAAGCGTTTTATATGCCTATATGAAGAATATGCGGATGTAATGGTGTGATATCTATAGTGTTTCGCTATTACAAAAAGATTTTCCCTCTGCTATATGGCAGAGGGAAAATCTTTTATTCAATTGTTTCCATCGGTAATGGGTTCATGTTTCCCACCCACTGGTGTAAAAACGCGGAAGCTTGGTTTCGATTCAGATTGTCGTGGATTTTTTGGTTATAGTAATTTCTTAGGCATCTGTAGCAAGACGAGTCGCAATCGCAGTTGTCTACAACGGAAATTGCTTTTGCGAGAACTCGTTGGAATGCTTGCCCGTCCGCTGTCACAATTCTGCGAACATGGCCTGCGCCACCAGCAACTGCATCATATAGAACAACAGAAAAGATCATACACCCATCCACAGATGTGTAGAACAAACATCCTTTGATGTCGGTGCGCTCTATCCCCATCTCGCGGGACAATCCCTCTAACAGGGCATAGAGCACTGACAGCATCACATTTATATCTGCCGCCTCTTGTGTCACAAAGGTAATTTTTGCCACATCTGTCTTGAAATCATGCGACAAACGGTATTCTGCCGAGTTGCCCTCTTTATTAACACAACGGTATCCTCTGGAGTTCTTGTGCTCAAGGGGGATTCCGGTTTCGCTTGCATATCCGCAAGCAGGACAAACTTTATAATCAGTCTGGCCAATGACTACGAGAGAGTCATTTGAAGTAGATTCAATTTGCAAAGCTTGACCGTTTACTTCAAATATTTGCTTGGCGATTAGATTACGATGCGGGTCTCCGATGTAGTAATCGTCTGTCTTAAAATCGTGTTCGGGGCGGTGCATAGGAACAGGCCGGGCTTCTTTTTCTGCACAGAACCCCATGCGCGGTTCCAACGTTTTTCTCCAAGACAGGCGTTTGATGGGAGTATGGCAGGAAACGCATTCGCGACCGCTGCCAGCAACAGGATCTTTAGTGAAGTTTGGCTGGCCGCAAGTAGGACACTTGGGGCAGTAGAAGCCTTTCTCCCATGCGGCGTCTGCATTTTTTCCCGGCATTTTGCGAATATAGCGGCTGACATACATTTTGCCATCTGCGACGACCTCTGCACCGGGAGCGTACTCTGCGATGGCCATTTGTAGATCTCTGGCTAATTGCAAAGCCTTTCCTCGCCCCACAGCGTTGATATCCGGAATCAACTCAACAGTATCCACGGGGAAACCGTACTTGGGAAGTACATTATTGCGAACCAAAAAACCGATAAGACTCTTTTTCCCAGCGTTGTCATCCTTGCTGCACCTGAAATTTCTAAGGGTGCGGCTCCAGACACCGGCAGCTTCATCGTCGTGCCTGCGGCGGCAAGCCAACAGTTCCTTTTCCATTTCCGCTACTGTTCCGCGGAAATCCTGTACGGCGATTTCAAGAACACCATTCTCTCCGCAAAGTCGATTTATCCAACCGAAATCAGCAATCCCAAGTCGCTGATGCATTTTTGTTGGAATCGAGCGCAGTAAGAGTTGTCGGAGATTTTCCGGCTGTGTATTCAAGTACTCCTTCAGCAGATCATAGCCGCCTTCATTCAACAAGACAGTTTGGTTATCACCCGCATAGACTTCCTTATGCTGTGCGAAGAAGGAACTCAGAGCTACAGCAAAAATATGGCGATTTAGTATCTTTTCGTTCTCAATTTCGAAAATTGGGGCTTTGATCTTTCCGCTGATCATGGCCGTCGGGTCGTCATAATATGTAAAGTCGTGAGAGGATAATTTCGCATAGGTCATAACAAATGCCGCAGAATGCTTTGCTCGACCGGCACGGCCTGCCCTCTGCACATAATTGGATGGGCTGGGCGGGACATCACGCATATACACGGTTTCCAGACTGCCCACATCAACACCCATTTCGAAAGTCGTAGAGCAGCTGAGCGCATTGATCTTCTTTTGTACGAAGGCTTCTTGATACCGTGTTTGCTGATCCTTTGCAAGTTGCGCCGTATGCTCCTTGATATATAACGGTTCAGAGTGACTGCTGCTATAAAGACGGGCGTAGTGGTTCATGGCAGAATCCTTTAGAGGATCACAGGGTTCCAACATTCCTGCGCATTTTACGGAAGCACAATGTTTTTTTACGTTATACGGTGTGACCCGACCACATTTCTTGCAACGGTAAAATTTCGCGCCCTCCGTTCCGCCGATGCAAATATCAAAATCGTTCGCATCGAGTACAAATTCCTCCGTTTCCGCTTTGAACACATTAGTCCAATAATCTTCCAAAATGGCGTCCGCTTCATCATCGGAAATACCCAATGCCCGCGTCAGCCGCACGAGTCGACTGTTGGGATAATAATTCCCGTTGGGACGCTTTCGACCACGCCACCCGGAGATCCAGCTTTGCTTTGCGGAGTCTCCTGTACGCAGCAATACCAACTTCTTCGCCGAGGGCGTAAAGAAAATATACTCGCGTTCAGCGGCTGTCAGCGTATACTCCTTTCCTGCATCGATGGCACCGGAGAATACTGCGTCCTGTGTCAGAAGTTCGAGCAGGGCAATGGCGTCCTGTGATGAGAGGTTATACGGGTCGCCCTGAAACGCCGTAGCTACCTGAGCGTTTCGCCTGTATGCAAAAGAAAGTACACCCATTGACACAAGGCTGGTGCCGCGGCGGGCATTGAACATTTCATTCAGAATCGCCACCCACGCATTACTGCGGCTCGCAGCAGATAACTTACCCACATCTTGATTTTCGCCAGCATCCCACTCGGCAAAAGATCTGTTGTTTTCAAAATAGCGGCTGAGTTCATCGACGAATTGAAATACGCTTACTTTTTCTATGCCGCTATTGCGATATTTCTCCGCAATGTGCCAAATACCTCGTCTACGCAAAAATTCATCATAGGAACGCTCCATGTAGGAGGCGAAAAACGCCGCTTCACTTCGGCTGTCAGAGAAGCAAAGAAACTGCCGCATCAGCTTTTTACGTATTTGCTGTGGTTGCGCTGTGCCAGCGAAGATGCTGCGCCGACCAGAATTTTGATTTTCCTTTAGTGCTGATGTTATGGTGACTTCCTCGTTGGGAAGTTGCTCGAAAAGCTCGGTTCCCAATACAGCGGTGGCTGCTTCGCTTCCCAAATAGAAGCGGCGGAACGAACCAAAGCCGCAGGCAGGGCATCTGGCAACATGGTTTTCGTGTTGTTCTATTTTGCGAAGCTTGCGATAGTTGGATTCGCTGTGTTCACATAGTGGCTTAAATTTTGTGTCTGCTTCCGTAGAGATAGCCCTGCAAACCGAGCAAATGACAAAATCGTTTGTGGCGTCATCTGCACAATCTTCCTCGTCAATCAGTACATCTTCTGCGCTGTCCTTAAGGTAGTAGAAGTCGGAAGGGTCGTCCAGCCCCTTCCGCGCTGATGGGTGTAAAGCTCCGCCTTCTTCTCTGCCGACAATAGCCATTCTTCCACAATCTGTGCAGACAGCGGCCTCGAATACCGCGGCATCGATTTTGTTGTTTTCGCTTGTAAACGAGTGCTTCCGATGTAAAAACAGGTGCTTCGGAGAAGCGAGTGTGATATATGCCCCCTCTAAGGCTCGCACAAAAAAGTGATAGCGGGGTTTGATCAGATTTGCGCCATCTTTTTCGGCGCGAGCACAGACTGCAATGAAGGATATGACCTGTTCATTTGTCATAGGGCATATTTCGGACAGGGCCTGACGTAGCTGTGCGACCGTAATTGGCTGGTGTGCGACCTTCCGAAGCAAAGCAAACAGCCGGGAATGCAAGAAAAGCGCATAGAGCTTTTCGCCCTCGCTCCCTACCGGAGCGAAGTCAGCGTGATAGCGGGCTAACACGGAGGAAATATCAGGACTTCTTTGCAGTTCCTCAAAAAGTGCTGGTGCAAAGTCCAAAAAATCTTCTATGGCAGGTCGCTTTTCTGTGGAACGAATAATTCCAGATCGTTGGAATGCAACACCACATAGCTTTTCAGCAAAGCTCAGGATATCACCATCTGCATCAGGCCCACCAAGTGTTGCACTTGTCAGAATGTATTGAACACTATCGGGTTCGCTGATCCTCGCCCGGAGTCGGCGCATCAGCAGGGAGGTCTCCATGCCTGTTGCACCTTTGTAGATGTGTGCTTCGTCTAAAACAATAAATTTTAACTTGGCACCGGAAAATACCGCGTCATCCTTTGGCCGCAGCATCATGTATTCCAGCATGGAATAGTTGGTTATAAGAATATGGGGAGGCCGTTCCTGCATGACCTCACGGGAGATGATTTCATTGGGAGCAGGGTCTATCGGCTCCCCAACTTCATCGTGGTAGGTGCGGTGGTACTCTGCCAGCGCCTTAGACTGTGTATGCTCGGTATTGCCATTGTAAACACCGTAGCATATCTGAGGGTAATTCTTGAAAAGAGCGCGCATACGCTTCATCTGGTCATTGGCCAGCGCGTTCATCGGGTAAATGATGATTGCGCGGACACCGGCGGAAAGAGTTCCGGCTTCCTGCTCCCGTAATAGATGATTGATGATGGGCAGCAAAAAACTCTCCGTTTTACCAGAACCTGTTCCTGTCGTAACGACCAGATTTTCCCCTTTGTCCGCTTTCAGCATGGCAGTTTCCTGATGCTGATAAAGAGGTCTGTCCAGCTTTAGCTCACGCTCTTTTTCTGCAACAGGCTCCAGGTTTTCAAACAAGATACTTGCTTTTTGCGCTTGGATCAATTCTCGCAATGTATGCCCTGTTTCATAGGAGCCGCCAATATCAAGAAAGGGCCCGCTGGCTACCATACCGTCCGTTTGCAACTCTTTCCGAAATTCTCGCTCATAGTCGGTGTCAGCCATATCAAAAGTGGTCGTGATATAATCAATATAGCTATCTTTGATTTCCTTAGAAGCCTTGATGGGATCAAACATATTGGTAGCCCTCTCTAATGCTGTACTTGAAATAGTCGGGTGTCTTTAATCGATGATGCTGTTCAGCTTTGCTCATATAAGTGGCCGGATTACGGTTGACTATTGTGGAAAAATCCTTATCAACATATACTGCATCCTCCGTTGTACACCGTAGGATCAGCAAGTGTTCGTTGACAATCCAAACCTTAACAGGGTTGACCAATTCAAAGTCATTTGACGGCTTGGAGTTAAACGGGATGCGTCGCCCTGTACTGCTAATAAAGGATAGCGTTGCCGAATAGCACGGTGCGGGCATTGTTTCACCAGATGCGACAGTTGTCCCTTGGTAGTCCAAATTTGTCAGGATTCCGCATCCGTACTTCATAAGCAACGCTTTCAGGGTCTCTGTCTCAAAATCCCAGTAGAGCGCATCTCCTATAATAAGCTCTTTCCCGTCATAAAGCCATTCGAGTGGATTTCCAACGCAATATGAACCCTTGAAAATAAGTTCATTCATTCCGCCGGAAAACAGGCTTTTCTTTTTTAGGAAAACTTGATAAGAATAGTTTCCCAAGGCGTAGGAACTGGTGTTGGCAAGGGCGGTGCTTTCTGTTGATGTCGCATAAGTGTCGATACTTCCGCCGGGGCGTTGGACTTCGACTTGAAAGGTGCTTTCGGGATCGCCAACATAGTTGCCCTCCGGTTGCCAGTGCAGGGTGCTGTCAATTACTTCGATTGGCGGAGTAGCAAAGGTGGGCTTACAGGCGATGGTGGTAATTTTTCGGTTTATATGATTTCCTGCTATATTCTCCAGAGAAATCCACAGATCATACTCTGCCTGCGGCGCCGCTATCGCACGGAGCGTATTGCCAAGTTCGAAATAGGAAGGACTCACCTCTGGAACAGGGCTTATACCAAGCATGAGCTGTCCACTCCATCCCTCCGGCAACTCCAGCTTTACGAATTCGTCGTGCAGAATGGATTTGTGCCAAATCATACCCGGAATCTTGAATGCATTATGCCCCATCAACGCGCAGTGAACCAAAGGGATGTACAGTTCAAGCTGCCAAGTCATTCCGGAAACGGGGACGATTATACTGTCAGAGGTATCTTCTAAGACCAGGGAATAATGAAACTGCTTGGCGGCAAAGGAGATATTGGCAGTTGCTTGTGATTCGTCTGCATAGTAGATGGGTGCGTTTAAAGTAACATTGAAATCTGCAAGAACTATGTAATTGAATTCATATTTTACCAAGTCAGTAGCAAGGTCGATTATACGGACACAGTGGCAAAGGCCATCATTTTCTGATGGAATTTCCAATTCATTTCCGCCATCACAGAAAGCATCTGCATTGTGACGCACTCCGTCGATGGAGAATTGGTATCGTATGCTTTTTTCTCCCTCGGGGAGAACGATAAAAAGCTGGAAGGGGGCAGGAAAAATATCGAAGGATACACCCTGATGGATTACTTGGGCAGAGACCGCTTTACGCAGGGAGGTATGATGGCGGAACTGTGCCGCAGTCGATGCGCATACGAAGATCTCTCGGCCATCAATGGCAGCTGATGACACCTCGTCCAAATTTATGCGATACAGTTGCCCCGGATATGGGTAGCTATATATTCCGTCTGTATCATCGGGAAAGGTTACTTCCTGCAAGTTGCTGGCAAACAAGTAAATTGTTCCACAGTGGGGAGTTCTTTCAGCCCCCGATGCATCCAACAAGATATATTGGCGATATAGCTTTTCAGCCGAATTATAGAGAAGCTCTCCGTCATAGTGGATCTCTACCCGTATAGCCGGTGTGTTTGAAAAATCATACGACATTTCTTCAAACGGAATGAAGAGACTTCTTGTTGTTAAGCACAATTCATCCCCAGTGACCGAAAGTTCGGCGTTATAGATACAAATTTCACTTTGGTGGATTTTAATTACAGGACGTTGCTGCGCCACCTTAGACAAGCGGATTTTAGGTATTGCTATGCCAACGGAGGAATGCTCCATCGTATATTGAGCATAGATGCGGTCTGGCGTTGTTGCAACATATTCTGTTTTCCGCTGCCGTTGTTCCCCCTGTGCCTGTACCCGTTCGGTGCTGCTTTTCCTTTGATACCATTCGACGAGGATAGTATCCCAATAATTTCGGTCGGGATCAATTAGGTCGGTGTTTTCATTCCGGAGAATCGCGTCCATCTTTTTTACGATGGAGTCACAGAGAACTGCCATATATCCGGGACGTTCCTTAAACAATGTCTGCAAACCGGAAAATATGGCATCTGCCCTTAATTGCAGTTCATCATTCTTGGCAACGCGGGAATCCCAACGCGCACGCATGCCTTTCGTAAATACTTTGTAGCTGATATCCTCCGTTACATATTGGAAATCTAAGTTTTTCACATAAAAATCAAATAGAATGGAGTAGAGAGATTCTATGCTTTGCTTTGGTGCCAGAGCATGGAGCAGCAGAGAGGTGTAATATCGCTGCGTTCCCTCAGGTGCGAAAAAACGCTTGTAGTGTGCCAGTGTACCTTTGATTGCACCTCTGAAATAATTATATAATCTATTGGCTGCGGCCTCAGAATTTTCCGGATTAAATCCGTATTGAAGGAAAATATAATTCCAAAGAGACCCGGAAGTCTCCTCATCTGCTAATTCTGAGGACCAACCCTTCAACAGGTTTATTGTTTCAAGTACGAGTACAGCGTCCTCTCTTACGGAAGTGCGTCCTCCATCTATCAACACTTTCTTGACGGTTTCGCTTGCGGATTGATAGAGCAGTGCGTCTTCCGCATCGGTCAACTGGTACTCTCCGGCTAACGGATAGGCTCGAAACACATAGTCGGCCAGTTCAAAAGCTGTATAATCGGGAGACGGTCCGCATTTATCTACGTTGTGCATATCGGGTTCGACATACCCTGTTTCTTTCCAGATAAAGCCTCTATCAGTAAGCCATTGAACAGATGATACGCCAGTGCCTCTTGCGTATCTGCGGATTTCCACAAACAACGACAAATATACGCTAAGGCGAGCTTGTTCAGCAAATATCACCTTCTCCGGGAATGCCTTGTTCAATCGGTTCAGAAACTCTGCTTCGCTCATGCGCATAATATCCACCCACCTTACACATTAATCAAAGCACGAATGGGAGTTGTAATGTGTGGTATTTTATCAATTATAGCATAAAGATGTAACAATCTCAACCATGCAGTTTTGTGAGCTTCGATATATGTGTGCGGATGTGTGATTCAAATCCCCAGGATTTCCTGCAATCCCGCGCTGGCGGCCTTTTTGTTCTTGTCGAAGGCGTGGGTGTAAATATCCAGCGTGGTGGAGGGCTGGCTGTGGCCGAGGATGCCTGCTACCGTGGCCACATCCGTGCCGCCCGCGATCATCAGACTGGCGGCGGTGTGCCGGAGGGAATGGACGTTCAGCTCCTGCGGCAAGCAGTTCTTCTTGAGGATTAGCTTGAAGCGGTAGGTGAAGGTGGTGGGCGTCATGGGGAGCTGCGCTCCTTGACGGCGGAACAGGAAGTCATCAGCGGTCAGCTGCCGCTGGTCATAGGTTTCGGTGATATACCGGCATTCTTTTTGGTACTCCCGCAGGAGACTTTCCATCTCGGCTGAGAAGTACACATAGCGGTCACCTGCGCGGGTCTTGGGTTCTTTTACGAAGATCTCCTCGTCCGTCACCTTGACCGCGTTGCGGCAGATGTGGATGGAACGCTGCTCCCAATCAATGTCGCACCACTTCAATCCGCAGCACTCGCCCCGCCGCATCCCCGTGGCGATGATGAGCTTGAAGTAGGTTTCGTACTTAATGCTCTCGCCCTCCAGCGCGGCGATGATCTTCTGCGCCGTTTCCTCGTCCGCGATCTTCTTTTCGCACTTGCGCCCGGCGTAACGATAGGTGCGCCAAGCCGGATTATGCGAAAGAAAGCCACCCTCCACGGCATCAGAGAGGATGCTGCACAGCGTAGCGTGCACGCCCTCAATGGTGTACTCGGAGAGTGGCTTTTTTGTGTCGGGACGAATGACTTTTTGCAGTTCTGTGTAGAAATTCCGGAAGTGCTCCGGCCGCAGTTCTGTGAGCTTGTAGTGACCCAGCGCCGGGAGAATACGCTCGATGTCCTGCCGGTCGCGGCGGATGGTGGACTTCGCCAGCTTGCCGGGGGCGATGTCTGTCAGCCACAGATCGATGTATTTTGCCAGCGTGAGCTGCTGGACGGGCTGCGGCGTGTGGCGGCATTCCCGCTCAAAGAGGACAGCCTGTTCGTTGAGCCACTTTTCGACCTGCCTGGGCGTCAGCTCTGCGGGAGGATGGACGGTTTTCTGCTGGGACTTGATGCGTTTGCCGTTGTAGTCATAGCCCATGGACACCACGATGAGATAGCTGCTGCCGCGCTTGCGGATGCTTGCCATAAAAATGACCTCTCTTTCATTTGACCTCGGTACAGTTGAGGCTTATTTTGCAAGCACAACATACCGCAAGCGCGGCGGTAAAGCTATCACAATTTTCTTGGGAAAATGAATTTCTACGAAAGCAACAATCATGCGCTGTGCTGCTTCGGAGAACAGGTAGCGGCGAGATTGAAGATCTGCTCGCCGTCCGGACGGAGCATGGTGAGCATGGAGTCTGCCGCCTGCTCCTTCTGCGCCTGCTGGGGGTGGCAGTAGGTACGCTCCAGAAAACCGGTGTCCGCATGACCTACGAGGTCTGCCACCGTCTGCTTGTCCACGCCGCAGTGCAGAAGCGAGCTCACAAAGTAGTGCCGCAGGGTGTGCAGGTGGTACTCCCGCGGAAAGCCGATGGCTTCATAGATCTTCCGCAGCCGCTTGGTGAAGGTGTCCGGGTGGATGAGTTGACCGTGTTCATCGGTGAAGAGATAGGGACTGAGCCTGCGGCGCTGCTTGTCCGCCTCCATCTGCTTGCGGCGCTTGTAGGCGAGGAGGATGCCCCGCAGGTCAGAGGAGAGGTAGACTTCACGGCTCTTGCCGTTTTTGGTAGAGCCCTCCACGATGCACTTGCCGGGAACGCTGCTGCGGGAGCGGCTGACGGTGAGCAGCAGACCGTTTTGCGTGCCGGTGAAGTCCGACCATTGCAGAGCGCACAGCTCGCCCCGGCGGCAGCCGGTGTACATGGAGAGTAGATAAAACAGACGGTAGTGCCGCGGCTCCTTTGCCAGCGCGTCCAGCAGCTTTTCCACCTCGCCTCGCGTGGGGATGCGCTGCACCGTGCGCTGCGGTGTGGGCAGGTCTAACATCCGCGCGGGATTCTTTTCGATGATCTCATTGCGCTTGGCGTCGCTGAGTACGGCGGAGACCACAGAGAGGTATCGCTGCGCGGTAGATTCGTTGATGCGCTTTCCGTGGTGCTTGCGCTTGCGCAGCTCAGAGAGCATATTCTCCAGTGCCATCGGTCGGAGTTTATTGAGGCGGATGCCGCCGATCATGGGATACACCACCTCCAGCATCCGCCGGTATGCAGCGATGGTGCTGGGGGCATAT
>OMBL01000585.1_pt1 | contig 15206 bp, 20 predicted proteins | sample 1644871 | NCBI WGS metagenome assembly OMBL01 (sample SAMEA103958115, study PRJEB25191) | human gut metagenome | biome: human-associated habitat [ENVO:00009003]; feature: intestine environment [ENVO:2100002]; material: feces | place: Germany | collected 2013/2015
TATCCTAAGGAAATTATTACCAAATAATAATTCCTTTCAAATTGTTATTTCAATAACTACTATTTCTAGAAATTATTTTCCTCAAAGAATTTCTTCTTTCGATCAATCATTTCATCAATTCTTTGAATATAATTACGAACGTCTTTTACATTTTCTATTCTCTCAATTCTGACTGAATGATTATCATCTGCTTCATTATGAAATACTACCTTGCTGGAAGCTCCTGCACCACAGGCAATTATTGTCTGCTTTTCCTCCATAATAAGAATGTTATATATACATTCAAGTCCCTCAACTGAGTAACCGACATTCTCAAAATTACCTGCCATATTCTTCTGACGATACATATAATAAGGCTCCATTGACAGTCTTTTGGCTGTGTCCTCTGTCATTCTTATTATCTCATCTGTATTATTGGTAGATAACTGCTTATATTTATCTCTCCATATATTAAGTGCCGCCGCTCTCTTTATTGCAAGAGAATGTACTGTAAGGCTCTCAGGCTTCATCGCCTCAATCTCTGATAATGTATGAGCCACCTCATCAACATCTTCACCGACAAGTCCAAGAATAATATCCATATTAATATTATTAAAACCTTCTTCCCTTGCCATAGAATACACATTTTTAATCTGCTCTACAGTGTGCTTTCTTCCTATAAGGTCAAGTGTCTGCTGGTTCATCGTCTGCGGATTAATAGATATTCTTCCAACATTATGTGCCTTTAACACCTTTAACTTATCCCTTGTTATGCTGTCTGGACGTCCTGCTTCAACTGTAAATTCATGACAGCCGTCAATATCAAAAAGCTCCTTTAAAGCCGTTATGAGCCTGTCAAGCTGTGCCGCACCAAGTGTTGTTGGTGTTCCACCGCCAAAATACACTGTATCAAGTCTTCTGCCTTTCATCGCCCTTGCTACAAAGGTCATCTCCTTAATAAGTGCATCAAGGTAATCATCCACATAATTCTTATACGCATCAAGTGCATATGATGAAAATGAGCAGTACAAGCATATACTTGGACAAAATGGTATTCCAATATATAAACTGTAACCATTCTTATAATCTATCTTATTAAGAATGTCCATTTCTTTCTTTGCTACATTTATTGCAAGGCTGGCTTTCTTCTCACTTGCCTTATGCTTATCCATAAAATGCTTCTTTATAGTCTGCTCATCTTCGCCATCTTCAAGCATAACATATGCAATCTTGCTTGGGCGCACTCCTGTAAGATAACCCCAGGGCAGTGTCTTTCCTGTCATCTGGCTGAGCCTGTCATATAAATATGACTTGAATTTATCGTGCATTTCGCTCTTGTTAAGTCCTGTCATATCAGGTACTGTTATATCAATCACTTTATCAGCTTCTGTGGCAACTGTATCCTGCTTATATGCCTTTACCTCCATTCTTGGGTAAAATGAACGCACAAGAACTATTGCATCATCATAAAATGTATCGTTATCAATTTTAATATATATCATACTGTTCATCTTTCCTACGCACCTATATATGGGTTATGAACCCTCTCATATCCTATGCTTGTTCCCTCGCCGTGTCCTGTATACACCTTGGCATCATCTGGAAGTACCATTAACTTGTCCTTAATTGAATGCACAATGTCGCTCATACTTCCGCCTGGGAAATCTGTTCTTCCAACTGACTCACAGAAAAGTGTATCACCTGAGAATAACACGCCGATTGACCCAATATAATAGCACGTTCCGCCCTCTGTATGTCCCGGTGTGTGAATTGCCTTAATATCAAATCCTGCAAGCTTAAGTATATCACCGTCATTGTGCCATACATCAGCCTTCACAGACAGGTTCATTCCATAAGCCTCACCAAGATTAATATGAGGTGTACTTAATGTATTCTTCTCCTCTGCTGAAGCATACACCTTAACATTATACTTATCCCTCACTTCATCTGCTGCCATAATATGGTCAAAATGTCCGTGTGTTAAAAGTATTCCCTTTAACATACAGCCCGACTCATCTATCATCTCGCTTATCTTTCCAGCATTATCCGCAGGGTCTATAAGCACGCACTCCTTAGTGTCTGTATTACAAAGCAGGTAACAGTTCGTTCCTACCATTCCTAATACTCTTACATCTATTTTATACATTATAATCTCCAATCCCTGTGTCAAAAATGCTGCCGTACGAAGCAATATATAAAATATCTTAACTTCGCACGACAGCAGTTATAAATATCAGCCTGTAGCTCTCTCTATATCTGTCACTCCGTCAATCTTTCTTAAATTGTCAATTAATCTGTTAAGCTCTTCCTTACCAGATACAACAAATCCAAGATTGATTGTTGCAAGCTGTTTCTTATTAACACGGCTGTTCATAAATCTTACATCTATATTGGCTTCCGTAAACAGACGTGAAATATCAACAATAAGTCCTTTTCTATTGCCTGCATATATATTAATCTCTGCACTGTACTTCTCATCTTTATTCTCTGTCTGCTCCCACTCAGCTTCAATAAGCCTTGCTCTTTCATTAGCTGGGAAATTAAGAATATTAACACAATCTGTTCTGTGAATTGATATTCCTCTTCCTCTTGTAACAAATCCAACAATCTCATCACCCGGCACTGGATTACAGCACTTAGAGAAACGGACAGCAACATCATGTATTCCTTTTACAACAATACCGCCTTTGCCCTTCTTCTCCTTCTCTTTCTCCTTGCTCTCACTTGCCACAATGCTGTCAAGTACCTGCTTGTCAGTTATCTCAGCCTTCTTGGTCTTCTGATATTCCTCATTAAGCTTATTGACAATCTGACCTTCTTTTAATGCACCATGTCCTACTGCCGCAAGAACAGCATTCCAGTCTTTGTAACCATATTTTCTTAGTGCTTTCTCAACAAACTCAGGCTTATTAATCTCAGAAAGAACAATTCCCTTACTCTTACAGTAATTAGATATAAGTTCCTTGCCCTTTATAATATTATCTTCCTTAAGCTCCTGCTTAAACCACTGGTTAATCTTGTTACGGGCCTGTGTTGACTTAACCATTGAAAGCCAGTCACGGCTTGGTCCTTTGGAATTCTGTGATGTTATAATCTCAATTCTGTCACCATTCTTAATCTCATAATCAATATTAACAAGCTTGCCATTGACCCTTGCACCAACCATCTTGTTACCTACAGCACTATGTATGCTGTATGCAAAATCTATCGGATTAGAACCTGCTGGAAGTGTCTTAACATCACCTGTAGGAGTGAAACAGTAAACCGAATCAGAGAAAAGGTTAAGGTCGTTCTTAATTGATGATAAGAATTCTTTGTTATCAGACATATCTCTCTGCCATTCAAGAATCTGTCTTAACCAGCTAAGCTTAGCTTCCTCACTCTTATCAGACTCTCCTGTCTTGCCCTCTTTATACTTCCAGTGGGCAGCAATACCATATTCAGCAATTCTGTGCATTTCATAAGTTCTTATCTGCACCTCGAATGGCTGTCCGTTAGAAGCGATAAGTGTCGTATGAAGTGACTGGTACATATTAGGCTTAGGCATTGCTATATAATCTTTAAAACGTCCCGGTATTGGCTTATACATTTCGTGGATAACACCAAGTGCCGCATAACAATCCTTGACTGTATCAACCTTGATACGCACGGCAAATATATCATATATCTGGTCAAGTGTCTTATTCTGGTTAACCATCTTTCTGTATATTGAGAAGAAATGCTTAACTCTTCCGTCTATCTCAGCTTCAATTCCAGCATTGCTAATGTGCATACCTACTTCTTTGATAATGCTCTTTATAAATGCCTCCCTGCCCGGTCTGTTAATATCAACCTGCTTTACAAGATCATTATAAGTATCCGGCATAAGATACTTCATTGATAAATCATCAAGTTCTACCTTAATCTTGGATATACCTAACCTATGTGCAATAGGTGCATATATATCCATAGTTTCTCTTGACTTTTCTACCTGCTTGGCTGGTGACTGATACTGCATTGTACGCATATTATGAAGCCTGTCGGCAAGCTTTATCATAATAACTCGTATATCCTTTGCCATTGCAAGGAACATTTTTCTTAAGTTCTCAGCCTGAACCTCAATCTTATCGTGCTGGTAATTAAGCTGTGTGAGCTTTGTTACACCATCTACCAAAAGTGCTACTTCATCACCAAATTCCCTAGCAACATCTTCACTTGTCATAACCGTGTCTTCCACAACATCGTGCAAAAGACCTGCAATAATAGATTCCTTATCAAGTTCAAGCTCTGCTAATATAATGGCAACACACAATGGGTGAATAATATATGGCTCTCCAGACTTTCTAAACTGTCCTTCGTGTGCCTCCTTAGCCACTTTATATGCTCTCTCTATATCAGATAAATCTGATGAAGGATGATACTGCCTGATTGTTTCTATAAGCTTATTATAAAGCACTTCAGGACTTGTAAAATCTGCTGGAGTATCAACCGACTTGTCCACCTGACTTGTCTTGATATTGGTATTGCCTGCTAATTCTATATTATTCTCTGGCATATAATCTCTCCCTACACTTCTGAATATAGTTTTTCCATAAATTCTCTTGTTGCTACTGCATTTTCTGGTACAGTATTCTCAAGTGTACAATGAACATATGGCTTATGTTCCTTAATCTTCTTAAGAAGAAGCGGATAATTAAGTCCGCCTGTTCCCGCCGCTATTGATTTAAGCTCATCACCTTCAACGACATAATCTTTGCAGTGGACAACTGCTATATCCTTTAATAATAAATCAAATGCCTGATTAATTATCTCATCCTGCTTATCTATATTACCCACATATAAAAGGTTGACTGGATCAAATATAATTTGAAGATTAGGTGAGTCTATCGCATCAAGAACCTTTCTTGCTCTCTCAACTGTATTAACAATATGCTTCCATACCGGTTCAATCGCAACTATAACGCCGAACTGCTCTGCATATTTAACTATTGGTCTTAAATTATCTATAAAGCACTGTAAAGCTTCCTCTGAATGGTTAGCTGGCTCATACTTGTACTCCTCATTGACAGCACCTGTCTCTGTACCAACTACGCCACAGCCAAGTATACTTGCAAATCTTATATGTGCCTTATATTTCTCAACTATCTCCTTGTGCTTCTCCTCATTAGGATTGCAAAGGTTAAGGTAACAGCCAAGTACTGCTATATCAACCTTATTCTCTGCACATAATTCTTTAATATACATTGCAAGACCTGGTGTCATAGTCTCTACTCCAGGCTTGAACTCCTTAATAGACTTGCTTAATGCTATGTGCATACAATGAAATCCCTGATTATGTATATTAGGAATAAGTTCATTAAGTGGTGCATATGCCACATCGTGTGCTCTTATACCGATTCTCATAATTAACCTCCTTAGGCTGTTACTCTGTGTTATGATTATTTAACCCAAACAGCCATATCAGTATATTATTTCTGATATGGCTGTCTGTTTCCGGTGTGCTGTGTGTCCCAGTAAAATGACATCTTTCATTACTGAAATGCCATCTTATGCCTCTTACACATACATCATAATATTTATTTTAACACATTATTGTCAGAATGTCATATTATTTTCACTAATTGCATTATAATAAGTTGCAAGTGGTATGAAACTCTGTGCAAATCCTTTTCCTGAATTGCCCTGACATATTACCGCATCATCTATAATAGTCTTGACTCCTACTGCTCCCTTAGGCACTTCATTCACAGCACTCCTAAACGTATTAATTCCATATTCAAGATACTGTTTATTACCTGTAAGCTCATAGGCTATTGCAAGTGCTTCAAGAAGCAGGGTATTATTGCCATTTCTTGCAAGACTTGGAAGCTCCTTATAATAGAACAAACCATTATCCATATAACAGTTCTCTGTCAGGTCATCAACTGCCCTTAATATCATCTGCCTGATATCTTCTCTTGGGAATATTCTGTAATATCTCATAACGCTTCCTACCGCTATTGATATCATAAAGCCTACTCTTATGGCTGTATTATCTGTGTAAGGTGATAACCAGTCGCCATATTCTTCTTCCCACTTCTTAAAACTATCAATTATCCAGTCACATTTTACAAGCCATTTATTATCATTAGTCTCTACATAAAGGGCTGTAAGTGTTCTTAGTGCCCATCCGGTTTCCCTTGCATTGGCTTCACCCGGCACCTGATACATAGGCGTTTCAAGAAGTTTTAATACATTTTCTCCTATTCCAACGGCTGTATCATAGCCTCTCTTATCACCTGTAAAATGGTAATAATCAAGCAGACCCTCGACCCACTCGTGAGAGCATACCATAACACCATTCTTACAATGTCCTGCCGTGTGCTCCCACTGTCCGCCAATTCTAAGTGGATTACTGCTGTAATGGCACACATCTATATCCATCCAATGCTTTGCTGACACAATCAGATAATCCATAAATCTTCTGACACCGGTTCTTGCATACATAAGTGCACACGCATGTGGATAATCGTATTCATTATTGCTCCAAACAGGCTTTCCACCGCCACGTCCCTGAACAGTGTAGCCTTGATCTACCGTGTCGCCCCAGTTAAGCATACCATAGCACCTTGAATGTCCGTCTGCTTTTGCCATAAGTGATATCTCAAAATCATCATTATACTTTACAGGGAACACATCAATCATAACCCCTGCCCTCTTAAACACTTCCGGTGCTATATATGGTCTGTCTGGCATCTGGTATATAAGACTTCTGTTGTCTATCTCCCACAGCTTCATAGCAGGACTATGAAAATGTATCATAAACTGCTGTTCTTTTGCCATTCCTGACTGCATAGTAATCTCCCCGACATTCTCAGGAACAAGCATAACAGCCACACCTTCACTGCACGACTTCACTGCCTTAGGATAATTCTGCTGTGCCTGATGAACCGTAACACTAAAGCCATCTTCACCATCAGTATAATCAGCCATAAATGTTCCATAAAATACCTCTGCAAAATGCTCATTAGCCTCTTTCACAAGATATTTATCATCAATTACCTCATTGACCTCCTCGCCATTCTTACCAATTATAAAGCTTGTCTTATAATTAGAAGTTGCAACAACAGTTCTTATATTATTGACATCAGCCTTCTTTTCAATCATATCAAGCTCTGTTGTACCTCTTGTCATAAATACAGGACCATCATTATGCGAATTATCTGTACGGATATCACCACAGCCTGTTGAATCGTTACCTGCCGCAATTTTAAGAGGCTTTAACTGCTCTGTAATTACACTATCTTCTGATTTCTTAATATAAAATACAAGCGACTTTATCTTTAACTCATCATCTGATGTATTAATAATTCTGTATGTAATATTAACCCATGGCTTTCCGGCATAACCAGTGACTTTAATAACTGCCTTAATATTTTTGTTCTCAATATTCCCTACTGCGATATTACTGCACTCAGCTTCTACGCTTGCAGTAACTGGTCCGGCCTCAACAACCTTCCACTCTCCAATCTTAAGCTTATAAGCATTGCCATCTTTATCCTTAAGATATGGACCTTCAAAATTCTTATCTGTATATACTTTCCTGTAATCATTAAGCTGCCTGAATATTGAACTGCTGTTGTTGGCAACCTCATATTCCAGACTGCCGCATTTTATTAAAAAGCCATTATTAACCGGTGTTACACTGATGGTGCCATCTTGATTAGCACACTCTGATTGTCCGTCTGCTATAAGATTAGCTAACTCCTGTTTAGTAGTTGTCAATACTGCCTTTGCCGACTTATTAGCTGGTAAATCTGCCATAAAATCAACAAAAAGATACTTTATACTACCGTCATCATACTCTGCCGTAACCTTTGGCTGGATAATACTTATTCTGAACTATGCTTATATTATCCGTATTATATAGTTCCCCTTTAGCAAATGGAACTGCTATGCTAACACATTCATTAATTCTTGGATATCTGTATAACTTGTCAAAAAATATATCAACCATATAAAGCCTCATTTCTGTTATGCATTTTACATATGTAGTGTCTGCTATACTATTTCTATTACGTTATGCGTTAAATCTTTAACTATTGTTATTATAATATTAATTGCCACTTCTAACCACTGTTATATTTGTCCAATTTATGATATTATACATATTAATTTACATATAAGGCACATAATCAGGAGGAATATTTTGAACTACGCTGAAATTAAATATAACGACATCGCCAATGGTCCTGGAGTACGTACAAGCATTTTTGTAAGCGGATGTACACACCACTGCAAAGGCTGCTTTAATGAAATTGCGTGGGATTTTAACTATGGTACACCTTTTACTGATGCAACCATATCTGATATCATTAATTCAATGAAGCCAGATTATATTGCTGGTCTTACACTGCTTGGCGGCGAACCATTTGAACCAGCCAATCAAAGGGGACTTATTCCGCTTCTAAAGGCTGTAAAGGAAAACTATCCGGCCAAGGATATATGGTGCTTTACCGGTTACCTTTTTGATGAGGATATTATGGATAAAATGTATGACAAATATCCTGAAACCAGAGAAATGCTTTCATATATTGATGTATGTGTGGATGGCAGATTTGTTGAAGAATTAAAAGATATGATGCTTAAATTCAAGGGTTCATCAAACCAGCGCACAATACTTGTACAGCAGTCCTTAAAAGAAGGCACTGTAATTACTGCTGAGGAATATCAATAATCAGTGGAAAATCTATATAAAAAAATTCAGGTATTAGTCAGTCACCTGAATATCAATAATATTAAGGAGAATAATCATCAATGAAACAGACAGTTAAATTTAAAAAGCTTACACCAAATGCAATAGTTCCAACTTATGGTACAGAATTCTCTGCCGGTGCGGACCTCTATTCCGGAATGACTGAACCAGTGATAATCAACGCTGGTACTACAGAATTCATCAAGACAGGGATTGCTATGGAAATCCCAGAAGGCCTTGTTGGTCTTGTATACGCACGAAGCGGTATGGCGTGCAAAAAAGGTCTTGCCCCAGCCAATAAGGTCGGCGTTATTGACTCTGATTACCGCGGCGAGCTTATGGTTGCATTACACAACCATTCACAATCCCCTGTAACCGTTGAACCTGGCGACAGAATTGCACAGCTTGTACTCACACCTTATATCACTGCTGAATTCGTTGAGGCTGAGGAATTAAGTGATACAGTGCGAGGTGATGGAGGATTTGGGTCTACTGGGACTAAATAATATTCAGCATATTACTGTCATTACATACAATAGCAGCTTCTACCGAAGCTGCTATTGTATATTTATATTAAATTAATTTCGTGTTATTTTAATCAGGCATTTCTAATTAGATTATTGACATTATATAATCTATCCCTCTTATATGCCAGCAGGGTTAACAAAAGCCATCCTGCCATTTTCAACTTGATAATATTCCCCCTTTTCTTCATCATAAGCTAATAGCAACAGTTTTCCACCCTTATAAACCGATCCGTCAATATAATAATGACTCTCTCCGTCATAATAAACATCGTGATAACTCCGATTAGCAGCAAGATCTCTGCTGCAGGTTCCAACATGCCCTGCTATTATGGTTTTATAAAACTTACCTTTCGTTGCCGGAAACTTGCCAAGAAGAGTATTATCAGATGCTCCCCACATCCAGTACTCTCCTGCTTCTTCATCTACTCCTGCATGAACAAATATCTGACTTTTTGTTTCAAAATATAAAGGCATCTGCTGAATCCACCAAATCAGCTTTTCATGATTTGAAAGAATCATCTGAACTGTTTCTCTGCTAATTGTTTCCATGGAACATGTTCTTGCTATCTGATTTAAGAAATCCATCTGTTGCTCCGATATAAATGTATTTATGGTATTTGCTCCATACTCAAAATCCGTGCAAATCCAATCATTGAAAGTCCTGCAATCTTCTGTTCCATCTGAATATATGTTTCTGTAATTCTCAATCCAATCCAAAAACATTTGCTCATGGTTACCCTTAAGAACCACAACTTTTTCTGCACCATATTTTTTCTGCAAATCCCAAAGATACTTCAAAACATAATACGAACTGTAGCCGTAATCAATATAGTCTCCACAAAATACAATGCGATTATCACCACCAAGATCAACCTGTTCCATATTCTTTTGAAGCTCTCCTATGCATCCATGAATATCACTCATAGCATATATCATATATCAATGACCTCCATTTCATTTGACATATCTCCAAGAATATAAACTGCATCACCATTTGTAATCTTACTATTCCATTTTTCTTTCATATACTGGTGCATTTCAGCTAATGAATTAAATGGTCGGTTATCAAAATTATTGCCTTCCTTTGTCACATTTTTATGGAAGAAATGCATATCACTAATATAGTAATTCATTCGTGTTTCTCCTTTTTTCAATCCTGTACCTGTCTTAATATAGACTCTGCCGCCTTCTTTAATTCTTTATTCAGTTCCTTATCCTTATTATCAACAATTGAAGCTATATCATAATGATGACACAGCCAGTATGCCATTCCCTTGCATGACGCATTTACACGGATATCAACTGTTGTATCTGTTTCCTTCAAAACATTTATCTCATATGAAAAATCATCTATCAGTCTTGAAAAATACTCCCTGTCTATCCTGACAATATAAGGTCTTAATTCACCGCCCATCATGTAAGGGTGATTCAGAATATATACTGCTCTCTCCAATGGTATATCAAGGTTATCAAAGCCTATTCCATCACTTTTTCTCTGTTCCTTTACTCTTAATCTGGTCATAAGGTCAACACTGTATGTATACACTTTCCTGCTGTCCCTGTATCTTACCAGACAGAAATATCTTCCATTATTGAGCATAAGTCTTATAGGAATCACCGTTCTTCTTCCCTGAAAATGCAGATAAACATTTTTATTCTTAACATCATACACATTCCAGTCAAATTCTATGTAATTGTCATTTTTAATGGCGTCAATTATAAGCTGGCAGTTTGCCAAAACATCTGTATTCTGTGCATATCTGGTCTGTCCGAAAGAAGCATTTGCATAAGGTGTTATATTTTTCAGATTCTTCCCTGATAAAGTCTGAATACGCCCGGCTAAGTCCATTGCTCTTTCATTATTAAAAATGTTACTGTACAACACAGAATCTATAAGAAATTTAAACTCTACATCGGTTATAATGTTATTATAATAATAATCTGTCTTGCGGCGCTCATTGCCATATGTTCTGTATCTGATTACCTTTTGTTCATCAGGCAGATTAAGTTCTGAGTCCGTCAAATCCTTTAACGCCTTCCTGACCTGCTTATCTGTAATACTTTTATCATATTCCCTATGCATATAAGTAACGATATCAGTAACCTTCAGCGTTATTGCTGCCTCTTTGGAACTGTGTTCCTTTAATATATTAAGCACATTATACTCAATACTCATACTTCACCTTTAATTATTCTTTCTTCTTTTGACATCTTCTTTGTATAATTCCTGTGCGTCTTTATAAAAAAGTGCCGCTGATTCCTGAAAATGTTTTAACTCCTCTTGTAATTTCATTTCTTTATCATATCTGTTTATCGTATCTGATTGTTTTAATTCCATCTGACGCCCTCCATTTTCTTATAATTACATTTTCATTAATAATTCCTGTATTTCCTTTTTTGTTCTATCTTTTTCTAATGCTGTATACACACTCATTCTCATATCCGAAATAGCACATGCCTGTTCTCTGTCAAAATAATAATGTTCCATCAGCATCTCCTGAAAACAAGCTTTATCCTTTGAACTATCCACCAGATACATAATCTGGTTATGATGTTCCTGCACCCACATAATGGCAGACAAAATGTGAATTCGTTGTTTTATTTTTTCTTTGCACATATTTCTCCATATTCCTTCATACACCGTTTAGCTGTTTCCTCAGTATTGCGCTCTCCTTTGTAAAAGCAATAATCACTAAGTGCTTCCATGGCTCTCCTATAAGCTACATCTTCCTCTTTGTTCTCCATATGTGGTGGCAGTTCCATCTGAAGATGCAATGGATTACAATGCATATGATCCCAGTACTCCGACTTTATTGGATATAAAACCACAGCCTGAATATCTGAATAATCAACTTCCCATTTTCTGTCTTTAATCTCTTGAAGATAATCATTCCAGTCATCTTCTCCAAATGAAAGTATTCCATATGTTCCATCTACTATATCCTTCACTGGAGTACCTGCTGACTTATAACAAAATGGGATTTCAAAAAATGCATCTTCAAATCTTTCCGGTCTGAACGGATTTACTATGTCTGCTTCCTCTTTTGACAGTTCATCACTCCACCAATGAACTATATTCCCTTTGTTATTTAATGTATAAGTTCCCACTGGCAGACCATCATAATCCTCATATTTTTCATAATTAAATTTTGAACCGGGTCTTCCCGTACACCTTACCAGATTCTTCTCATCATCATCTGATTTCACAATTATCTGCTTATGTATTTCATATAACAATTCACTATTTATTATTTCTTTTTTATTCTCTTCCATATACTTATTGTTATGCATTTCATCTTCTGCTATACATTTAGTAATATAACGCACTGCTCTTTCATAATCACCGAAAAAACCTCTACTGTCTCCTTCTTTGTCTTCTACAAAATATACATACCTACCCTTAGAATTATCTTTAAATGTATCAAACAATTTATTTTCATATTCAATTCTTTCGGTAAGCTGCTTCTTAAGTACAATATCTTTCGTAGTCTCCCTTAATAAAGCCAATGCCGTGAGCTTCTGCTGTCTGCTTTTCATCGGGTCATTCCAGGCAAGAGTTGCTGTCTGGAAATCTGTAAACTTATAATTTTGTTTTTCTAAAAACGCCCTATAGTCATCTGACATAGTTATATCTATCATCTATATTTCTCCTAGTTTGCTCACTAAAATCAGTTGTTTTTTATTTTACCTTCATATTCTCTACAGCTATATGCATTATTTCATTATAGTATTTTACACCAGCTTTTTGAATCCAATATCTACATGCTACATTCTTAGACATATCCGCAATTTTTCCACAAAATATTTTTTCTGTATTTTTTTCGACCAAAACTTGTGTATTATCATCCCAATTCTCTAAAAATTCAAGCAAATATCTTTCTTTTATCCAACATACGCTCAGGCGTCAAAAATGTCTGTGCATGTGCTATCTGATATTTCCTGCCATTAATAGTGAGATTAATATAATATGGCTTTTCCTGTATCCATTCAGCAAGTCTTAGCATATCAACAGGTGTCAGCCGCTTCTCCATAATAGCCACCGTATTATAAGAAATATATTCCCCGATTTTTCTATGTCCGAATTGTTCAATAATCTGCCTTGCAACCCAGACATCATGATTGCCCTGTATCACCTGTATATTGGGATATTTTAATATTTCAAAATACAGCTCAACTGGCTTATCTCCACGGTCAAATATATCTCCATCAATAATCAGCAAATCATTCTCATTAAACTGTATCTTCTTTAACAGCCTTTTAAATCCATCTGCATAATTATGAATATCCGAAACCACATATACATTTCTATTATCATCTATTGTAATATCCATAAATATGTGCCTCTCATTACATTTTTAATAAATCCTTCAGTGTATCAATCACGCTAAACTTTCCTTCAATTTCAATAATTTTCTGTTTATCTTCTTTGATATGTGCAGCTTTTATATCATACATATTCATCTTTTCTATGTCTGATAAAGTTATGTCTGCCTCTTTTTCACATTTATCTACTATGTTCAAATGTATTACTCCTGCTTAAAAAAACTATCATAAAACTGTTCAAATTCGTCGATTAATTCATTTATTTTTTTACGGTCATAAAATCCCTGTACTTTCCAAAACATAAGAATACTATTCAATTCTTCTTTTCTTTTATCTATAAATCCCCTGCACAACTGCCCATTAAATATTGCACTGTCATCTTCAGCGCAGCTAAAACACGCCATATCTTCATGCAATCTGGAACAATCACTACAAGTAAGTTCCCTCTTTTCTGGAATAAAATGGCAGTTATCTTCGATATTTACAGGCAACCATGAGCTTGGATATGAGCATATTGCCGAACCTGTTTCACTCGTATTTGCTATATTGGTTTTGTATTTACAATTTTTACACTTCAATTTATCAGCCTCTTTTTGCATTTAGTTCTGTCTTGGGTTGTCCGAAAGCACCAACACCATTCTTTTCTTATGGTCAGAGATTCTCTCCATTCCAATGCCATACACATACATGTTGTCATATTTTTCTGGAATGTTTTCTCTGCACTTATATGATTCATCTGACCAGTCCAGCTTATTAACAATATTGAACTCACCTATAACTTGTAAATACGGCTTTAGATCTTTAAATGTCAGATTATCACAAATGTTTCTCTCAATATTCCGTGGCTTATCAGATAATACTATCTCTAACGCTGGCTGTATTGTAAGATTACTCATAGATATACTTACCTCACCATTTGGTTCTTCTGGTTCTGAATAGATATCCTTCGAAAACTCCACATCAGTCATACCTACTCCGTACACATAGAACTCATCATATTCCGAAGACAGAATATCGGATACCAACAGATAATTATGATAATGCCCATCTAAAAAGCAGATTGATAATCTTATGTTTCTTGCCAGAAATCTTCTTATCTCTTTAAATTTAATTGTCATTGTGATTCTCCTTATCTATAGACATTATTTCCTACAACCAGCAATATTGCATTATCTCAATAAATAGTCCGCCTGCTTTAATAAAATTATCCGTTATTTGACACTCATTATCTTCAAGCCATTCATACTCCTGTAAATACATTCTGACAGCCGGATTAAATTTACTCATAATTTTTCCTATAAGAGGATATCTTGTTATGTAATCAAAATGTGTATCCAAATAATAATCATATCTGATAAATTCCCCGATATTTTCAATAATCCAATCCACCGCCTCTTTTATGGTGTATTCTTTGCCATCAAATGTTACAGTAGCCATAGTATCATCATGAACACTATTATCCTTATACATTCGCATATGTGAGTATAACCATTCTGCATATGACATATCCATATTAAAAATGTCACGATAATCAAATCCATATCGATATCTTTGATGAATTCTGTACAGCTTTTTCTCTGTAACAAAATTACCACCATAAATTCTTCCCGATACTCCGAGCTGGCTTATGTATTGATTTCTTCTTTTCATTAATAAGCTCCTTT
>OMBL01000587.1_pt1 | contig 15184 bp, 10 predicted proteins | sample 1644871 | NCBI WGS metagenome assembly OMBL01 (sample SAMEA103958115, study PRJEB25191) | human gut metagenome | biome: human-associated habitat [ENVO:00009003]; feature: intestine environment [ENVO:2100002]; material: feces | place: Germany | collected 2013/2015
ACCCCGCCAAAGGGTCTTCGACCCTCTGGACTCCCTTTCGCGCGATTGAGTTGGTAACTTTTTCAGGCTTCTTCCGCATGTTTATTGGGGGAAACCAAGGGGCGCTGCCCCTTGACCCCGCCAAAGGGTCTTCGACCCTCTGGACTCCCTTTTTCGCGATTCAGTTGGTGACACTTTCATGCTTTGCCCGCGTGTTTATTGTTGGAACCCAAGGGGCGAATGAAACGGGGCGAAGTCCCCCCTTGACCCTTTCGCGATTCCAAGCCGGCTTACGCCCCGCCGCGCAGTTTCTTCCTGAGCTTGCGGACGGTCATTTCCAGCAGGTACTGGAATTCCTTCGTTCTGCCGTAAACCACCAGCACGACCGCGGCGAAAATCGCGGTGTAAATCAGCCCTTGGGCGATGAACCAGAGGAAATTCGTCTGCGGCATCAGCTGGAAAATCCAGTAGGACACGGCGCTGACCCCCGCGACCACCACCCAGCGGACGATGTAATCCATGAAGTAGCGGCGCAGCTTCTTCTGCCAGTCCTCCTCAATGCCGTAACGCATCAGCACATACGGCTCGAACCAAACGCACGTCAGCAGGCTGGAGATAATCGTGCCGCCGATGATGCCCGCCACGCCAAAGCGCCGCACCAGAATCAGCGATACAACAAGGTTGATGATGGCCTCCGCCAGCGCCTTGTAGCGATCATGCCAGAACAGCCCCAGCGCCTCGCGGAACTGCAATCCCATCTGGCGAAGACCGCTGATGAAAAACTCCGCTATGATAATGACGACGACCGTCATCGAGAAAAGGTACTCTTCGCCGAAAATCATGCGGATGAAGAAGTTAATCAGCGTCACCAGTCCGCCGGAGAGGTAGCCGTAGAGCAGGAAAGCGGCGAAATCGAGGATGCGGAAGATTTCGTAGACGCGCTTTCTGCCCTCCAGCGCGTTCAGGTTGCCGATGCTGGCGGTGAATGCGCCCGTCACATGCCCCAGCAGGTTGTTGACGTTCATCAAAACGAGCTTGTAGTTTGAATATATGCCGACCGTAGCCAGCCCGTCAAACGCGGACATAATCAGGTTATCCGTGCTGCGGACGATAACCGTCGCCAGCTTATGCAGGCTCAGCGCGCCGACGTTCTTGAAAATCGCCTTGCGCTCCTGCGGTTCGGGCAGTTCCTTATACTGCTTGAGGTACGGGAACTCCCTGTCCGCGCGCGCCCAGATGATAACGCTGGTGAGCATCGGCATAAAAAGCTGGATAATCAGGTAGAGGATGAAATTCCGCGTCGTTACCAGCACAACGATTTGCAGAATCAGGCGCACGATGCCGATGATTTGGTCAACCGCCTTGCGGATGTATGCCTTCTGGTACGCCTGATAGATGGCGTTCTTGTAGGACAGCAGGTATGACGTGACAGCTTGCAGGAGGTACAGCAGATAAATCAGCTGCAAATTCTCGATGCCCTCGCCGCCCTTCATCAGCAGCGGCAGGAACGGCATGAGCGCCAGCCCGATGCCCAGCACCGCCAGCGCAACGATGCGGTACAGCGTGCGATAGAGGTTCATCAGGCGCGCCAGCTGCTTCTCGTCGTTCTGCGCCGCCGGGCGGTACATGCTGAAAATCATCGCCGAGCCGATGCCCAATTCTGCCAGATTCAGCATTCCCAGCACATCGCCGAAGAGGCCGTTCACGCCGAGATATTCCTGCGACAGGTAGTGGACGAACACCATGCGTCCGCCGAAGGAAAGCAGCATGTTCAGCAGCTGCCCCACCAGCCCGACGATCATATTGATGATGGAGTTTTTCTTTCTCATCCGTGCTCTTCCGGCGCTGACTGACCGGATGCCTCCTCTCCTGCGCTGACTGCAAAGCGCGTACGCCGTTTGCAATCGCTCCATTATAGCACGGTTACGACTGCCTTGCAACAAAAACGACTGTTATCATCGGTTTTGCGCGAAGTTTCGCACTTTGTTCACGCAATCCACACATTCTGTGATATATGCTTGTTTCTTTCTTGTCAATGTGTTATAATGGAATGCAATCCACCGTTTTTCGGCGGAAATTTCGCGGGGCTTCCCCGCACAAGGGAGATTTGGAGGACATGGGAAAGGTCAGCGCGTTTCTGAAGCGGAAGAACGTTCTGTTTTCCGCAAAACGCTACGGGATAGACGCCATGGGCGCCATGGCGCAGGGACTGTTCGCCTCGCTGCTGATTGGCACAATCATCAAGACGCTCGGCCAGCAGCTGAACGTGCAGTTCCTAATTGACGCGGGCAACTTCGCCCAGCAGGTTGCGGGGCCGGCCATGGCGGTGTCCATCGGCGCGGCGCTCTCTGCCCCGCAATTGGTACTGTACAGCCTGATTGCCGTCGGCATGGCGGCAAATAAGCTCGGCGGCGCGGGCGGCCCGCTGGCGGTCTACTTCATCACGATTGTCGCGTCCGAATGCGGCAAAATCGTCAGCAAGGAGACGAAGGTGGATATCCTCGTCACCCCGGCGGTCACGATTCTTGTCGGCGTTGGGCTGTCCGTGCTGTGTGCGCCCGCGATTGGCGCGGCTGCCAGCTCGGTCGGCGATTTCATCAAGTGGGCAACGAACCTCCAGCCGCTGCTGATGGGCATTCTGGTGTCCGTCGTCGTCGGCATGGCGCTGACGCTGCCGATTTCCAGCGCGGCGATTTGCGCGGCGCTCTCGCTGACGGGGCTTGCGGGCGGCGCGGCGGTTGCGGGCTGCTGCGCGCAGATGGTCGGCTTCGCGGTCATGTCCTTCCGCGAGAACGGCGTGGGCGGCTTGGTCAGTCAGGGGCTGGGCACGTCGATGCTGCAAATGCCCAACATCATCCGCAATCCGCGCGTGTGGATTCCCCCGACGCTTGCTTCCGCCATCACCGGCCCGATTGCGACGTGCCTGTTCCACCTCGAAATGAACGGCCCGGCGGTTTCCAGCGGCATGGGCACTTGCGGTTTGGTCGGGCAGATTGGCGTTTACACCGGCTGGCTGAACGACATTGCCGCCGGCACGAAAGCCGCGATTCTGCCGATGGACTGGGTTGGGCTTATCCTGATTTGCTTCGTTCTCCCCGCCGTGCTGACGCTGCTGTTCGCCTTCTTCCTGCGCAAGTGGGGCTGGATCAAGGACGGCGACCTGAAGCTGCAATAACAAGGGAGAATGAAACGGGGCGAATGAAACGGGGCGAATGAAACGGGACGAATGAAACGGGACGAAGTCCCCCCCCTTGACCCTTTCGCGCGATTCAGTTGGTGACACTTTCAGGCTGCTTCCGCGTGTTGATGCATGGATTTCGCTCCTGCGGGAGCGAGGAGGGGGCTTTGCGATCGCCCCCTCCACCCCTTCGCCCCCTGCGGCACACAAGCAAATCCGCATAGAAAAATCGAGCCACAAAACGCACCTCATCCAGCCAATCCGCCGGGTGAGGTGCGTTTCTTATGCCAAATACGCCACCGAAAAAGGGCGGCATACCCGCAGGTACACCGCCCCTTGAAGCCTTGGCTTACACCTTCTGGAAGGTGAACACCACTTCGCCGCCCGCTTCGGGTGCGATTTCTTCCACCGTCTTGTCGAACTCGTAGCCTTCCGGCACAATCAGTACATGCAGCACATAGGGGTACGCAGGCATGGTGAATTCCAGCACGCCATTCTCATCCACAGGCATGGGCGTGCACGTTTCATCCGTGCAGACGTTAATCATCGTGCCTGTCACGGGGTTGCCGTCCTGATCGACGCACTTGATCGTGTAGCTTGCCATCCCCTCCATCGGCAGCTGCGGCGCTTCCGCCACTTCATCCGTGGACGGCAGGGTGCCATCGGCGTACTTCCAGCCGGGGACATTGATGCCATACTGCTGCAGCATGGCGACAAACGCATTGGCGTTGGGTTCATCAGCGATTGCAATGGCGGATGCTTCCACGTTTTCCGCGCCAGCCTTCACCACAAAATAGGTGGTATACGGGAAGCCGCTTGCCTGATTGGTGTCAATCGGCTGATTCGGGATGACGTAGCCGTCCTCCGTCATGTAGTCCGTCAGCGCATAGTTTTCGGGAGCCGCTTCGCAGCCAAAGGCGTACATTTCCGGGTCGAGCCCCTTCGCCAGCGTCACCTTCACCGTCGCGCTTTCCGTGTTGTCAATCACATAATAGTTGGTCATGCCAAAGGTGGACATCAGCGCAAATTGCGGGTCGGTGAAGAAAACCTGCTTCACGTTGTCGCCCACAAAGGAGATGGTCGTCATCTTCGTGCCTTCCGGATAGACCGGGTTGTTCGCCAGCACAGCGGCGGCTTCTTCTCCGTCCACCACGCGCGCGTTGTCCAGCCAGATCATGTCCTCATTCGCGGCCTGAAAGGAATCCTTGATGTAAGACAGGGCAATTTCGTAAGTACCGTCCGCCGGGAATTCATAGCCGTAGGTCGCCCATTCCTTCACGCCGCCGAACGCCTTCACCGTCTGTCCGTTGACAGACAGGTAGAACAGGTCGCAGCCGGCTTCGGTGGACGTCTTGTAGTCGAACGCGAACACATCGCCCGCCTTCGCTTCCACCGTAGTCAGCACGGAAGCGGAAGAAGTATCCTTGCCCGTGTTCGTGCTGACCAGCACCGTGCGGTCATCCTTTTCCGCAACCGCCATCGGCCAGGTGTATTCATCCGTAGAATTGGTGAAGGACAGCGGCGCCGCCGTGCCTTCCACATTCAGCGCAAGGTTCAGTTCCGCTTCATCCGTCGGCGGAATCGAGGGCTTTTCGCCCGGCAGGAACGCCAGCACATTCGTCTGCGTGTACTCATCGCCGAGGAAGAGACCGAACAGGCGGACAAACGCGTCCGTAGAGGTCTGAGAACCCGTTGCGAGGAAAGCCACATTGCCGAAGCGGTCAACCACAATCGAGGTCGGAACGCCATTGAGCCCGAAACCCGCAAAGAGGTTGAACGTTTCATGCCCGACCGGGAACGTCAAGCCATGCGACGCCACATATTCCGTCAGCTTCGCATCGTCATCGTTTTCATCGATGCTCAGCGCAAAGACTTCCACCTTGTCCTTGTACTGCTCATAGGCTTCCTCCAAGAAGGGGAACTCCGATTCACACGGGCCGCACCACGTTGCCCAGAGGTTAATCAGCACCATTTCCTTCTCCTTCAAGGTTTCGGAGAGGGTATGGGAAACGCCGTTAATGTCCGTAAAGGTAAAATCGGGCATGGGCGCGCCAAGCGCGTACACCAAGGCAGTTTCTTCCGCCAGTGCAGCGCAGCCGAGGCACATCGCCAGTGCCAGAACCAGTGCCAGCATCTTCTTCATGAGGATTGCTCCTTTCACGTTCTGCGGCTTCCACCGCAGTCTTACAAAAATTATAAGGGGAAAAATGCATGATGTCAACCGAAAAAACTTCATAAATACAATTGGCGTGCGCAGCGCCCCTTTTTTTCGCCTCCAACAGCAGCGAAGAAGCGTAAGATTGTTTGGTATTTCCATAACCAAAAAGCCCTGCCGCATTCACGACAGAGCCTTTTTGTGCCTTGATTACGCCTTGCCAGCGCAGCCCAGCACATCCACAATCTTGTGGGCGACCATCGCCTTCACCGCAGCGCGGGCAGGCTTCAGGTACTGACGGGGGTCAAAGTGATCCGGATGTTCCGCGAAGTACTTGCGGATGCTCGCGGTCATCGCCAGACGAATGTCGGAGTCGATGTTGATCTTGCAGACCGCCATCTTCGCCGCCTTCGCCAGCTGCTCTTCCGGAATGCCAATTGCGTCGGGCATATTGCCGCCGAACTGGTTGATTTCCTTCACGAACTCCTGCGGGACAGAAGAAGCGCCGTGCAGGACGATCGGGAAGCCGGGCAGACGCTTGGAGCATTCTTCCAGCACCTCGAAGTGCAGCTGGGGCTTCTGACCGGGCTTGAACTTGTATGCGCCGTGGGACGTGCCGATGGCAATCGCCAGCGAGTCGCAGCCCGTGCGGGTCACAAACTCTTCGACTTCTTCCGGATGGGTGTACATTTCCTGACCATGCTCCACCTTCACGTCGTCTTCGACGCCGGCGAGCGTGCCGAGTTCCGCCTCGACGACCACGCCGTGGTCATGGGCATACTCGACGACCTTGCGGGTCAGGGCGATATTATCCTCAAAGGACTTGGAGGAAGCGTCAATCATGACGGACGTGAAGCCGCCGTCGATGCAGCTCTTGCACAGCTCAAAGCTGTCGCCGTGGTCAAGGTGCAGCGCAATCGGGATATCGGGGTTCTCGATCACCGCCGCTTCCACCAGCTTCACCAGATAGGTGTGATTGGCATACGCGCGCGCGCCCTTGGACACCTGCAGGATGACGGGAGCCTTCAGCTCACCCGCCGCCTCGGTGATGCCCTGAATGATTTCCATGTTGTTGACGTTGAAAGCGCCGACCGCATAGCCGCCGTCATACGCCTTCTTGAACATTTCCTTCGTCGTAACAAGCGCCATTGGATTTTCCCTCCTGATGCAATTATGTAGGGGTTTTCCACCGAATCTATTATAGCACATTCTGCCGAAATAGAAAAGGGGGTTTTTTCACAAGTTGTATTTTCTTTCACAAAGTTTTTGGCGTAGGACGACCTCATCCGACTTCGCTTCGCTCAGCCACCTTCCCCAAAGGGGAAGGTTTGGGGACGTGCACCCTTCTCCGCCTTCCCCTCTGGGGAAGGTGTCGCCGCAGCGACGGATGAGGTCACATAAACACGCGGGCGCTGTATGCCGAAGCGCACAACTCAATCGCGCGAAAGGGTCAAGGGAGGGGACTTCGTCCCGTTTCATTCGCCCTTGGGTTTCCCCCAATTAACACGCGGAAGCAGCCTGAAAGAGAAGTCTACTCAATCGCGCAAAAGGGAGTCCAGAGGGTCGAAGACCCTTTGGTGGAGTCCAGAGGCAAAGCCTCTGGTCATTGCCCCTCTTCCGTCCGCTCCACCGTGCCGACGTAGATGATTTCGCTCTTTGCCTTGTAGGTGTCGGTGTACATCAGCTTGCGCTCGGTTTCCGCGCCGCCCACATACTTCACCAGGTAGCTTTCCACCACACAGCCGTCGGTTGCCTTGCGGTAGGTGTACTCTTGGTCGACATAGGTGGCGTAGGTGTGGTTCGTGTCCTTGCGGTATTCCGGCTCGGTCGGGGCGGGCAGGGTCTGCACCGTCACCGTTTCCAGCTCGTACTTCACGCCCTTGCCGAGGCTCTCGCCGTAAATCGACACCACGCACACCTTGTGCGACTTGTCGTAGCGGCTGTCCTTCATCACCGTCGCGACGATGAAAATCGTGCTGTTCGTGTCGTTGCGGAACTTGAAGTCAATGCGGTTGTCGGATACCGTCGCGTCCTTGCCGTAGTCGGTGTAGCCCACCGCGTCGGAGTGCGGCTCGCGCTTGAGAATCGTCGTGCTTGCCTGACACACGCCGCCGCCATAGCCCATGCGCTGATCGCCATACGCGTACTCAATCGCCTGATAGAAGCCGTTTGCCTTCGTGCGCTTGCCCACAACCGTATTGAAGGAGAATGTTTCGCCCGCTGCAAGCATCTTGCCGTTGATGCGCTCGAACGCCACCTGAATGTTCAGGTTGCGCTCTTCCGTGCTGGTGGTCGAAATCGGGGTGTACGCCGTCGCGCGCAGCTGAATCTGCGGCTCCAGCATGGCTTTGGTCGTGGTCGGCTGAAGCTCGCGCGTCGTCAGCTCCACCTCGCCGCTGACCAGGGACGACATCATCTGGTACACCTGATTTTTCGCCTCGGTCGTATCCATATAGCGTCCGACGGTCTCCGGCTGAATCGTCAGCGGATTGTTGAAATTGTTGGAATCGAAGATAATATGCGCATCCACCGGCTGGATGTACGCCTGCTGCGCGATGCTGAGCAGGATGTTGTCAATCACCACATTGTCGCCGCTGGGCGTGGCGGAATAGCCCTCGTAGGGATTTTCCGCCAGCGCGTCCATGGCGGCTTTGCGCGCGTCAATGCTGCCTTCTGTGTGCCCCGGCTGCCACGCCGCGTCGAGGGCTTCCTGCACATCGACGGTCATGTTCAGGTCGGCGCTCGTGATTTCCCTCACCAGCTGACCGGCGTACATCAGGCGCACCTTCCACGCGTCGCGCTGCTGATTCGCGTGCGCCGTGACCGCCTCTTCCGCCTCCGCGCGGGTCATGCCGCCGAGGTGGATGCCGTCCACATACACGTTCGGGACGTACTTGTCGTCATATGCCGTCACCGACGCGACCAGCGCTTCCCGCTCGTTTTGCTCCTGGATGGCATTGCTGATGGCGCCGCCCGCCGCGACCAGTCCGCAAATTACCGCCACCGCGCACGCGCAGAACAGGATGCGCTTGAGCAGCTTTTGACCCGACGGCTTGCGGCGGACAGGCTCGTTCTTCGGCTCGCGATGCTCCGGATTGAAGCCCCCCAGCCCCGTCGGCGGATGATTGCCGCCGCCATTTCCGCCGCTTCCGCCATTGCCGTTCGCCGGATACTGCGGAAAATTCGCCGGATACATCGGCTGCTGCCATCCGCCATAATTCTGCTGCGGATACGGCGGATTCTGCGGGCGCTGCGGATTCATCGGCTGATTCGGCATCATCTGCCCGCCGCGAATCGGCTGATTGCGCCCGGTGTTCATGCTTGTCGGGTTCTGCCCCCACGAGAACTGCTCCAATTGGTGCGCCGCATCGAGCGGCTGCACGCCGTTGTTCCAGCCCTGCTGCGGCTGCATGGGCGTCCCCTGCACGCCGCGGAAGCCGCGCATTTGCCCGCTTTGCGCATATTGGCTCCCCTGCCCCGGCTGATTCATCCCCTGCGGGCGCATCGGCTGGGCCGCACCCATCGGCTGGGCCGCGCTCATCGGCTGCATGGGCGGATTGGCGCTCTGCTGCGCCAGGGGCGGCTGCGGATTCCGGCGCGGCGGATTTGTCGGCTGCATGGGCGTGTCTTCCGTGCGGATAAGGGGGATGCTGTTGTCCAGCGTCTGCTGCCCGGCATACTGCGCCGCGTTCAGCTGCGTGCGGCGGCGGCGCGGCTGCTTGTTGTCGTTGAATTCGGACATGGTTTCAGCACCCCTTTCTGATGGCAATTCGGTATTTCTTCATCTTATATCACATGATTTGAGCAGCTTCCACTGCTTGCAGCAATTTCTCCACATCATCGGCCGCCCTCGCCCACATCGGCGCGGTGCAGCCGACCATGCCGTGGCGGTCGCCATCGCCATGGAAGTCACTGCCGCCGGTGACCAGAAAGCCCATGCGCCGCGCGGTCAAATCCAGCAGGGGCGTGGCGCGTCCGGCGGACGGGTGGTAAACCTCAACGCCCCGCAAGCCCTGCTCCTGCCAAACGCCGAGCAGATGGCGCAGCAGCGCGCCGGTTTTCTCCAGCTCCATCGGGTGCGCCAGAACGGGCACGAAGCTGCTTTCCCGCATCAGCGGCAGCGCCTCCGCCATGCTCAGGCGCTCCCCCGCCACATACGCCGGTGCGCCATCCGCCAGAAAGCGGTCAAACGCCTCGCGCGTGTCGGCGACATAGCCGAGGCTGACCATCGCGCGGGCGATATGCGGCCGACCGACGCTGCCCTTGGCTTCGCGGGCGATTTCGTCGTAATCCAGCGGATAGCCCAGCGCGTTCAGCTTCTCCACCATCTGCCGCGCGCGTCCGAGCCGCAGTTGGGACAGCGCCCGAACCTTGCGGTGCAGGGGCGTATCCGTCCCGCGCCCGTAGCCGAGCAGGTGCAGACCGGGCATATCGCGCAGGGACAATTCGACACCTTGCAGAATCGGCATCGGCGTGGGCTTCCCCAGCAGCTGCGCCGCGCCGTCAAACGTGTCATGGTCGGTCACGGCAAGGAGCGTCACGCGGTGCTTGTCCGCCAGCGCCACCAGCTCCGCGGGCGTAAGCAGCCCGTCGGAGGAAGTGGTGTGGGTGTGCAAATCAGGCTTCATGGGGGGCATCCGGGTGATTTTCGGGCGCATCCGCCGTCTTATCAGGCGTTTCCGCGCTCTTTTCAGGCGTTTCGGCGGACTTTTCGGAACTTTCTTCCTTCTTTTCGTCCGCCATATCCTGCATCATCACATCGCCCGTGGTGCGGGTGTCGGCATCCTGAATATCCGGCAGCGCGCCCGTTTCCATCAGGGTGACGAACTCGCGGCGGCTGATGGTGTCGTACTTGAGCAGCGCGTCCACCAGCTTCTCCATGCGGTCGCGGTTGGCGCTCAAGGCGTCCACCGCCTTCTGGTAGCATTCCTCCAGCAGGCGCTTGACTTCCGCGTCGATGCGCGCCGCCAGTTCTTCGCTGTACCCGCGGCTCTGCCCGAACTCCATGCCGACGAACACTTCCTGATCGCCGTCCAGATAGACCGGACCCAGCTTTTCGCTCATGCCGAACTGCGTCACCATGCGGCGGCAGACCTCCGTCGCCTTCTTCAGGTCGCTCGTTGCGCCGGTGGTAAACTCGCCCAGATAAAGCTGCTCCGCGGCATGACCGCCCAGCCCCATCGCCACGAAGTCCATCAGCTGGCTGTAAGTCTGCAAATCGTCCTCTTCCGTCGGCAGGGATAGCGTGTAGCCGCCCGCCTGCCCGCGCGGGACGATGGTAATCAGGTGCACCTCGTCGCAGTTGGGCAGGACGTGCCCGACGATGGCGTGACCCGCCTCGTGGATGGCGACCATGCGCTTGTCGCGCTGCGTCACCTTGTGGCTGCGCTTCTCCGGGCCCATCTGCACGCGGGAGATTGCCTCCACCAGCGTCTGCTGATTGATGGCCTTCAAGCGCCCGCGCGCCGCCAGAATCGCGGCTTCATTCATGATGTTTTCCAGCTCCGCGCCGGTGGAGAAGGGCACGCGCTTGGCGATATTCTCCAAATCCACATCATCCGCAAGGGGCTTGCCCTTGGCGTGCACCTTCAGGATGGCAACACGCCCCGCCATATCGGGGTAATTGACGAGAATCGTGCGGTCAAAGCGGCCGGGACGCAGCAGCGCGGGGTCAAGAATGTCGCGGCGGTTCGTCGCCGCCATGACAATAACGCCCTCGTTGATTGCGAAGCCGTCCATCTCGACCAGCAGCTGGTTCAGCGTCTGCTCGCGTTCGTCGTGTCCGCCGCCCAGACCCGCGCCGCGATGGCGACCCACCGCGTCAATCTCATCAATAAAGATGATGGACGGGGCAGCGCGCTTGGCTTGGTCGAACAGGTCGCGGACGCGGCTCGCGCCCACGCCCACGAACATCTCCACGAAATCCGAGCCGGAAATCGACAGGAACGGCACATTGGCCTCTCCCGCCACCGCCTTCGCCAACAGGGTTTTACCCGTTCCCGGAGGGCCTACCAGCAACGCGCCCTTGGGAATTTTCGCACCGATGGATTTGTATTTGTCGGGGTTCTTGAGGAAATCGACGATCTCCATGATCTCGACCTTTGCCTCCTCCAGTCCGGCAACGTCCTTGAAAGTCACCTTTTTCGAGTTCTCCTTGTCGAACACCTGCGCCCGGGCCTTCCCCACGTTCATAATACCGCCAGCACCGCCTCCGGCACCCCGCGACATGCGGCTCATCAGGAAGAACCAGCCGCCGATAATAATGATCCAGGGAAGCATCTGAAGCAGAATCGATGTCCAGGAATTCTCCCGGTTCTCGTACACCAGCACCACCTTATTACCCGACTCGGCCGTCACCTTATCCAAATCCTGACGGAACGTATCCACCGACCCGATATTGAAAGTAAGCTGAGCCCCCGTTTCGGGCATATTACGGAAACGCGGGTCCGCAGCATCCTTACGGTACCGGTCCGCAGCATCCTTCTTAAGGTAGATTTCCGCCAGGTCACGATTGACGACCTGGATTTTTTCGACGTCGCCCTGCTCGATCATCTGCGCCACGGTATTCCAGTCGCTCTTGACCGGGACTCCGTTGCCGGGTCCGAACATCCAGTAGCCGACAATAAAAATAATGATGACGCCGTATATCCACATCCACGAAGGACGCGGCATATTCATTTTGTTGTTTATTTTCTGTTGTGCCATAAAATATTATTCGTCATACTCATAACGGGTCGCCGGGGCATCGGCCCACAGCTCCTCCAATTTGTAAAATTCACGCAATTCTGTCTGAAAAATATGCACCACCACATCCACGTAGTCCATAGCGATCCACAGCGCATTTTGCTGTCCTTCCACGCGCCAGACCTTCTCGCCGAGGGTTTCCAATACCTGCTCCTCGATACCCGCCGCGATCGCAGCGACCTGCGTGGTGGAGTCGGCGTTGCAAACGATGAAGCAGGAGCAGATCGCCCCGTCGATTTTCGAAAGATCCAACGATACGATATTTTTACCCTTCTTATCCTGGATTGCACGAATTATCGTGCCTGTCAATTTTTCCATAGTTTGAATTTACCGGTCAATACAACTTTGCAAAGGTAGCGAAAATGAGGGCAGAACAAAACAAACCCGTTTGTTTTTTTATGCCGAACGCATCCCGCTTCCCGCAAAGATACAAGAGAATATCCGAAAATTTGCTCTGCAAATATCCGTCCCGAATCCCTATTGGCGGGAAACTTTCGACAAAATAGTATCGATCAAGGCTTTGATGATCGAACTTTTGACATAGGTCCGGCGCACGGCCACGGCGATCTTGCGCGAAGTAGCCCCCTTGGCCAGCGTTTTGACCTGACAACGATGCTCCGCAGGAATGTATTCCACGGCCATTTCGGGGATAATCGTCACACAGTGCGTGTAATCGACGATCCGCATCAACGTATCGAGCGAACCGGATTCGAACGTATAGTGCGAGGGGACCTCCCGTTTGGCCTGGCACAGCTCGATGATCTGGTCACGCATACAATGCCCCGGACTTAACAGCACCAGCTCCTTGAGGTCGATATCCTCGATACGGACGTTCGTGCGTTCAAAAAGCGGATTCTCCCGGGACACGTAAAGATGGAACCTGTCGTCGAACAACTCGTGTTCCTGAATCCCCTCGCCGCAGGTTCCGCCGGCGACCAATGCCGCATCGATCCGGTCGCGGCGCAGCGCATCGACGATGTCGGCGGTCACCATCTCCGCAATCTCCAGTTCGACTTTGGGATAGTCCCGCACGAAATCGGGAATAAACTTATGCAACAGGTAAGGTGCGATGGTCGGAATGACGCCGAGCCGCAACCGACCGGAAGTTTCGCCTTTGAGTTCCGCGACCGCTTCGCGGATATGATCGTAAGCCCGGAGGGTTTCCCGGATTTCGGCAAGCACCACCTCGCCCGCCTCGGTCGGAATGACCGGTTTCTTGCTGCGATCGAGCAGCACCACGCCCAATTCTTCCTCCAAAGACTTGATCTGCATGCTCAACGACGGCTGGGTCACGAAACAGTGTTCCGCTGCCAGAGAGAAACTGCCGCAATTGGCTACCGCCAGCAGGTATTCGAGTTGGATGATAGTCATAGTTTATCTTATTTGCACGCACGAAAATATAAAAAAAACCGATACTTCGCAATTATTATTCGACCATCGGTTTAGTTTTTCGTACATTTGCAGACTATTTATTATTAGAAACTTTTTAACTGATGGGAAAAATCATACTCACCGGAGATCGTCCGACCGGCAAACTCCACCTGGGACATTACGTAGGTTCGCTGCGCCGCCGCGTGGAGTTGCAGAATTCGGGCGAATTCGAGAAAATATTCATCATGATCGCCGACGCCCAGGCGCTGACCGATAATGCGGACAACCCGGAAAAAGTGCGGCAGAACATCCTCGAGGTCGCCCTCGACTATCTCTCTTGCGGACTGGATCCCGCGCAATCGACGCTCTTCATCCAGTCGCAGGTGCCGGAACTCTGCGAGCTGGCTTTCTACTACATGAACCTGGTGACCGTAGCCCGTCTGCAGCGCAATCCGACGGTGAAGGCCGAAATCCAGTTGCGCGGCTTCGCCGAAGGCAACGAAGAAGAGGGATCGCAGCGCCAGGGTATTCCGGTAGGATTCTTCACCTACCCGATCAGCCAGGCCTCGGATATCACCGCTTTCAAGGCCACGACCGTACCGGTCGGCGAGGATCAGGAACCGATGATCGAACAGACGCGCGAAATCGTCCATAAATTCAACTCCGTATATGGAGAAACACTCGTCATGCCGGGAATTCTGCTGCCCGACAACGCGGCCTGCCTGCGTCTGCCCGGTACGGACGGCAAGGCCAAGATGTCGAAATCGCTGGGCAACTGCATCTACCTCTCCGACTCGGCCGATGAAGTGAAGAAGAAGGTGATGGGTATGTATACCGATCCCGACCACCTGCGGGTGGAGGACCCGGGCAAGGTCGAGGGCAACACCGTCTTCACCTACCTGGACGCCTTCAGTCGCCCGGAACATTTTCAGCGATACCTGCCCGATTACGCCTCGCTCGACGAGTTGAAGGCGCACTACCGCCGGGGCGGGCTGGGCGACGTGAAGGTCAAGAAGTTCCTGATCGCCGTGCTGAACGAAACGCTGGAGCCGATCCGCGAGCGCCGCAAGCAGTACGAAGGCCGCATCGAAGAGGTCTATGAAATTCTGCGCAAAGGTTCGGAGCATGCCCGGGCAACAGCCGCGCAAACGCTCGGCGAAGTGCGCCACGCCATGCGGATCGACTACTTCGACGACAAGGAGCTGATCGCCGAGCAGGCTCGCCAATACCAGCAACAGCGATAACGCGCATAACCAGCAGACAAGGTACCCGAAATGTTCAAACGCATAACACCGCAGACGATCGCGGATTGGGGCGAACGTATCTACATCCGTTTCCTGGAGCTTACCAAACGGTTCACCAGTACGCAGATCATGGCGCTGCTGGCCATCATCGTAGGGGTTCTGGCCGGATTGGGTACCTGCCTGTTCGAACTGCTGCTCTACGGAATCAAAGCAGGGCTGACCCATTGGTTCCCCGTCGAACAGTCGCATTTTCTCTTCCTGTTCTATCCGGTCATCGGTATCATCCTGGCCTCGCTTTTCGTCAAATACGTCGTCAAAGACAATATTTCGGAAGGCGTTACACGCGTGTTATATGCCATGTCGCGTAAAAACTCGTACATTGCCTCCCACAACTGCTGGACTTCGGTCGTAGGCGGTGCGACAACGATCGGATTCGGCGGTTCGGTCGGTCCCGAGGCCCCGATCGTCCTGACGGGCGCAGCCATCGGTTCGAACATCAGCCGCCTGGCCCAC